>VFQN01006672.1_pt1 | contig 12964 bp, 20 predicted proteins | sample 3512371 | NCBI WGS metagenome assembly VFQN01 (sample SAMN10412370, study PRJNA504923) | tailings metagenome | isolation source: Replicate 2 from Balatoc abandoned mine | place: Philippines: Itogon, Benguet | collected 2017-08-28
GGCATGCGCTGGGGGGGTCGCAGGTCCACTTTGAGGTCCCATGCCGCGAAAACCGGCAACCGTCGGGCGAGTTGCATACCCCTCCCCTGCCTCTGTGTCTCCAGGGCAGCAAGCGGTTCTTGGTGGGGTTGGCTGCAGGACCTCTGGGAGCCTGAGTCCCGCCTTGTTGTTGTGTGGCCTGTTAGGACATGGTGGGGCCAGGCGGGGTGTTGCGAATGCGTTGGTGCGAAGGCGCATGCTGGTGCCTCAGTGTGTGGTACTGCCTTGCCGGTCGTTGTGCCCCTTGTTCCACGCACGTAGCTGTAGTCCCTGGGCGCCTGTACCGTATGCTGCTGTACACAAACACGTCACGACGATCTGCGTTAGTCACTACGCCTGTTTACTTAGTCAAGGGTTTCACGGATTGGTGGACCCCTCAAGCCCTCATCGACATGCAGGCAGGCTACCTCCATTGCTGTGGATTTTGGAGCGCGGGTAATGTTCGCCGCCGGTAGCTGCGTTACGGAGGGAGATGTTGCAGCCCAGGGGAGCCCCTGTTGCAGCCCTTTGCCCACAGCCTGCACAGCGCCATGGGGTATATGCCCCATGGCTGTGTTGTACTAGATCCGCAGAAACCTGGCACCGCTGCCACCCTGCCACCCGTTGCGAGCTGTGCATCCCATCCGTAGGATGTTGGATACAGCCAACCGCGAAGCGCCGTGCAGGGTGCAATGTGCAAGGGTTCGGTACGAATTGCTCATACCAGAGCTTGGACCAGGGGCGAGAAGTACCCACCCCAATGTGTGACTGACGTGTAGCAGGGCGGGTTGCAGGAATAACAGTTACTAGTAGCCATCTCCCCTGCTGGGAGTGAGGTCAGCGATCGGGGCGGAGGCTGCAATATACGTGTGCAATGACGTGTGGCGTTACACACAGTCGTCCCACAAATACTTTTGTTGACGTCAAGTTCAAAACTACACGGTGCCTACGTCACTGATACTTCACGGCGCCTGTTGCTGCGCTCTCCATGCCATGCCGCCGTGTACTGCCGACACCCAGCACGCCAGGAGCGCTAGGGGTTCTCGCGCAACACCTCCAGTGAAGTACACAACAACCACAAGATGGATGGGAGTGCCAAAACACTACCGTCCTATACATGAGTACAATCAAGCCGTCCGCTGTTTAGCTCATTCCCTCCATAACCCACCAGTTGTTTCCCTAGCGGCACCCAAGCAACCAGCAAATGCCGTTGCCCGACACTACCTGTCATTCAAAAGCCCCATCGCACGCCTTGTCGCAAGACAGCGTGGGAGCAACGTATCAAACTAATTAAGCCAGTGGTGCTACTGTCGTAGCCACCTGTGAACCGGGCCCCCCCATCCGCAGGTCGTGGCCCCTGGCAGGAGGAGCACGAAACAGGGGTCCCACCTGCGCCCAAAGCCTGCGCAGAAGGACCCTGCATGCTGTGTTACGATGAGCGTCCTTCTGGAAGCCCAGCAAGCTCATACGCCAGCTGCAAGCCCGATCCAGCCGTGGGACTAGGGGACGCGGCAGCCCCTGGTGGTCCCGCTGCTATGTGCCCACGCCACGGTTCCAGGCAGCTTACGACGACTCCTGCTTCGCCTTCGCAGCAGCCACCCTGCAACGGGTCGAGGTCAAGGAGTCTGGACTCTTAAGCTAGCGCCTGGAAGGACAGGGGTGTGGAGAGGTGCACTAGCATGGCCCAGGCACTCCGCAACACAAGGCGCAAGCACAATGGGCGCAACTTTCGCTGTACTGTCTTACTTGTCAAGGAAGCTGGTGTACTTGTAGTCGTCATAGACCATAATCCAGATGGGGAAGAAGAACACCCCGACGATGATGGCAGACCGAACAAAGAGAGAGCCCATCGGCATGGGCTCGAACTGCATGTGTGATACGTATGTACAAGAGCCTCAGCACATTCTTTACATGAGGTTGTGCAGGCTGTGCAGGCTGTGGGGAGTCACGGTTCCAGCATGGCTGGGGCTTTCGAACTCACGTTGTATGTGAGCTTGTAGCTGCTGTCTCCAAACACATGGTCAAGGCTGGTGTCGACTTTCGGCTTTGCGTAGTCTGCGAGGCCCCTTCGCAGTGGTTGTTGCGATTGCTGGGTAAGCTGCGGCTGAAGCCGTAGGGCCTGCAGCCCGAGGCGACGTAGAGCGTTCATGTTTGCACGGATTGGCAGCCGACAAGACACGCCGGAAGTCGCGGCCTTCCGGGTGTACTACCGCCTCAGTAGGGCAAGGCCATGCGGGCAGTACCCATGCAGGCAGGCGCGTAGTGCCAACATGTGCAACTGTGCGTTTCCGATGGTTGCCGGCACACAGGTCACAACTGTCCAGACCTGCAGGCTGCCCTGACTGGCACCTACTGGCACCGAGTATGCTGTGAAGCGTGTCCCACGTGTGGAAGCCGAACCCAAAGCGCAAGTGCTGGCCCTGGCTGGCCACGTGCGTGCTCGTGGAGGCGATCTCAACCCTCGAAGCTGCGTCGGAAAGTCCTCATTGGCTGTGTTGCCTGGTGCCGGTGGTGCGCAGGACCAGGTAGGACAGCGGGAAACAGCGGAAGCTGAGGGCGTGGGTTCGCAGCTGTCCCTCCCGGCACCTTAACAATACAGTAAGCATGTAAATTAGGGCCACGGAACGGCGACAGGCCTCGCAAACCACATGACAGCTCACGACGGTGACATCGGTGAGTGGGATTTCCTGCAACCTAGTTGGGAACATGTCGCTGCATCAGCTATCGTGTGCGGGTTAGGGGCCAGGTGCAGGGGTGGCAATTTCGGCGCAGAAACGAGTATACTTCGGCAGGACGTCAGCCCTTCTGTTTACAGCAGGTGGGTCAGCATCAGACTGCTTAACGCGGGCCCGACCCCGAGGCCATGTGCGGATCAGGAGGAGTACCTGTGAGCTGTGACGCTGTGTGAGGCCTGAGCGTTGCCGTATGCGGCAGTTGACCCAGGTTGACACACACCCCGCGTAGTCATGTCATCTACATGCCGCATCGCTGAGTGCCTACGATGCGGATAATTGCACACCAAGGAGGCAATGGCCGTGTAGAGGAGGAGCTGGTCCATTAGCGCTCTGGTCGTACTTTCTTCATCGGTACGCTTGTCCCGCACTAAGTCAACTGCTCAGATACCGCGAGGACTGAAGCATTTTGGTCTGGATGCATGACTTCGTTAGCAGCAGCCAAAGTCCCTTGCCCGGAGCCCCGCTCTTGCCCACCGGCCAAGGGTCCCCTGCCAGCGGCGGTCACAAACTGCTGCTCACCATCCACCGGTCAGAATGCCAATGTCCATGTCCATGTCTTCCGTACTTGCACTCGGAGCCAACACACACGCCCAGCGTGCGCAAACGTCCTCCTCCACGCCCAAAAACAAACGCCCGACCTCCAACACACCTGAAGCTGCGGTGCAAAGTACTCCCCAACACGAGTTGCCAAAAACACGGTCCCCTGCCTCCATTGCCGCTGCTGAAAGCGGTGATCTAAACGCCAACCTGCGGCTCGCTTTGCAAGCTCTGCCAGTGCTCGCCCGTATGTCCACCGGGGGCCCTCCCCTGGCTGCATGACTGACGCGCTCAAGACCCTAACGCTGTGCTGGTACCCTGCACCTCATACACCCAAGGCGCCAACAACCGCCCTCACACCACGAAACAAACTGACGTTAACGTCAGCGCACACTCTCAGTCACTGCGGCCGCCGCCGGCGGCCCTGCCTCCATGCAGCCTTTACTTCTGGCCGCCCATCTGGGGCTGGAAGATCTCCGTCACCTTCTCCAGCACCTGCAGCGCAACAGGCCGACATGGCGATAGCAAATGACATTTCCCTTTTGTATAGGCGCCGTACAAGGCTGGTTGCAGGCAACAAATGTTCATGACATGGCGCCGACGGCTCCTTGCGCACATCAGCATCCATGCTAGGAGCTGAAGCGCGTGCACGGACAACTCCTGAGGGACCCGCAGCCCCGGCAGCAGCGTTCCCCCCAGCGCACCTTCATGACCTCGGGGTCGGTCTGGTACTTCATGATGTTCATGGGGTTTTGCGAAATGTCGATGATGGCCGCCTGCACCTTGGGGTTGGAGAAGCCGGACGCCAGCTCCGGGTTGGCCATCACCTGGGGGTGGAACAGCGACATACAAGCAGCAAGTACGGCAAACGGCGTCATGCCCAAGAATCAGGCATTCCAGTGCTTGTCGTCACGGCGTGGCTGGGAACGCAATGTTGCTGAGGGGCCGGCACCCGGCGCGGACGACGGCTTGCAACCAATTGACCCCAAAACCCAGACAATGGAGTGAGCGGTGGGTCACAAAAGTGCGCAAAGCCACGCCGGGGCACGTGCCTTGGAGATGACGTCCTCGGGCTTGAGCCCCAGCTCGGCGAACTGCTTGTTGACCTTGTCCTGGTTGAAGTCCATGCCCTTCATCATCTCCATCATCTGGGGCGACATGACGTTCTGCAGGCACAGGCACAAGGGAATGGGCGCGGGTGTCCACAACGGCATCACCACACGGTGCGCGTGCTGCGAAGGCGGAAAAGTTTTGGCACGGCGTGATGAGTGCTTCTGCATCGGTTGGCATTTCCCCCGGAGCCTAAGGAACATCAAACAATGAGCCTGACTACGACCGTGCACGTGCCACGCCCACGCAGCCCAGCACCTGTTACGTTCCACCAGCGTTTTATGGACTGGTACGGCAAGGCTACGATGGCCGCCACCGTGTACAGTGTGCTTCCGCGCCAACATGGAACCCTGTCACCTCTTTTCCTTCCAAGTTGCCGTGACCCCCGCCCTATCTTCCCGTTGCCGCACAGGCGCCAGAGCACGAGCATATCCCTACCCCACCAATTTGCCACCATAACAGCGGGACCGACGCTGAAAGAAGTCCCGCGCCGGTCCTGCTCAGGGACCCCTGTTCAGCCCTTGAGCCTTCACTCCCCCCTGGTATGAGTCCCCACCCCAGCTCCGGTGCACCGCCCACCCTGCTACGCGAACATGTGCCACAGCGCATAGGCGACCTGGTATCCGCCTGGCAAGCCACCCCGTTTCCCTGACGACCCCCTCGCGGCCCTTGTTAATGCGACACGCGTTCCGGGTATCACGCGTCCACTTGATGCCGTACAACGCGTTTTCGCGCTGCATGCGATACCCACGTGCGATACCCCTTTTGCTGCGGCCCTGCGGGGCGCACCACGCACCTGCTGCGCGAACATCTGCTCCATCTGCTTCTTGACCTCCGGGTTGCCCAGCATCCACTCGATGCTGGCCGGGTTGCGCATGGGCTCCGGCAGGTAGGGGTACAGCATCTTCTGCATCTCCGGGTTGCGCAGCATGCTCTCCATCATCTCAGACATGACGCTCGAGTCGTTGGCTGCGCGGGAGCAGTCAAGTCGATGTCAGGTCGGCACAAGGCAGTCAAGGGTCCTGAAAGCGTAGTAAGTATTGCGGTGTGGGGCTCAGCAACAGTGATTTGTTACCCGCATGCCGGTGCATGTACACCGTAGACGTGCCTTAGTGGTGTGCACCGCTCGAGCCCCCACAGCTGTCCGCCCTTCCTGCTTGCATCCTTTGTAGAGTGGACTTACGCACTGAATCATGGGCTGGATGTTATTCGACGACGCACACGAGACGAATGCGCATACCCGTTGATCCTACCGCAGCAAAGTACCAACAATCTTGAGGCCCTCGCGGTTGCACCTATTTGCAGGACCCACGCCCCCACGCCCCCGGTAACTGAGCATCCCAAGCCACATCAGCTCCATGACAGCCGGGCACTCAGTGGCCCAAAACCCCTCCACCCGCCCATGCTTGCCATGTGCACTCCACACGCGACGGTATTCCCTCAGGGCCGTCCCCGCCCCCGCTCCCGTTCCCGCTCCCGCCCGCCCCCGCCCCACTCGCCCACGCGGCACCCGCCCCTACCCTTACTTCGGCCCGACCCGTCCCCGCCCCGCCAGCGCCCCCCGCGCCCACCTGCTGACCCGGCGCTGCTGCTGGGCCCGCTGCTGGCGCCGGCGCTGCTGGCGGTGGTGTCCGTCACGTCCGCGAAGAAAGAAGAGCGGGAGGAGCTGCTGCTGCTGCTGCTGCTGCTGCTGGGGCTGGGCTCCTTCACCACGGGGTCCTGCGGTCGGGTAGTGCAGTGACAAGATAAACGCACTGAATACCTAAAGAGTGTCCTGTGTTGGTATGTTAGTATGTTGCTCGGCGTGACACACCAGCGGCCGTGTGGACCTAGCACGAACACGTCACCGTGCAGGCCGATCCTGCGCAGGGTGCGAACTTGCTGGTATGCATTCAAACCATGAATCCTGGACCCCACGCCTATCCACCACGTGAGCTGCCCAACGATGCGAGCTGCGGCCCAAGTGCGGCAAGCTTCCCACCGTGGCATCTTCCCGATTCAGTGCACCTTCACCCGAATTGGCCCTGTCCCGACCACCCGACCGGCGCTCCCACCCGCTGCCCCGGCACCCACACCCACCACCACGTCCAGGGGCTTGGTGCCGGCCGCCGCCGCTGCCCCTGCCGCGGGGGCAGGCTCGGGCTTGCGCGGCTCCCGCCCCTCGCTGCTCAGCCGCGAGGCAAACTTCTCCCCCTTGCGCTCGCCCGTGCCGTTGCCGTTGCTGCTGCTGCTGCTGGTGCTGGCAGGGGCGGCAGCGGACATGGCGGGCATCGCCGTGGTGTCCACGGTGGCTGGCGGTGCGGAGGCGGCCGCGGCCGCTGCGAAGCCGGCGAAGGGGTTGGCGGCGCCACCAGCGCCAGCGGCGCCGAACGGGCTAGCCGCCCCGCCGAACGGAGGCATGCTGCGGAGGAGGACAGTAAGCCAGGAATGGACATGTATGCCGGGTGAGCTGTATGTTGTCCTGGATAACGCAGGGACACCGAGGTCGCCCTCGAAGGTGCCGGCGTGCAGCCGCCACCATTCTTAGGGTGGTTACACCGCAGCAGCCGCTGAGCATGTGGGCCATGGGCCACGGGCCGTGCTTACCCGCCAGCGCCTGGAGTGCTGCCCATGGCGCCGGACATCTGCTTCATGGCCATCTCCATCATAATCTGCTGAGGCGTCTTGGGGTTCTTCATGAACTCCTGCACCTGCAGTCCGGACAGCGGCGGGCGCCCAGGGTGAAGGCAACAGCCCAGCCTACCTCGTATGCTGCCAAAGGCCCAACAGGCTGCCACCTACATATAAGCGAACTAGAGGGCATGTATGACGTACCTTTGCGAGGATTTGGCCGGCCAGGACACCAACGCCGAAGAAAATCCACCAGGGCGCGCCGGACTCCTTGCTCTCTTCCTTGTACGGAGCAGGCTGGGGAATGTACTGACCTTGCGGTGGGATAGCCGTGTAGTAAGCCTGCTGCGGCTGCGGGGGCATCGCCTGCGTGTAGAAGGCGAAGACGAAGCATCATCGGAGTGTTTCTATGGGCTGGGTTCTCGCACGACCCACATTGTTACGCCGCAACAGCACCAGATGACATACCTGGTAGTAAGGAGTGTTGTATTGGGGCGCGTAGACAGCCGCTCCCTCGGCAGGCATAGCCGGTGCTGCAGGCGCGACGCCCACAGCTGGAGTAGCAGCGGCATCGGAAGCAACAACAACAGGAGCTTGCTGTTGCTGCTGCTGCTGGTCTGCGCCTGCGCAACAGGCATGAGCGAAAGCGGTGAGAGCAAGCACCGAGCGACTCGCGTTGGAGGCGCGACGGACTCGGCGCCACCTAGGCAGCGCTTGGACCGAGACTTTGTCACCGTATCACACTGACCTGCCGTTGCCTGGCACCTGATGCGTGGTGCGGGCACTACCCGCGGTGCCAGCGGGCTGACACGCCCGATGCCCCGGGGGGCCCCAACCTTTTGGACCAGCATTTGCATGCACTGGTTCTGCTTCAATTGAAAGATGAAGACCTGAGTGTTACACAGACAATTACGTACAGGAACAATAGTGCTGCTTCTGCGCATGCCGTACAGTCCGCAGTTTTGCCCCCCGCCTCCTTCTTTGCTGACCGAGCCCCTGGGGCATCACCCTTACCCGTGTCACAAAACATAGGAAGTCATCTTGCTGTCATGCTCACTCATGCTTAGCTATCTTGCTTGCGGGGGCATTTCTTCGGGAGATCGAAGTTGGCCCTGACGTACAATACTGTGCAGCCCGGAACCTTTCATCAAGGGTACGAGAGCAAGCACCCTCAAGGCTGCCAAAGGTCGGCCGGTCTCACTGGACGCAGAAACAGAAGCAGGCAGAAGCAGTTGCCGGTTAGACGACTGTCATAAGTGTGCAAACTCAACATTTTTAGTATCAAGAAGCGGGGCTCTGGTTTAGCAGCAGCCCTTTACTATGGACGCGCCGGGCGAGGCTGTGGATGCCCCGCCTGCGGAAGCCCCGCCCGCCCAGGCTCGTGAGTATGGGTTGCCTTATGAACGCGTTCAGTCTATCTTGAGCTGTCTAGGCTCCGTTCAGAGAGCCCCGCACACGCACACGGACGGCGTTGAATGCCATCGGTCAACACGCTCTGACAAACCGCCGGGTTCCCCTGACCGCTGTACAGCACCTTCGGATGCGCCAGAGGTTCCTTTACGCACCCTGAATGAATTCACCATCATCAACACGAGCGCCAACAACTCGCCAGTCAACCTGGCGGAACTGGCCTATATGCCGCCCGGAAGCGTGGTTGCCGTTGGCTTGGTACCGCCGATGGACGGCCAGGCAGCGCCAGGTACATTATACTTATCCATGTGCCGGGAGTCATGGAGCTGCTGGGTCAGTACTGACAACTCGCGTGGTTGGAATCGCTCTTTTGTACAGGGGCACAGCCCAAGGTCATTGCGCTGCAGACACCACCCATATTGGACTGGGCCATCCAGTATGGCTCCAATCCGGGAGTGTGGCTGTGCACCGAGAAGTCATGGTGAGCGCTCAGGTCACACTCCACACGCTCTGCTGGCGCGTTACTAGGCCCCAACCCCCCTCGTCTGCGTCACCTGGATGTACGCCTTGCTGCCTGCTGCCCTTCCGCCACATGGTATTACTCAAACTACTGTGTGCAATCTTTCCAACTGCCAGGTTCAAGCTGCTAAAGCCTTCACCGGCCTATGAGCGCCTGTACAAACCCATCCAGCGGAAGCTGGACTTCTGCCTGCGTGGCACTGGGTGCATCGCCGCAAACCACACGGTGAACCTGCAGGGAGCAATTGCAGCGCTCCTGCAGGCGGGGCCGCAACCGGGGACCAGCCAGTCCGCCTACGGGCCGGAGGAGCTCAAGGAGGAGACACCCTTCGTTGCGCCCCAGCTGGCAGCCTTCGTCAAGGCAAGCGCACGTCATTTCAGTGCAACCAGGACGTCGCTCATCATCAGTGCTGTTTATATCTGAGACCAGCTAGCATAGCACACCCATAGGACATGTCACCTATGAGCACCACGTCCTGCATGTTGGGAAAGCCTTGCAGATGGGCATCCAACTGGTCATTTACGCCTCTGCGTTGCATGCGCAGAAGCTGGGCATCCCCACCCCTCAGCTGGTCAGCGAGCTGCAGCAGGTGGCGGTCAGCGTGGTGGCGCAGCGCAAACCGCCCATTGCAGATGCGGTGGCGCCGGCAGCGCCCATGGCCTCGCCGGGCACGGGCCGGGGGCGTGGCAGGGGGCGCGGAGCTGAGAAACGCAAGCGGATCAGCGCAACGGGTGGGTCCAGAGCGGGGAATAGGGTGGTGCTCTGAACCGCAGGCGGCGCGGAAATGTCAACATGGCCAGGGTGGACCTGGCTGTGCAGTACTATTTCTCTGCTTCTGTGGCCTGGGTGGATGCTGCTGTCCTTGGGTTTTCCTGAGTTGTGTGGAGCGTGGGGCAGCGGCGAAGGGGCTGCACGCAGTGGGACCGCAGGGGAAATGCAGCATGAGTGCATGACATTAGGTAGTGCGCGTGTTCCGAGCTGACTCCCTCATCCCATGCCGCCGTTTGTACTCCCGCCGCTGGACAGGCGACGACGACGAGATGGACGAGTTCAGGGTAAGCAAGTTGCTGTGCGTCGGCCCCTATCTAGCAGCAGACTAGATAACGGTGTTAAAAAGCCAATCAGGCCATTACAAACAAAAGTGTAAAGCATTGGTAGGCTTTGAACCTTACTTTGCCTGCCAACCTTCCTTGCAGGGTACGGGCCGTGGCCGTGGCCGGGGTGGCATGGGTCGGGGCCGCGGCGGCGGCAATAGTAACATGGCCGCCCACCGCAGTCGGTCGCTCACCCCGGGCGGGCCTGTGGTGGCCACCGCGGCCGCGACGGCGGAGTTTGACGGCGTGACTGGCGACGAGGACGTGGAGCTGGATGAGGAGGAGGAGCTGTGGAAGCTGGTGGAGGCCGAGGAGGAGGGCGCCGACCAGCAGGAGGACATGGAGGTAGGGAAGCAGAGGAAGCAGCGGGCTGAATGTGTTGTTGCACCTGGAGGTTGAGGCTGTGGCAGAGTGAGCTTGGTGTTGCTGTCCTGGAGTGGCGAAGGGTATAGCAAAATCAAGTACCGGTATCAGTTGCAGCAAGTGCAGCAGCATTGGCTGTCATTGCGCTGGGTAGCGAGCCCTGCCGGCAGCCGACAGCCCCCCGCACGTTGATTCAATGTAGCCGGGCTCAGGATGCCGGGTGGTCGTCTGTTGGTGCGCCCTTTGATCAATCTGCATGCGTGGTTCCTTGCGCCCTCCCGCACTAGGGTGTTGACCCCGACCTGAGCCCGGAGGAGCGGGAGGAGCTGCTGGAGGATCGGCGCGAGGCCCGCCTGCTGCGCAAGTTCGAGGAGCGGCTGGCGGCCAAGCGCGAAAAGGAGGCGCAGGCGGACAGCGCGCGTGGAGAGCCCCCGGCGGCTGTGGTGCAATGGCGCGTGCCGCCGGACATGGTGCCGGAGGTGCTGGCGGTGTGGGAGATGTGCATGGTAAGCAGGTCCAGGGTTGTCACGTGCGTCGACCTGCTTACCAGAACGGCCGAGAAAATCCTTGCCGTGCCGATCCGCTAACACGAGCCGTTGCGCCACACCTTGTGCCCTGGCTCGCAGACCTTTGCCTTCATGCTGCAGCTGCCGCCCGTGCCGATCAACGCACTCCAGGCCGCGCTCATGCCCGGGCCCCTGCCCGTGTTTGACCAGCCGGGCAGCGGCTCTGGCGATGGCGGGTCCTCGGCGCCTGTGCGCCGCACGGCCACCGTCACCTACGACACCAGCACGCTGCACGACGTGGACTACGTGGCGTCCGCCGCCCTGCTGCGCGACATGCACGCGGGCCTGCTGCGCATGATCGACGGGCACGCGCCTCGGAAGCAGGAGCTGCCCACAGAGGTGCGGAAGGGGTGCCGCAGTATGAGGGCCCATAAATGTTTCGCAGCAGCAGGCAACTGCGTTGGGCACACGTGGCTCCGGGTCCAAGGCAGGAGCAGAAGGGTTCCACGTAGACAATGCCAGAGTGCCAGTAAGGCCTTTCGCTGAGCCCCGTGTGGCCCTGGCCCCGCAGTCAAAGCTCATGGCCGACGAGGCCAAGACGGAAAACTGGGTGGAGCGCACCGCGGCTGCCATCAACGGCGCCACCGCGGACATGGTCGGGCTGGAGGCCAAGGTGCGCTCAACTGACCTACCGTTCCCCTGCCCCTTACATGCTTGCCCTGTTGCTGAACCCTGCTTCTCTGACCCAGGACGTTGCGACCCTGCCATACGCCCCTGCTTGCGTCCTTTCCTAATACGCGTTCGTGGTCGCTCCCACCGCCCTCACGCCAGGTTGCCGCCGAGACGCTCAAGACCCGTGAGTACGTGCTGCTGAGCCCTCGCCAGAAGCTGGCCATCCTGCGCGGCCTGCTGGAGCTGGCGCTGGCGTCTGACGTGCTGCGCGAGCACATCAACGCGCGCATCGAGATGCTGGCCATCCCGCTGCGACTGCTGGACGGCGTGCCGGAGGCGGGCCCCGCCAAGCGCGCTGAGCTCTTCGCGCCGGCGGCACCCTCTGGCCCGCTGGAGGCGGAGGACCCGGACTTCTACATCAAGTGGATGGACAGCGTCAAGTGAGCAGGCACTCCCAGCCTCCTCTTGTTGCAGTTGGCTACGGCTGTGCCATTAGCGTACGCTACGTGCCAATACCCGAACGTCTCGTCGGGACGTGTTCTTGTGTTGGCTATATTGCGTGGTGGAGCACGGATTCCTGGTGTGGCACGTGGCTGCAGGCTGGGCATGCGCAAGCCGCTGGGCACGGACCACCGCGGGCGGCGCTACTGGGCGTTTGGCGCCAACGCCGGCGCGTGGCGGGTGTACGTGGAGCTGGGGCTGGACATCGGAGAGGACGACACGCTCAACAGGAAGCCTTCGTGGGGCTGGTGGGTCGGGAGGCCGCTTGTCACCACGGGGCGCCTGCCACGCGCACCAACCCCTGGGATGGGTCAGACAGGCTGGGCAGTTTGTTGCTGCGCTCTTGCTGCTGCACGCATACGTTCTGAGACCAACTCGTGTGATCGTGCAGGTACGAGGGCGAGTCGCTCGTCAAGCTGATTGAGTGGCTGCGCAGCGGAGGCCTGGCGCGCGAGGCGCCGCTGCTGCGGGTGCTGGAGAGTATGCCCATCCCCAAGAAGCTTACCGACGGTGAGGCCTGCGACACGAGCGCTATTGCGGATCTTACACTATTGCTCCGTCGTTATGCTGGTGGTGACACGCACAAACGCAACTGTGTCACACGGCACCCTGTGGGGTCTCCTGGTATGCAGCCCCCATCGGCCTTGAGACTGAGGTGGAGGAGGCTGAGCTGGCGGGTGCCACCATCCCCTGGTCGCCCGCCGACCTGGAGCTGCGCCGCGCCAATGGCTACCGCGACATCGCCTCGCCGCTCATGCGCGGCAACCTCAACATGGTGAGGTATAGGGCGACGGGTCCAGGGCGCGCTAGAACGTGCAGGGGTACCTCAGCGGACACCGGGCTTAATGTATCACCGTGCCGAAAGCAGGAGGTCCAACAGGAGGTTCC
>VFQN01006673.1_pt1 | contig 12962 bp, 5 predicted proteins | sample 3512371 | NCBI WGS metagenome assembly VFQN01 (sample SAMN10412370, study PRJNA504923) | tailings metagenome | isolation source: Replicate 2 from Balatoc abandoned mine | place: Philippines: Itogon, Benguet | collected 2017-08-28
CCAGCACTCGGTGTGACCTCAGCAGCTCCTCCATCTCCCTCGACAGAGATGCAAAGACGATCTTCACGCTAGCGTTGCGCATGAGGTCCACAAGAGTGAGGAAGCATGACCTGGCTGCCGTGGCGTCCACTCCCTTCACCTCCGAGAAGTCGAGGACCAGATACTCCGTTGTCACCTCCTCGGTAGAAGTGGAGGAGTCGACAGGCTGGTGACTCAGCTTAGAGAGCAGCGGCACCGTCGAGGAGGTGAAAGGCAGAGCTGGCAGAGAAGGCAGAGGTGGCGGGAGAGTGAGGGTGGGCTTGTTTGGGCGAGACAGGTCGACGGCGCCGAAGTCTCTGATTTGAGGTGAGGAGGTGCCTGACAGGGGTGTGGCAGGGATCGGCGGGAGACCTGGTGCGAGTATGCTAGTGCCAGCAGAGTTGGCTCGGGTGACATGGCGTGACGGCGATGCTTTGACAGCCGCAGCAACGAGGGCGGCGTCATCAGACAAGTCTGACATCGATCGCAGCTTCTTTTCTCGCTTCACCGCCTGGTTCTTCCACACTAGATCAAGCAGTGACGTGGACGGAGTTAGCGTATTTGTCTTCGCCCCTGCCCCTGTGGGAGGGACGTCGACTATCCGTGGCGAGGCTCGGGCTTGGGCGAGGTCGACCTCTGGCTGATTGCCTTGCTGCTCGAGATCCTCGCCCACTGCCCAGTTGTCGTCGCTGGGCTTGCTAGGCAGTGGTTGGGTGGTTGGTAGGGGCTGGCTAGGAGGGAGGCTATGAGTTGGCTGGGTGTGGTGGTTCCTCTGCGCCTCCTCATGTTTCACCTCTTCCTCGTGCCAGTGTTTGTACTGCTGTTGGAGCTGTTGTGGCGTCAGGTCATACGCAGTCTTAAGGTGATGGTGATGAGGTGGCGAGGAGGTGTTTGAGGAGGTGGAAGATGTGACAGATTTCTTCTGAGGCTTGGGTGACGTGGGCTTGTACACGAGACGCAGTCTGGAGTCATTTTGTTCGTCATCACTGGCATCCTGTCCGCCCACTGCCCCATAGCCCGTGCCTTCGATAATCTTGGGCAAAAGGGCAGTGCGTTCGTTTAGCCCCGCCTCCACGTCATCACTCTTGGAGGATGAGAAGGGAGATTTCTTCTTGCCTGTGGGCGGGGGCGTGGCTGACTTCTTCTTCGACGTCTTCGGCGTTTTCATCAGAATGGCGTAGTTCGCCTTGTTCGCCACATTCAGCTCCTTGTAGGGAGTGCTGGGAGGGCAGGGCTTGGGTATGGGCTGTTGGTGAGGAGCAGGGTCAGAGGAGTGTGAGAGGGGATTGGTAGGAGAGGAGGGAGGAGGGGGAGGAGGTAGCTCCGACGACAGCACTAGCTTTGACTTGATCTGCTCCAATACCTGCACTGACGAGCCGAAGAAGATGTATCCGCCGAAAGATATGGTGACGATCTTTCCTCTGCTGGCGATGAGCAGAGATCTCTCCTCGAAGGCGCGGATGACGGTGGACGAGCGTAGCGTGACCTCAGACACCGACTGCAGCTTCGAGTACGTCACGACGAAGGAGAGCGTGGCGGCAAGGATGCCCAGAAACATGCCCAACTCGATGCCCTGCCACTGAATGGCGGCGAAGGTGAAGAGACAGACGGCGTACTCTGACATCATCATCTTGTGTCGCGCGATGACGAGCCATTCGACCATGAGATCAGTCGCGATTAACACGAGCAGCGAGCCGAAGAACATCTTTGGCACGTATGACGTGATGGAGATGGGAAGAAGCACGAAGATGAGTTCTCCAGCTGCAACGATGAAGCCACAGATCGTGGAGGACACGCCACGTCGCATCGAGAAGATCGTCTGCGAGAAGATGTAGGAGCCGGTGTAACCGCCGAAGAGGCCGCTGACGAGGTTTGAGATGCCCACTGTGTTGAGCTCGCGGTTGTAGTCTAGCGGGGCACCGAGCTCCATCTCAATGGCCGCCACGTCGAGTGAGGAGGAGAAGGCCACGACGAGGAACATGGCTACGAGAGTGACGAACTGCCCGGGCAAGTACTGCCACTGGACCTTCGTGACGTCATAATAGCTCCACGCCTCGAAAGGAGATCCAACCTCAATCAGGGGCGCCACCCAGCCATATTCACGCACCTCTTCGAAGGAGGTGCCAGTGAGTAACATGAAACCGTAGAATGACGTCAGTACGAAGAGAAGAGACGCAGGCAGCACGAAGGGCGAGCGAAAGTAACCGAGTAGAAAGTACGTGGCAACACCGATAGTGACACCAGGAGCGAGGAGAATGACGCACTTCTCGTTGAAGAAGAGAGGGAAGTCGGCCACTGACGTCACCTGCACTCCTGCCATGAGCGATAATCCTGCGAGACCACAGAAGAAACCAATGAACGCTAGGTAGCCGCCAACAACGGGCATAGGCAGGTATTGTACCATCGAGGCGAGGCGAAGGCGGGCCACGACCATGAGCATTCCTCCCAGCAGCGCTGTGCATATCCCCAGTGTGAAGAGAGTCGTCGGCATGATACTTGGGTCGTCAGGGGATTTTGAACCTATGCCCTGTGCAATAGAAGCTGCCATGGCGGAGAGAAAGATCAGACCAGCGTCCTGTACTTGGCCAATGGCGAAGGGAAGAGAGGAAAAGATCGCGAAACAGATTTGATGGATCGCCGACGAAAACAGGACCAGCTTCACGAGATAAGGCATATAGTTGATAAAAGCGGCGTCTCGAAAGATAATAGTGCAAAAGCTTATGGAAATTGGGATGACCATGATGGCATTAATGCAGCCATAGATGATGTCGGTCATCACAGCGGATGTGCTGGCTTTACCATGGTGCTGAGAATGGGACAAAGATGTCTGAGCACTCTCAGTCATTTCGTTGCATGAAATAAGAGAGTGAGCGAATGATCAGAAACGATAGATAAGGTGGTTGCTGTCTGGATGTCTTCGTTGCTCACTTCAAAGAAATTTCGTGGTGCACTCAAATGAATGCAAATCGTGCACTCTCGATAATACAGTTATCGAAAAATCGAATTTTCAAAAACCCTTTCAAATTGAGGAATTGCTTAACGGTCTTGTCTGTGGTGTTTCTCATAGACGAGCGATCAGAGACGATGAGGATAGAGCAGAGAACTCTTGCACTCCTGCTCAGTAGGCAGTCGTTCTTGCGTCAAATCTGTTCCCAGCAAGTAAAATGCTCTGTCTTGACGATAACAAAGCGAGAAATCATTAGCAGCAAACCATGCTTAGTTCCTGAAGGCATCGCTTTCGTAAGTTAAATACTCTCTTGTTTCTTTGTGATCTCACCGATTCAATTGGGGAACAGAACCCCCTATCAGTCATTGCAAACCTTCAAATCTCTACATCTTCTCTATCAGCACTAACAGAAGCTCAGAAAAGTAAGTTACTTTGCTTTGACTCGTCTAGAGATCTGAGCAACGCCTTCTCTCCTTCTCTTTCCATTGCAGATTCTCTGACGATATGTGAAACTAGTGAAGACGATGATGGAACGTAAGTAACTTTTATTGGCCGTGTTGATTGTTGGTCAGTCTTTTTTCCTGACATGTCGTTCTTTTATTTGTTTCCTCGCCATCATCTGATCTTGAATCATAGTTAATATTCCTTGCACAGATAACGACAGCTAGGAGGAATGAGGACGAACGAAGGCTGTGATTTTGTGATGCCAGAACTATGTCTTTAGGGAAGAAGTTGTAATTAAAGCTAAACATTGACTGCAACCACCGCCAACCCTCTCTATGTCTCTCTATCTCAATCATTTCGATCAATCTTGTTTCCGTAAGATCGCGCCTTCCTCTATCGTGTGTACAACGTCAGAGATATTCTTGAGCACATCACTGTGTGTGAAGAGAATGATCGTGCTGCTGCTCTTCAAACTACAAAACACAACACACAATATGAACAACTTAAAGTGACAGCGAGTCTTCTGTCATACCTTTCAAGGGGCGGGATGAGTTCTTTCTCGCTCTCCGCGTCCAGTGAGGCTGTGGGTTCGTCGAGTAAGAGGTACTTGGGTTGTTTAACCAAAGCTCGAGCGAGGGCGATGCGTGCTCTCTGCCCTCCAGACAGAAGGCACCCGCCCTGTCCGACCTGTGTCTTATAACCGTCAGGGAAAGCCTTGATGAAGTCGTGGGCATGGGCGGATTTAGCCGCGGCTTCAATCTCTTCCTGAGATGCGTCGAACTACTCCAAGAGTAAAGATGACAATATAAACACATCAGAGCCGCTGTCGTACTCACCTTGCCATAGGCGATGTTATCAACGATCGTCCCGGTAAAGAGCGTGGATGACGACTGTTCCACCACACCGAAGAGGTTGTGCAACATCTCCTTGTCTTCGTTGTAGCTCCCGCGATCAGCCTCCCCGACTATTTCGATGTTCTTTCCATAGCTAATCACACCAGAGGTAGGGTGATGCAGTCCACATAAGATCGCGGCCAGAGTGCTCTTACCAGCACCTGACTTACCGGCAATGCATGTGATCTGATTCTTCTGGATGGTGAGAGACACATTCTTCAGCACAAGGACGTCAGGACGATGCTTGTAGTAGAAAGAGACGTTCTCGATGTAGATGGATGACGCGGCCTTCGTCAGATCCGCGACTCTCGGCGTCGTCGCTGACAAGCGCTTCGAGGCAGGTGGCGTAGCGATTGTCTTAGTTGTTGAAGGGAGTGAATTGCCTTCGCTTAAAGTCTTCGTACGATTCTCGTTGCCGGAGTCGATGATCTGAAAGACTCTGTAATAACGAGAGCAGGGAGAGGAAGTGAGTGACGTCAGTAAGGTTAAGAGGAACAGCACTCACCGCTCAGCGGAGTCCAGAGACTTAACGATGTCAGAATAAACAGTGGATAAGCCGCTAAAGCCTAAGCCGACAAAGCCCGACTATAAAGAGGAGTGACGTATGTCAAACAGAGAAGAGGGAGATGTGTTACCTGGAGGGCGAAAGACGTCAGACTTCCCACCGTCATTTCCTTCTTTGCGATCATAGATCCACCAACCCACAACACTGCAGTAAGCGACGCGTTGGTGGAGAGGTTTAGGAAGGACATGAAAGAGCCGTGGGCGTTGTAACGGCGCTGAGAACACGTCTGACTCTCCTCCAACATCTTATTGAACTTCTCGATCTCGAACCTCTCTCGATTGTTCAATCGCACCGTGGAGATGTTTTGGTATCGCTCTAGGGAGTAGGAGTGCGTCGAGGACTGCAAGGCGCGCAGTTGGTTCGACAGTTTCCTCGAGTAGCGCGACAACGTCATCGCCGCGACTCCGACCACCGGAATAACAGACAATGACACTCCGCAGAGACGTGGTGATGTTCTATAGAGTAAGAAAGAACCATTTAAAGCCGAGTTAAGCGATCGGAGCGCCGCTGCGATCTTCTCTGTCACGAGCTCAGCGGAGGCCTGTATGTCATGCTCCAGCAGAGACACGATCTCGCCCAACGGGGTTGATTCGTAGTACTCCATCTCTTGTTGAAGAATAGATTCGAAGAGTTGTGACTTCAGCCGGTTTGCGATGTTCTCCGTCGCAGTGCCGAGGCAGTAGACGCGCACCCACGACGCGATAGAACCAGCGAAGAAGAAACCAGCAGAGCTCGTCAAAAACTCTAAAAAGTTCTCCTTTCCGGCAGAATCTACAACTTGTCCAATAATCCAGGGAAAAGAAAGGTTGGTGATGGAGTTCACGACGAGTGCTGTGAGACCAACAGCGATGCGAGGGGCTTCCGGGGAGATGAAGGACAGCAGCCTCTTAAACAACTGAAACCTACTCAATTTAACCTTCTTTGTCACCGAAGTGCTTGGGGAGGGAGAGACAGACTCAAGAGTCGCTGGTTTCTTCACTAGTGAGAGGGTTTTGTCGTCCTCATTGTTTGCCACGCTGCTCAGATTGCTTCGATTGGATGATGTTCGCTTCATTCAATGTCACTATAGAAGTGTGAGATATCAGAAATATTCTTGTCACCGAGCTTCGCGCAGTCTGGGCTGGTGTCTCGTGAGGTCTGTGTTGTGTGTTGGTAGTGGTCGATGTTCTCTTGATCCACCTTCTTTCGCTACTGCAGTCCTCTCTCGATAAACGAGATAAGTCGACTCTTTAAAAGAAGAGCCGTATTTTCACTGACTAGAGAGTACAAATAGAGCTAATTAGTATGAGCGAACAAGACAATAGCCGACGGAGGGAAGAGGAGATCGAAAAATTTTTAAAGACTACCGAATGGAGGAGAGCGAAGGATGGAAAAGGCCGCACTTACTACTACATGAAAGGCTCTAAATCCACGCAGTGGACAGCACCGGAGGAATTAGTTGAGTTTGAGAAGACTTTGGATGCAAAGCTCCAATCAAAGGAGGAAGGGAATGCAGTTTTAAGTTCATCTGATGCGAAACAATCCGAGGCGGCGGTGGGTAAGGCGGGGAACGATTCTTCTGTGTCTCTGATATCCGCTGACAGTCAAGCGATTCCTTCCACTCAAACCATTACCTCATCGATCAGCGCGACCCCTTCGGTCTCCTCACTGCAACAATCAATCAAAGTGCCAGTGAAGATCGTTGCGACGAAGATTGGTCAGAAACCTGCTGCTCGGAATCCTTTCGGATCAGCGAATTACGAATCTGACGACGACGAAGATCATGTCAGAGCGACGGCGAAAGATGCCGATAATCATAAGATTGAAGCAAGTCTTGATGAAAAGGCTGCCGCCTCATCGTCGTCAGAGGAGAGGAATAATCGCTTCTCTCCCGAGCCAGAGAGAGAAGACAGGAGAGAGACCGAGGCTGAGGAAGAGGCGTCTCGTGGCGACGAGGAGGACTCAAAGAAGAGAGGGGCAGAGGGAGATCCGATTCTTGGAGCAAAAGATTCGATTGCTAATCCTGCAGTGATAGAACATGCGAGGAAGAAGGTGAAGGAAGATCCCTTGCTGACGTCAGAAGTGCTCAATTCTCTCATCAGCCACTACACAGGCTATCATCAACTGTCAAATATATTAGTCGAGTGGCTCGCCTATGCCGATCATTTGACTCAGATCAAGGGCGCGACCTCAGCAAATGCCAATAATTCCTTTCTCTCCTTCGGCAGTGCGGACACGTCGATGCAGGCAGTGCAGGAGAGGAAGTACGAGCAACTTCTCTGCCAGCTCCTCTCCTCTCGCTTTAGCAAAAAAGTCGCTGACGAGAACGATTCCCTGCAGAATGGCTTGGAAGAAGGAGAGGAAGGGGGTGGTGTGGGGTGGCTGAGAGGCTTAGTGCGCGATGAAATAGTCAGCGACGCCGTCCAAGATCTTCATAGGAAATATCCCGACTCTTCCTTCCTCTCTCGATGGACGCGTCTCATCGACGAACACCTCGCTGCCAAGACTTCCGAGACAGAAGCAGTGCTGATGGATATATGAGGCAGCCGTGACGTCATCGCGTTTCTTCCCTGTAATAATTCATCTTTTCTCTGCGTCTCTTCTCCTTCTCTCTCTGTCGCTCTCAAAAAGACAGCGAGATTGCTTTGGCAATTAGAGTTATTCCATCCTAATTATGCGATCCTATGCTAAGCTAAGCTACTTACATCCACTATGGCTAATCCTGTTTCTCAGAGCGAGCGTTAGACGTACGTCGTCGTTTGACATCAGGTCCGTGAAGGAGCACGAGGAAGATGATGAAGGGAACGAAGAGCAGAGAGACGCGACTGTTCTTGTTTCCGATCTCAAGGGACACGACCTTTGGCAAGAGATCTGTCAAGCCTAATCCCGTCGGATTGAAGTGGGGCATCAGCGCGAGGGAATAGAAGAAGACGAGTTCCGCGACATGCGTGAGAAGTAGATTTAACCAGACGATGAAATGGTTTTGAGCAGGGAAAAACTGAGTAGTAAGTGCCCAAGTAATGCGATTGATGCCAAGGTAGAAGTACAGAATCAATAGGAGGTAGAAGGCTGGAGTGTGTTGGGTGATGACATCTTCCTTCAGCAGAACAAAGCGATGACTGGAGGAAGCAAGAGAATCTCTCTGTTTCCATAAGGAATGTACTGCAAAGAATTCATAAATTCCAAGGAGGAAAATGATAATTCGTATCGCTTGTTTGCCGTAGCTGGAGAAAGAGAAAGTGCTCATCGTCTCTCTTTTATGTCTTCTAGTGAGATCTTGAGATCGTGCACTGGGCACCGTGCACTGGGCACCGTGCACTCCTCTGTGTTTGTTAGAAGAGATCGAAGGAGTTGTTCTTCCTTGTTCAATTAAGATGATTCCAGCTTCACAAGTCCAATTACGAGGAAAAGGCTATCACCAATTGTTAGAATTGAAAGTGAACCTTTTGTGTGATCATGACAAACCCGTCGATCTTTTCCTTCTCCTCGAAATTCAATCGAACAACTATTACTTCGACTACTACGAGCTACAGGTACTCATCTTTATCTTCCCAACCCTTGGTGATCTTTCCTGACAATCTTCTGAAGTATCGCTCCTCATATCCGCCTGTCCAAGAGGTCGTTCTTTCGTCGCGACGTGACGTCATTCCCTATGAAATGATCGGAGACGTCTCGCTACACTCCTCTGATGACTGTGATAAGGATGCTTCAAGGCTGTTGTTATCCAATGATAGGGAGTTCTTTGGCTTAGATCTTCGTCGATGGAATCGCTCTCGCTCTGATGAGATCGTGATTTCTCTGCCGATTCACTTCAACTATCAGAGGGCGAGAGAGAGCAGCAGTGACGACAGCGCTGAATATGCGACAGTCAGACTTCATGCTCCCTCACTATATTGGAAATTTCATGATCCTGCACATCCCTTTATTCCAGCGGCCTCATTCGCGACAAAGAGAGCGAATGGCGTGGAGGTGAAGAGAATGTTCCAGTACTCTTACTTGGGCAGGGAATATCCTCACACTGAGAGATACTTCGAGCAACTCAACTCTCTGATTGCTGATGGCAGCTATCAACCAATCCCCTTGTTACAATCTGATTTGTCTGTGCGGATTCCCGTCGGAAACGTGGCAGACTACGAGATGACAGCACTCGTCACTCATCTAGTGACGATCGCTGGCCTGCTCTCGCTCATCTTCAGAATTCTTCTCATGATTTGGAACACCCGAACGACGTCAGCAGCACGAAAGGAGAGAGAAGTGGGAGGAGTGCGAGTGAAGGAAGAATGAATGAATCTTTTGATTATTTTCAAACTACGTGTACTTCAACTGTCTTATCGACTAACTGCTGCTGGTGATGGTGACGTAGATTTGAGCAACAGTGCTTTTCGGTCCTCCTTTACCATAGATTCCCAAGTCATCGACCTCAATGGTCACGACATCTTTCAGTCCAGAAACACAGCCATCGAGGGAACGACACGTGTACTGAACGAAAGACACGTCACTGAGCGCATTGGACAAGTCACTGACGATTGAAACGATCAAGTCGATTGGTCCTTGCAACACAGTCCTGCGATCATTGAATCCCGTCCCCGACGATATCTTCACTCCGGGAAGAAGGTGATACCACGTCAGTCGGCCGTACTTCGCGTCTACTGAGAGGTAGTAAGAAGGCTGCACTGTGACACCATACTCGTTCACCAAAGAAACCCGCGCCACGTCAGTGTCAGATAGCGTGAACTTAGGCAAGAAGAATGATGCGTCAGGAGAGGTCACCGCCGTGATATTCCCTGTCAAATCCAGCGGTGTGAGCGGGTATCGCACTGTGGTGATGGTTGAATAAGAGCTGTTCACAGTGAGGTTTGCTGAGAAGATAGTGATAATAGGCGGTTGATTCACTGGAATGACGTAAATAGGAATAGTTTTGGTTGTTTGTAGTGGAGTGAGGTAGTTGCTTGTAACGCAGTTATTGAAAGAAGGCGATGTGCTGAAAAAGAGGTTTTGCAGAACGTTTCTCCGATGATAGAAATGACTAAACGCTTGATTGTACAGGTTACGCTCATTGCCCGTAATCTCTTCGAACGAGCTGTATTGTACATACGCAGCGAGAGAATCGTTGGAAGGCAGTGTTCGACTCGCATTGTTCTGTGACGGACATTTCTTCTGGTAATCGATCGCCGTCACCGTGAGGTTAACATACTCGATGGCTAGCGTGTTGTTGGGAGAGAAATAGAACACGTCTCGCAGAACGTCGTTGATCGAGGAGATGTTTCCCTCTAATATGATGGTATGGCCAATCGTTCTGCCCGGTAATGATGAGAGGTATAGAGGCAGGACCTGACGCTGATCTGGTTCGAGGATTGCGGTGATGTTCAAAGTGCGGAAGTATTTGTACATATAATCGCTAATATACTCGCCGATCTGCAGATAATCGGATCGTTGAATTTTCTTAGCATAAAGTTCAAAGGAAACCTTCACACTTTCCTTCCCGAAGATTAGAAATTGACCGGGATGAGCCGACTGATAATCGGTCTCCGGTTGAAGCAGGTATAAATCTGCACCAGCGGACAAGCTGTCTTCCTTGTCATTCAGCACTTCATATCTTTTGGACATTGCGACAATTGTGAGGGGGTTGTAATCGGGATTTGATTCGATAGTCTGGGACTCCCAGAATCGCATTGACCGAATCACCTCCAAACCATCAAGACTGGTGATAAGTCCACTCGATGCATCCTTCGATCCGATGTTAAGACCGACTATCAGACAATCATAAGGATAAACCACAAGATCGGGAGTAGAAATCTTCCTCGAACGGGAAAGAAGATATTGCCGCTGGATCGCTTCAATGCCACTCTCAGCATCAGAGAAAATATCAACACGATGACCTAAGTCGAGGAGAGCGTTCATGAGATAGTCGCGATCGGTGGTTTTGGTCTCAATTATAATAAACCTAAGGGGCTTCAAAGAGCTGATACCTGTTGCCGTCGAATCGCGCAACACTAACAAACCTTTATCCACGGACAAAATACACGTGATATTCTCTTTCTCCGGGTGCGTGTCCACATCATCAATCAGGGCGACCTGACTGACACTGAATCCAGAGACTCTTGATAGTTCTTTTTGGGAGCCCCCTTCAACAATCGTCATCTCCGATGTATTGAAACCACCGTGAGGGTACAGATAGTCGTAATTGCCGTAACTAGCAGAGATGTACAATTGATTGTGATCTGACGTTCGATTGGATTTAAACACTCCGAAGCGAGCAGGATAAGCAGCATCTAAAGAAGAGAAGTCGAAATACAGGTCGTTCTCTGAACGATCGAAAGCGCGAGAGGTTCCTGAAGTCGTGCCATCTGTTCTCCACACTTGACTTCCGCCAATGCCCTCGACATCATGGAGACCCTTCACATATTTTCCATCCGTTGCAGCAAAATATAAATAATTTAAGTGGTCGAACTTCGATGTCATGACTGTCAGATAAGAAGGAGAGGAGTCGTACGTCCCTGGACGAATGTCTTTCAGCAAATAAGTCCCATTAGAGGTTCCGTCTGATCGCCAAAGCTCTATTCCATGAACACAATCATCAGCCTGGAAGAAGAATGACCCCCGAAAATGAGTGATGTATCGAGGGTTAGAGGAACCAGAACCGCTGCAAATGTCTTTCACTAAGACTGGAGATGCATTTAAATCACTAAGCATCCACAACTCCGCTCCCTTTTCATCATTGGACGCTTGGAACAAGACTGGAAAAACATCACCAGAAGAAGCGGCGAATCCATTTGGATTGGAGGAATTCCTTCCTGCAACGATATCTTTCGTCAAGTAATACGGAAAGTTGTTGACTGTGACATTAAGCTCTTCTGGGTAAGAGTAAAACCACACCTCTCGCCCATGATGATAATCTGTTGCTGCAAACATTAAAGACCTTCCAACCACAATCAAATCAGCGGGATCCGAGGAATGAGGTCCAGGATAGATGCCATTTTTCCCAAGCGAATCGGTCGCAACTAATTCAGCATCATTGATTTCACCTTGCGATCGCCATAATTCCCTTCCCTCAGCGTCATTTGTGGCAACAAAATAAAGATATGAACCGAAAGAAATTAAGAATGCAGGGTTCGATGATTGAGAACCAGGATAGATGTCAGAAATTCGATAAGATCCTTCCACTGTTCCATCCGATCTCCAGAGCTCCGAACCAGCAGAAACATCAATCACTCCACCTTCTGAGACAACAGAACTTCCTTTCCACGAGTCGATGACGCAAACAATGCCAGCAAATTGCTCGATCATAAATTCTCCTGATTTCCAAAAGGAAAGATCGTAATCAGGGATGAAAGACTCAGGTTTACCAGCGTGTTTATAGGCACCTGTGATGTGCGAGTCAGAGAATCGGAAATGAATTCTAGTCTCATTCCACCACTCCAACCCGTTCCAGCCGCACTGCTGGAAGTATACTTTACTTTCATGACCATAGGAGAGCAAATCGTTTTCCACAGGGGTTACTGAATCTTGATTCTTAAAATTATAAATTTGAGGACCGTGTCGCTGACCGACTTCAGCCTCGGCCTCTGAGTGCCAGAAACGGTTATGGTTCGTGTAGATATTAGATGTAAACAGCTCGACTCCTTCCTTCGTGCTTGCCCAACGATAGCCTGAGGGACAGTCATAGACTCTCCCAGGAAGCCATTTGGGACTTTCTGACACAGCAAAGCGAATTCTATTGTCAAACTGTGATTGTCGAAAAGAGTTACATCCATCTCGGTGCTGTGGAAGGGTCATCCAACTTGTGTCGATACCATTGGTGGCAAAATAGAGAATATCATTATGCACAGCCAGGTATGACGGTGCGGATCCAGTGCTACCTGGATAAAAGTCTGAGAACATTTGCGATGCAACAGTCCCATATGAAAGTGCGCTATTCGAAACTCCGCTGTCTGAAGGAGGAACATTTTCTAAAATCCCAAAATCTCTCCATAACTCCGGTCCGTGAACTCCATCGTCCGCTTGATAGTAAATCATGTTCTTATAGTTTGTATAGAATTTGGGGTGCGAAGAAGCAGGTCCAGGATTGATATCAGCAAGTTCTCTCAAAGTCCAATCCAGTCGTCCTGGGCCGTAT
>VFQN01006674.1_pt1 | contig 12962 bp, 13 predicted proteins | sample 3512371 | NCBI WGS metagenome assembly VFQN01 (sample SAMN10412370, study PRJNA504923) | tailings metagenome | isolation source: Replicate 2 from Balatoc abandoned mine | place: Philippines: Itogon, Benguet | collected 2017-08-28
TTGTGGTTTGTATCAGTTGCGAAACAGATTTCGTATCTAAGAATGCAGACTTCGTAGCATTTGCACAAAGCATTGCTGATGCCGCAGTTGCCAATAATGTAAAGAGTGCTGAAGAACTGAGTGAAGTTGTAATCAACGGTTCTAAAGTAGCAGATATGATCAATGATAAACTGGCTGCTATCGGTGAAAAAATCGGTATCGCTAAGTTTGAAAGAGTAGAAGCTCCTTATGTTGCTTCTTATATTCATGGCGCATACCGTATGGGTGTGTTGGTAGGATTAAGCAGTGAAGCTGCTGAAGCTGGTAAAGATGTGGCGATGCAAATTGCTGCGATGAATCCTTTGGCAGTAGATGCAAACAGTATTCCTGCTGAAACCATCGAAAGAGAAAGAGCAATCGTAATGGATACCATGAAAGCAGATCCTAAAATGGCAGGTAAACCTGAAGAAATGATCGCTAAGATCGCTGAAGGTAAACTGAATGCTTTCTTCAAAGAGAATACTTTGTTGGCGCAGGCTTTCGTAAAAGATGGTAGCATTACTGTAGAAGCTTACTTGAAAAATGCAGGTAATGTTACTGTTACCGGATTTAAGCGTGTGGCTTTAGGCTAATTACAATTCAAGTATTGATATACAAAGGGAGATGAGTGATCATCTCCCTTTTTTGTGTTTGAACTTTTGGAAAGTTTCAAAACTTTCCAAAAGTTTCTGATCAATAAATCACCGAAGTTTATTGAGATCATTAAAGCGTATGAATCATTATTAAAGGACAAACTTGTGTAAGACCATTTTAAAGTGTAGTGTGATATGGTTTCAGTTAACTCTTTAAAATATCAAGATAATATCTCTCTATTTTTAATCTTAGATTTTCTCGCGTCTCTTCTCCGATTTTTTTTGTGAACCAAGCATCCAAATATTTTATTTGAGTTGCAGCTTCCCAATCTAATTGGATTAAATTTTTTTCATAACTCATAAAATACCAATAATAAAATATTTCACTAAATAATCCAGTAGTTAGTGATTTGCTAATTTGCTTATATTTTACTGCTTGGCTTAGTCTTTGGAAAAATCTTAGTAAAATGAAAATAGATACAGATCCTTCCTTATCTTTTGTCGATATGTCTTTGTAGGAAGTATTTGGAAATCTTTTTATGACTTCAAGAGCAGTTTGTCTACATTGACTCATTTCTGCATTATTAAGTTCCCTATGCATATCAAAAGATAGTAGAGTCTTCTCTCTGCTGGTATTCAGAAATTGACTTATACCTGCTCCAACTAATGCTCCTATCACAGCAATTAATAAATTATTTTCTAGAAACATAAAAACGTTGGTATTTATATTGTTTAACTAATTGCTGTTGAAAATTCATGAATTGGCATTGTGGCAATGCTGAGTGTTCCGTCTGCTGCCACCAGCAGCTATACGAATACTAATATAAATGATTTTTTCTGCTATTCAATAGAGTTCGTCAGACTTCAGTGACGAATGAATATTATAGGCATTTTAGTGAGTAGTAACTTTTGGAAATTTTTAAAACTTTTCAAAAGTTGTGATTAATGATCCGTTGGTTCCCGATGATCATAACTCAATACCTCACTCAATTTCCAAATACCTCCTTCTATTACCCATACATGGGTGAATTTGGCAGTGCTTGTATGTATATCATCTTTACCCTGTTCTCTACTATAAAAATGATGAATCCCCATTTGAATAGCACCATATAGTTTTCCATTGTTGTATAACGGGAAAACCTCTAAACTATTCGCATCCACTTTTCGAATAGGCTTTTTAGTTGAAGGGGCACAGATATATTGTTTGATATTCTCAAAAAACTTCTTTCTATCCTGAAATCCACCTTGGTCATGATAAAACTTAAGATCGCTTGCCATGCGGCTTTCCAGATAAGTGATATCGCATTGATTAAAACTTCTTTCAAAGAAGAGACTGTCTTGTTGCTTAAGTTCAAGAAAGAGTGCTGATTTTTTATCAGCTTGTGCTACAACGTTACTGGCTGTCATTAAGAGGAATAAAAAAATATGTATAATTCGTTGTGTCATGTATATCTGATTTCTGGTAAGCTTACTTTAAGATAGCTTTTTATCAACCAATGACGCTCAATAATCTGTATTGGAACTTTTAGAAAACTTTCCAAAAGTTGATGATTAACGATTATTTTTCTTCATTGCGCGAACTAGTTTATCCGTCCGCCTATCTGCCCTGGCATTTTGGAGGGATATAACAGCCCAAATTGCAGCGGGAATCCAACCAAGTATAGTGATTTGTAAAATTAAACAGAAGATGCCGGTAAATATTTTACCTCTTAACATGAAAGAAAGGAAAGGGAATAAAATAGCTATGATTGTCATAGTGAATTTGATTCATTCAAGTTAATGATCAGGTTTTTTATCATTTGCACATTGTTGAAATTAATGATATTGATTCTTACTTTACATAATGATGTTGCGTTAAATTATACTTTATTTTTTCAAAATGAATGATATGTGCGTATATGTTAACTGTGTGATTTTTCTTATTTGATTATGAAAGACCTATTGCCAATGGTATAACTGTACGAAAATATATCTGTTATATAATCGTTCAGTTTGAAAATGTGAATCGTAGAGTAGACCCACATAATCATGTGATTGTATAAAAATGATGTAACATCTAAATTCATTCTCCGTTTAGTTACCAAATCCATAGCATGAAACAGATCATTACACTCATTACTTTATTATTATTAGGCGCAAAAGCTTGGACGCAGGTTCAAATCCGTGTATTTACAGATCCCTCTTTAAATAGAACGTATACCGGTAAACTTTACATTTTTACCCAAAGTGATACTGCCAAACGAATTCCCAATAATCCTGATCCGTCTCAGGCCATGTTTGCATGGATGGTAAAAGATGTAAAAGATGAAATTACACTTAGTACTGATCAGGCTAGTAGCAGCTATTTGCCGAATGGTTTAACTGCATTAAAACCGGGTTACTATAAAATAGCCGGTATTCTGGATACAGATTTTGAAGAGCGGGGAACATTTAATGCAGGAAATATTTACGCAAGGAAGGAAGCCATACTTCATGTAGATGAACAAGGAAAGGGTACAGCTACACTTGCCTTCACTTCTTTTATTGCATCACGCATTATTCGTGAAACAGAGCAGGTGAAAGAAGTAATACTAAAGAGTAAGCTACTATCTGATTTTCGTAAAAAAGATATTTTCATGAAAGCGGCAGTTCGTTTACCTGCTTCTTATAAAAATGATAGTACCCGTTTATATCCCATTGTATTTGTGATACCCGGTTGGGGCGGCACACATTATGATATGCAAGGTTCCATGCCTGTAAGACGTTATGGGATGGACATGGGGAAAGATAAGATCTATGTATACCTGAATCCTGAAACACAGTCTCCTTTTGGTCTTCATGCTTTTGTAGATTCAAGAGTGAATGGTCCATGGGGTAAAGCATTGGTAGAAGAATTAATTCCACATTTGGAAAATAAATACCGTGTAGTAAGGGATGCTAGTCAGCGTTTTGTGATGGGACAAAGTACGGGAGGTTATGGTTCTCTATGGTTACAATTGAATTATCCCGATGCATTCGGAGGTTGTTGGTCAGTATCGCCCGATCCGGTTGATTTCACTTCTTTTAATGGGATCAATTTGTATGAAAAAGATGTAAACCTTTACACCAATAAAGAAGGAAAAGAACGGGGCATATTTTTTATGCAGGGAACACCAACGATGACTACCCGTATCATGGCAACGCTTGAACATTTTACGGGTGATGGAGAACAGTTACAAGCATTTGAAGCAGAGTTTGGGCTACCTGATAAGAACGGAAGACCTAAACAGGTGTATGATCATACAACTGGAAAAGTAGATCCGGCTGTTGTGAAAAGCTGGGAGCCTTATGATCTTGGTAAATTCATTCAAAGAAATGCCTCAAAACTATCCGGTAAGATCAATGGGAAAGTACATGTGTATGCCGGTGCCGCCGATAATTTTTTATTAAATGAAGCAGTTGTAGCATTTGCACAAAAAGCAGTGACATCAAAAGTTCCGGTTACTACAGAGCTAATCGCTGGGGCAGATCATTGGAGTATTTGGTCAGAAGCCTTTACGAAAAGGGTGGTTGCGGAGATAGATGCGAAAATTAAATAACTAAATAGCTCTGGACTTTACTCCGGAGCTATTTAATTAGGAATACATTTTCTGATTGTATAAATAAGAAGTAATCGCTACACCAAATACCAATACCATCATACTCATCCCTGCATCTATTCCTCCTACGCTGATAACAGAATAAACGGCGCCAATGAGATCAAAGAATAATCCAGCATACGCCCATTCTTTTATTTTTTTCAAAAAAGGCATCAGTATCGCAATAGATCCCAGCAATTTTGCAATACCAATAAATCGAATAAAATATTCAGGATAACCGAGATATCCTGATAAAAATTGTTTGGACTCTTCATTCACTATAATATTAGGAATGGCAGAGAAGATCATAAACCCTGCAAATAAAGCAGTGGTAATCCAATAAATCAGTTTGGTTGATTGGGTTGGCATAGTAGGTTGTTTTATAAAGTTCCTTCTGTGTATTTCTGTGCTTTCAGTGGCAAACAATTTTTACGAGCGAATTGCCACTGAAGGCACAGAGAAGCACTGAATTTTTATTGTGCAAGGCAATTGATCATCCAATTGATACCGTACTTGTCTGTGAAGCTACCGAAATAAGCACCCCAGAACATATCCTGTAAAGGCATGGTGATGGTACCGCCATTAGATAAAGCGTCAAAAATTCTCTTAGCTTCACTTCTAGATGCCGGTTCCAGACTGATGTGCATATTGTTTCCTTGTGTAACGGTAAAGCCCATTTCTTTAGGAGCATCTGTGCCCATTAAAATATGGTTGGCGGTAATGGGTAACTCTACATGTAATACCATATTTTTTAAAGCGTCAGCAATCGGTGGTTGATCAGGACTAGGAGGAAGTTCACCAAAACGTTTAATGCCTCCGGTGGTAAATTCTGTTTTGAAAACAGAACGATAAAAAAGAAAAGCATCTTCGGTATTTCCCGGAAAATTTAGATAGGTACAAACTCTTTCCTTAGTGTGGCTCTTCATTTCAGCACGTAGTTTGAATTGTGCTTCAATGTATTGATCCAGATTCTGCAATGCCATAGTGAATCCTTCTTTGAATCCAAGCTCTACGATTTTTTCAAGATCAGCCAACGATTGATAGGCGATCACAATATTAACAGTGGTTACATCTTCATTTTCACTAAAACGGTTGGTCCAGTGTGAACGAGGGAAATCCGGATTTACCGTTCCTGTTTCATCACAGAAAGCATCCAAACCAGAAAATACTACATGAGTATCAATATGTTCAAAATCTGCACGGCACCAATGACAATCACTTTCCGGACCGATCATTCTATAATGCCAAAAACCCCCTTCTCTAAAATCCATAGATTTTGTTTCAGTGCGGTAAGGTTTTGGGGCCCACCAAAGATCCAATAGCTCGGGCTTTGTCCAGGCATCCCATACAAAGTGAAGGTTGGCAGCAAATTCGCGTTTTACGTGAATGGTGTTGGTCTCTTTATTCACCGTAAAGTCGAATAAAAGATTGGTGTTCATTTCTTTTGTGTTTTAAGGGTGTGTAAGACTTTATCTAATTGGCTAAATCTGTTTTCCCAAAGCAGACGAAACTGTTCTAACCATTTATCGATTTCTTTCATCTTTTTGGCATTAAGGGTATAGTAAATTTCGCGGCCAGACTGCTCCTGCTCTACCAATTGGCATTCAGTAAGTATACGCAAGTGTTTGGAAACTGCTTGTCTGCTCGAATCAAAATGTTCGGCGATGGCATTGGGTGTCATGGCCTGAAATGCAATCAATGCAATAATGGCCCTTCTGGTAGGATCTGCAATGGCTTGGAATACATCTCTTCTCATATTACATATTTGTGAAACTGTTCGGTTGCAAATATATACGCAACCATTCGGTTTCTCAAAATTTATTTTTCGGACCTTATTACAATTGTTTCTGAACAGCTTATATGCGTTCAAGATCTTGGCGAAATAAATTCATCATAAAATATTCTTTTACTCTCCATACTTCTCTTCCCCAACGTACTTTTGCAGCAGCTAAGCATCTGTTATGAAGAAAATTCTGTTGTTATTGGTATTGGTTCCTATTCTTTCCTGGTCTCAGAGTAAACGTAAAAAAAGAATTGCAGAAGAAAAAGCCAATGCAGTTTTGGTGGCTTCTTTGAAATCGCATGTACAATACCTGGCCGATGATCAGCTCGAAGGTCGTTTAACCGGTAGTAAAGGTGAGGAATTGGCGATGCAATATCTTGTGCAGCAATACCAGCAAATGGGCATAGAGGCCAAAGGCACGAATGGTTATGTACAGGAATTTGAGATCAAAGAAGGTAAACAGATTGATGCAATTACCCGTTTGTTAGTGGAAGAACAAACACTCACTATTCGCAAGGATTATTTTCCGCTACCATACAGCGCCAATAAATCTACACAAGGGAAACCTGCCATGGCACTTACCGAAAAAGGGCAACCTTGGTTTTTTGATTTGCAAGAAGTGTTGGAAGACAATCAAAATAATCCACACTTTGATATTGAGTCTACAATCAAGCAACAAGCTGCACATGCCCTTACTAAAGGCGCTACGGCTTTATTTGTATACAATAGTTCTAATCGAGTTGATAATATTCAATTCAATAAGAATGATACTTCGCGCGTACTATCTATTCCTGTTATTTATATTACCAAAGAGGGCATCAAAAAATATTTTGCAGACGAGTCTGCGAGTTATGTCATTGATCTGAATGTTTCCCTATCAGAAAAAAAGAGAAAAGCCAGAAATGTAATTGCTTTTCTCAATAACAATGCAGCTAATACAGTCATCATTGGTGCGCATTATGATCACTTAGGATATGGTGAAGATAAATCAGCATTAGATACATTTCATGCCATTCACAATGGTGCTGATGATAATGCCAGCGGCACAGCAGCTTTGTTGGAACTTGCGCGTATGTTGAAAGCAAAAGCACCCACCAATAATAATTATCTCTTTATTCATTTTTCAGGAGAAGAGCTGGGATTGCTAGGTAGTAAATATTGGTTAGAAAACCCTACGGCAACAATTACCCCCAACTATATGATTAATATGGATATGGTGGGTCGTTATGATACAGCACATAAACTTACAGTAGGAGGCTATGGTACTTCTCCGGTTTGGGGAGAGGTTTGGAAGAGTTTGAACTCAAATCTAATCGTGAAATTTGATAGTACAGGTAGTGGTCCAAGTGATCATGCTAGTTTTTATCGTGCTAATATTCCGGTACAATTCTTCTTCACGGGTAGTCATCCTGATTATCATAAAATCAGTGATGATGCTGATAAGATTAATTATGATGCACAAAAAGACATCGTAAAATTAATCTATGAACTGATTACGCGTGTAGATTCGAAGGGCAAACTTGCATTCAACAAAACCTCTGAACCACAAATGGGACAAACAAGACGCTTCACGGTGAGTTTGGGCGTTATTCCTGATTATGGTTATTCCGGTACAGGTATGCGTATTGATGGTGTGAGTCCTGGCAAACTAGCAGAGAAGTTGGGTTTGCAGGCTGGTGACATTTTATTACAACTCGGAGAATTTAAGTTCGTAGATGTGATGAGTTATATGCAGGCTTTAGGTAAATTTAACAAAGGAGATAAGACACAGTTGCGGATTAAGAGAGGGAATGAGGAGAAGGTGTTTGAGGTGGAGCTGTAATTTTGTCCATGGTCCATAGTGAATGGTCTATGGAAAAAATAGAATTTATCTCATAAAAAATACCATGGACCATGGACCATGGACTACCAACCATGCTTTATGGCCACAACCAAACTAAGACTGAACATTGAGGAGCTCAACGAAGATTTCTTTGATGATACGCGGTTATTGGGTATTACGGCGCCGGTAAAGAATTATCAATTTTGTTTACAGCTGAATAACTTATTGGGGTATCAGTTCAGGCTCAATCCATCATTGGAGATTCATTTGAGAAGAAAGGAACGCAGTTATTATTTCAGTATTTACGAGTCGAAAGAACCGAATAGTTTTTTAGTACATTATTTATATCACAATCAGTTCGACGGCGAGTATTTATTACCTGAATTCAAACACATGGATTTCTTATGGTTGATGAAAGGTGATTTGGTAGATGATACAAAGTGTAACTGGATCAAACAATCTGTGAAAAATTTAGTCGGTGTTCAGTTGGTAGCAGAACTCACCAATGAGCAGATCAAGAACAAAGGGAATATGGTGTTTTAAGAACAGAGAAATAAGAAATAAAGAACAGAAGAATGTCCAAATAAAGATGGGCGTTGAGTATTCATCATTCAAAATTCATTATTTGCTATGTGGGTAGAAGAAAATAATAAACTATACAAGAAGTTTCAGTTTCAGAATTTTTCAGAAGCTTTTGCATTTATGACAAGGGTTGCTATTGAAGCTGAGAAGATGAACCATCATCCATATTGGAGCAATGTTTGGAACACTGTAGAAATATGGTTAAGTACACATGATGCCGGTGATATTGTAACGGATCTTGATCATAAACTTGCGCAACGAATCGATAAACTGTGTTGATATGGCTTCTCTCGCTGATTTAGTATTGATGATTCGTCCGGCAGACACTGCTAACGGTTTATTGTTACAAAATTTTGATGCTTTAAATGCTGCATTCAAAAAGCATGGTATACAAACTGTTGAATTTGAGCAGGACATTGATAGTTCTATCGATGCAATTTTCCCTTCTTGCTGGCTAACAACTTTACCTGATGGAACGGTAGCAGTTTTGCCCATGTATCGCAGAGATCGACGACAAGAAAAAAGGGATGATATTCTTGAATACTTGCGCAAATATTTTCTCATCAACGATATCGAAGACTGGAGTGAGTTTGAAGTAGATGGTTTTTTTCTTGAAGGTACTGCCAGTATGGTGATAGATCATGAACACAAACTCATCTACGCTTGCCTATCACAAAGAACGCATACGGCAATGCTGGAGAAGTTTGCAGCAGCACATCAGTACAAAGCGATTGCCTTTTATGCTACTGATACTTCCGGAAAATTTTTATTGCATACCAATCGTATGTTGTGTTTGGGTCCTGATTTTGCTTTGTTGTGTGAAGATGCTTTTGCAGATGATATGGATCTGATGGCAGTAAAGCAATTGCTATTATCAACAGGCTATCGTATCATCCCTTTCTCACATGACCAGCTAGAAGCCTTTATGGGCAATGCTTTTTGTTGTAACAATGCAAACGGAGAAACCTTTTTATTCCTCTCAGAAACAACTGAATTAACAGCGGAACAACATGCGGCTATTACTACATCTGCTACCATTGTTAACGTTCCAATGAATAGAATAGAACAAGAAGGCGGTGCTAGTATAAACTCTATTGTTGCACCCGTCTTTATTCCAATTGCTTAAGTGATGATGGGTCGCAGATTTTTTATGATTGTTATGATGAACGCAGATTTCACTCAGAAAAATAAATCATAATTGATCATAAAAATCTGCGACCTATCCTTCGCATTTAATCATCAAGTAACTACGGTGATTGTCTTCTCAGTTTTATCTATCATTTTACCGATAGGATCGATGAAACCGTCAAGCCCATTTTCACGCAATGTATTTTGTACTTGCTCCAAAGCATCCGGTGCAACGGCAATGAGGAGTCCACCATTGGTTTGAGGATCAGGAAGAATATTGAAAGCTTCCATAACGTTTACACCAGTACCAAAACCTGTTTTACTGCTATAGCTGTTCCAGTTACGATAAGTAGCATCGGGAACAATCCTTTGTGCGAGATAGTTTTTCGCCGCATCAATAACCGGCACTTTTGAATAATACAGTTCTGCAGAAAGACCGCTGCCTTCTGCTACTTCCAGTAAATGTCCGAGTAAACCAAAGCCAGTTACATCTGTCATTGCATGTACCCCACTAATTTTTCCCAATGCTGCACCCACTTTGTTCAATTGCATCAATTGTTGCAGTAAAGTTTGTTGATCATCATCACCCAATAACTCTTTCTTTTGCGCCGTAGATAAAATACCCACACCTAATGGTTTGGTGAGTAATAACCAATCTCCTTCTTGAGCGGTATTGTTTTGTTTGAGGTTTTGTTTATGCACAAGCCCATTAACAGATAATCCGAAAATAGGCTCCGGAGAATCGATGCTATGTCCGCCCGCCAATGGTATTCCTGCTTCAGCACAAATAGCACGTGCTCCTTCAATCACTTGTTGTGCGAGCTCCGGAGGCAGTTTATCGATCGGCCACCCAAGAATTGCGATGGCGAGAATAGGTTGTCCACCCATGGCATACACATCACTAATGGCATTGGCCCCAGCAATTTTTCCAAAAGCAAAAGCATCATCTACGATCGGCATAAAAAAATCAGTCGTACTAATCAGTACCTGATCATTGCCAAGGTCATAAGCAGCAGCATCATCTTTACTGGCGTTGCCTACAAGCAATTGAGGAAAAAAAGCCGAAGGCTGATCAGACTTAAGAATCGTATCTAAAAAAGCCGGCGCGATTTTGCAACCACATCCCGCACCATGAGAAAACTGGGTAAGGCGAATAGAAGAAGTCATGAGGAGTTAATTAAGATGCAAGTTACGAGGAGAAGGGAAGAATGATGAATAATGAATATTGAATAATGAATGATGAAGTTTGGATGACCGTTATCATTCGATATTCATTATTCATTATTCAATATTCATTATTCACCCAGCTCACTTCCCCAAACACAAATCTATCCGCCGGTCCGTCTTTTACCAGCAATTCTCCGGTTTCATGAACGCCAAGGATGGTACAGGTGAAGCGGGTGTTGAGTCTTTTGAGTTGTACGACTTCGTTTCTTTTGAACAAATGCCGGTTGTATTCTTCTAGTAATTCAGGAAATGGGTGGTTGAGTAATTGATAAATACGTTGGGTAAGGTCTATACACAGTTCTTTGGCGAGTTGTACCGGATCAAAAGATTTACCAGTGATTTGTTTGAGAGAAACAGGATTGATCAGCGTGGGATCAAAATGGGTTTGATTGACATTGATACCGATACCTGCAACTGCCCATTGCCATTGTTGCCCCCGGATCTGGTTTTCAATCAAAATTCCTCCTGCCTTTCTGTCACGCCAATAAATATCATTGGGCCATTTAATACTGGTTTCATCACCTGCATACCGGCTAAAAAAATCAAAGCAAGCCAACGCCACCGCAACGCTTAGTCTGAATTGGTGCCCTATTACCAATGGATTGGGGTCAATGATCGCCGAAAGAATGATGTTTTGTCCACCCTCAGTTACCCAGGTCTTTCCATGTTGCCCCTTCCCTGCCACTTGCTGATGTGCAAAGAAAACTGAACCATGTGTTGCCATATTGTGTTGAATATGGGTCATGGCATAGATGTTGGTACTATCTGTCACAGATAATTCCACGAACGGCTGTCCGATTGGTGTTTTAACGATGTCTGATGGCAAAGAATTACTATTTTTGACGAAGTTACCGATGTCAAAGGTACACAGACCGTTCAACACCGAGTAGGGTGTAAAGAAAGAGGGTCAGAGGATCCGGATCATTATTTAATTTAAATCAACGCTATTATTGGAACCGCTTTCAGTTTTACAAAGCCGCACGAAGAGTTCGGTATCTAGACTTACCAGAAATTCTAAAATTTTCAAGGCTATTATTAAGGCTATTCAAGATAAAAAGGGTGAAAATATCATCAGTCTTGATCTCAGAAAAATAGCAGAAGCTTCTGCAGATTTTTTTGTGGTTTGTCAGGCATCTAGTACTACCCAAATACGGGCTATTTGTGACGCGGTTGAAGAGGAAGTGAAAAAGACTTGTGATGAACATCCTTATAAACATGAAGGAAGACAGGCTTTACAATGGGTGTTGATTGATTATGTGAACATTGTGGTTCATGTAATGCATCCCGATGCCAGAAAATTTTACAAATTGGAAGAAATGTGGAGTGATGCGGCTTCACAAATCCATGAATAAATAAAAATCATAGGGTCACTGAATATATCGGATCCTGAATCGTCAATACAGAGAGGAATATGTCACAGGAAAACAAGCAATCGAAAATGGAAAAAGGTGATGGTCAACGTAAAGGACCAAAATTCAATATTTACTGGGTATATGGTATCATCGCTATAGTGCTGATTCTGGCACAAGTCATGAACTTTTCACCAGAACTGAAAGTAATCTCCGAGCAGCAATTCAGAAATGAAATATTGCTACCGGGCGATGTACAGAAACTTGATCTGGTAAAGAATAAAGAACAAGTGCATGTTTACATCAAGCCAGACAGACTCTCCAAAGAGTTTTATGTAAAACAATTCAAAGGACGTTTATCTGCAGATAAAGTGAAAGGCACACCGCTGTTTGCTTTTGAAGTGGTAGACTGGAAAGCTTTTGAAGAAAGACTCGACACCTTCTGCAAAGCCAATAATGTAGCTGAAGTAGAAATGCGTGTAGTGAAAGCACCGGAATGGTTTGGTCCATTGTTGAATACAGTATTCACTTTACTCATCATCATTGTAGCCTGGATATTGTTGATGCGTAAAATGGGCGGTCCTGCCAGCGGTGGTGGTCCGGGTGGTATTTTCAACATTGGTAAATCAAAAGCTACTTTGTTTGATAAAGGCGCGAAAGTGAACATCACTTTTGCTGATGTAGCCGGATTGGATGAAGCAAAAGTGGAAGTGATGGAAATCGTTGACTTCCTGAAGAATCCCAAAAAATATACTTCACTGGGTGGTAAGATTCCAAAAGGTGCATTATTGGTGGGTCCTACCGGAACAAGCCAGAACCTGCTGGCAAAACTGAACCCAAGTCAAGCACAGCTTCACTCCCTTA
>VFQN01006675.1_pt1 | contig 12961 bp, 10 predicted proteins | sample 3512371 | NCBI WGS metagenome assembly VFQN01 (sample SAMN10412370, study PRJNA504923) | tailings metagenome | isolation source: Replicate 2 from Balatoc abandoned mine | place: Philippines: Itogon, Benguet | collected 2017-08-28
GCACGGTGAACGGCCAGATCCGCCTGACCGAGCAGGGCGAGGTGATCGCCTCGAAATACGCGCATCCCGAGATCGGCCTGCGCAACCTCGAGACGCTGGTGGCCGCCACCCTGGAAGCCACGCTGCTGCACCCGACCAAGAGCGCGCCGAAGGCCTTCCTCGAGGCGGCCGACGCGATCAGCGCGGCCAGCTTCGCGGCCTACCGCAGGCTGGTCTACGAGACGCCGGGCTTCACCGACTACTTCTTCAGCGCCACACCGATCCGCGAGATCGCCGAGCTGAACATCGGCTCGCGGCCGGCCTCGCGCAAGGCCACGCGCGCGATCGAGGACCTGCGCGCGATCCCCTGGGGCTTCAGCTGGGGCCAGTGCCGCGTGGCGCTGCCGGGCTGGTGCGGATTCGGCTCGGCGATCAAGACCTTCCTCGGCAGCGAGCCGAAGGCGCGCAAGGAGAAGCTCGCGCTGCTGCAGAAGATGCATCGGCAATGGCCGTTCTTCCGCACGCTGCTCTCCAACCTCGACATGGTGCTGGCCAAGAGCGACCTCGGCATCGCCGCACGCTATGTGGAGCTGGTCGAAGACCGGCGCCTGGGCCGGCGCATCTTCGGCCTGATCCAGGCCGAGTGGCAGCGCACGCACGACGCGCTGACGCTGATCACCGGCGACAAGCAGCGCCTGGCCTCCAACCCGGCGCTGGCGCGCTCGATCGAGCATCGCTTCCCCTACCTCGATCCGCTGAACCACCTGCAGGTCGAGCTGATGCGCCGCTACCGCGCCGGCCGCGACGACGACCCGGGCATGGACCGCGTCAAGCGCGGCATCCACATCTCGATCAACGGGGTGGCCGCGGGGCTGCGCAATACCGGCTGAGGCCTCAGCGGGCGGTGGCGTTGCCGGCCGCCACCGGCTGACGGCGGCGCAGCGCGCCGATCTCGCCGTACTTGGCGACGTCGGCGAAGAAGGCCTCGGCGCGTGCCAGTCCCTCGCAGCCGGCCATCGCGCCGTCGGGGGGCATGCGGTCCTGCAGGGACTGCAGCTCGTCGGTGAGGCGCTGCAGCCGGTCTTCCGACCAGCCCAGGCGACGGCCGATGCTGTGCCCGAGGCCCGCCATGAGCAGCGAATCGGAGCGCTCGGTCAGGAACGTGGCCAGCCGCTCGCACTGCTGGCGGCGGGCGCCCTGCCGGAGCTCGGCCTCGGAGCAGTGCGCGACGAGGTTGGAGTGCGCAGTCGCCACCGTGGCATCGGCCGAAGCCGCCTCGAAGAAGCGGGCGCTGCGGTCGAGCGCTTCTTCCTGGGGCGGCGCCGCCCTGGCCAGCACGGCGTGCATCGCCCCCCAGTTGCTGCGCAGCGTGTCGGCGGCAAGCGCCCGCTCGACATACTGCGCACGGCGCAGCGCATCGAGCTCGGCCGTGCCGGCAGCCGCCAGCCAGGGGAATGCGTTGCCGGGGTCGCGTTCGGCCCAGGCCTCGGCGCGCAGCGACGCGCAGGACGGCGCAGCGTCACGCTGCCCGTGCAGCGCACAGGCCTGGAAGGCCAGCGCATAGGGCAGCGGATCGCGCGAGCGTTCGGCCAGGCGGATGAGCTCGTCGAGGCTGTCCAGCGGCGCGGTCGGCCGCGTCTGCCCGAGGCGCTTCAGCCAGGCACGCCGCGTTTCGAGCAGCCAGGCCGCCGCCTGGACCTTCACGTCCGCACTCGACTTCATCTCCTCGAGCCAGCCCGGCATCACGCGGTCGGCATGTGCTTCCAGCCTGGCCAGCGCCTCCTGCGCGCGCTGTTCCTTCTGCTTCGCATCGGCCGGATCGATGTCGACCGCGCCGAGGCCGCAGACCAGCTCCGCCGACGACGCCGCCCGCGCCGGCATGGCCGCCGACAGGGGCGCCGGACTCGAGGCCGGTGCCGCGGCGAGCACGACGCGGCCGGCGCCGGAGGCGGACCGTGGCGCGGCCGCAGCACTCGCCGCCGACAGGGCCTGCGGCGGCGCCGCGTCGAGCAGGCCGCGCCGCTGCGCGACCCACAGCCCCACCAGCACGGTGGCGATCAGTACCGTCACGGCGACCCGCCCCCAGCGCACGTGCGGCGGATCGAACCAGATGCGCAGCCGCGGCATCGTCTTCAGCGCCCCACGGCCACCAGCGCCTCGCGGACGGCGGCGAGCTGGCGGCGCGACACCGCGAGCCATTCGGCCACCGGATCGATGCGCACCGCCCAGGATTCGCCGGCCTCGTCGTCGCCCTCGCCGGCGATCTGCCGGCGCTCCAGCGCGCGCACCGCCACGCGGGCCACCAGCGCGTTGCGGTGCACGCGCAGGAAGCGGTCGCCGAAGCGGGACTCCAGCTCGGCCAGCGAGTCGTCGAGCACATAACTGTGCTGCGCGGTGCGCAGGGTCACGTACTTCAGCTCGGCCTTCAGGTACAGCACCTCGGCCACCGGCACGCGCACCACGCGGCCGCGGTCGCTGACGACCAGCACGTCGGGCTCGAGCGGCGCGCTCTCGCCCTGCTGCGCGCGGCGCTGGGCGACACGCTGCAGCGCCGCCTGCAGCCGCTCGCGCTTGACCGGCTTGGTGAGGTAGTCCACCGCCTCCAGTTCGAAGGCCTGCAGCGCGTGCTCGGCATGGGCGGTGACGAAGACGATGGCCGGCGGCCGCGGCTGCTGGCGCAGCCGCGCGGCGAACTGCATGCCGTCCAGGCCGGGCATGTGCACGTCGAGCAGCAGCAGGTCGCATTCGTGGGCGGCGAGGAAGTCGGCCGCCTGCACGGCGTTGGCCGCCTCGCCGACCACCACGGCCGGCACCTCGCGGCAGTCGCCGACCAGCGTGCGCAGGCGCAGGCGCGCGAGCTCCTCGTCGTCGACCAGCAGGATGCGCAGGACCGCACTCACAACGGCACCACCAGCTGCACGCGGAAGGCCCCCTCGACGCGCCGCGCCTCGAACTGCGCGGCCATGTCGTGCATCAGGTGCAGCCGCTCGCGCACGTTCTTCAGCGCCATGCCCGAGCCCGGCTGCGACGGCTCGGCCGGCACGGTGTTGGCGATCACCACCTGCGCGCGGCCCATCTTCACGCGGGTGCGGATGCGCACCGTGCCGCCTTCGGCCGCAGGCTCGACGCCGTGGCGCACCGCGTTCTCCACCAGCGGCTGCAGCAGCAGCGGCGGCACGCGCGCCTCGCCGGCCGCGTCGTCGAGTTCCCACACGATGTTCAGCCGCGTGCCGAAGCGCACCTGCTCGATGGCCAGGTAGCGGCGCGCCAGTTCCACCTCCTCGGCCAGCGAGACCGATTCACCGATGTCGGTGAGCGCCACGCGGAACAGCTCGGCCAGGTCTTCGAGCACGCCCTCGGCGCGCGCCGGATCGACGCGCACCAGCGCCAGCGCCGTATTCAGCGTATTGAAGAGGAAGTGCGGCCGGATGCGCGACTGCAGCTCGGCCAGCCGCGCCGTGGTGTCGGCCGGAAGCAGCGCACGGGCACGCAGCTGCAGCCAGCCGTACACCGCCGCGGCGCCGGCCGCGCCGGCCGCCACCGGGCCGAGCACCGGGTGCTCGCCGAGCAGGTCCAGCCCGAGCTGCTGCACCAGCAGCGCCGGCAGCAGCGCGGCCAGCGCCCCCATGGCGATCGCCACGGCCCAGCGCAGCCCCGGCACCAGCACGCCCAGCGGCCGCTTGAGCAGGCAGGCGGCGCTCAGCCAGAGCAGCACCGCGGGCACGGCCACCGCCGATGCGGAGGCCAGGCGCTGCAGCCAGTCGTCGAAGCTGCCGGAGACGAACAGCACGCCCAGGCCCACGGTGGCCTCGGCGGCCAGCAGCGTGCGCAGCACGACGCCGGCGTGGCAGACGTCGAACACCGAGCCCGGGCGGCGGGCACGGCCATCGGCGCCATCACCGGGCATGAGCGTGTCGAGCAGCGTCGTGCCAAAGCCGGTGCTGCGCGCATCGGCGCGCGCGGGGCTGGCGGGAAGGGCGCTGGGCTCGGTGGACATCGGGTCGGCCGGGGGGCGCCGAATAGAATGCCGGCGCAGCACGCATTGTCGCCAAACGCGGCACCCCGTCGACGCGCGCCGCCCCCACGTTCACGCCTTGTTGCGCCTCGCGCCCCCCGCCATGTCCTCCAACCAACTCGACAAGAAGTCCCAGGCCTGGTCCGCGCTGTTCTCCGAGCCGATGAGCGAGCTGGTGCAGCGCTACACCGCCAGCGTCGGCTTCGACCGGCGGCTGTGGAAGGCCGACATCGCCGGCAGCCTGGCGCACGCCGAGATGCTGGCCGCGCAAGGCATCATCGCCGCGCAGGACCTGGCCGACATCCAGCGCGGCATGGCGCAGATCACCAGCGAGATCGAGTCCGGCGCGTTCGAGTGGAAGCTGGCGCTGGAAGACGTGCACCTGAACATCGAGGCGCGCCTGACGCAGCTCGTCGGCGACGCCGGCAAGCGGCTGCACACCGGCCGCTCGCGCAACGACCAGGTCGCCACCGACGTGCGGCTGTGGCTGCGCGACGAGATCGACGGCCTGTCGGCGCTGCTGGTCGAGCTGCAGCGCGCGCTGGTCGACCTGGCCGACACGAACGCCGAGGTCATCCTGCCGGGCTTCACCCACCTGCAGGTGGCGCAGCCGGTCAGCTTCGGCCACCACCTGCTGGCCTACGTGGAGATGTTCTCGCGCGACGCCGAGCGCCTGGCCGACGTGCGCCGCCGCACCAACCGCCTGCCGCTGGGCAGCGCGGCGCTGGCCGGCACCAGCTACCCGCTGGACCGCGAACGCGTGGCGAAGACGCTGGGCATGGAAGGGGTCTGCCAGAACAGCCTCGACGCGGTGAGCGACCGCGACTTCGCCATCGAGTTCACGGCCGCGGCCTCGCTGTGCATGGTGCACGTCAGCCGCTTCAGCGAGGAGCTGGTGCTGTGGATGAGCCAGAACTTCGGCTTCATCGACCTGGCCGATCGCTTCTGCACCGGCAGTTCGATCATGCCGCAGAAGAAGAACCCCGACGTGCCCGAGCTCGCGCGCGGCAAGACCGGCCGCGTGGTCGGCCACCTGATGGGGCTGCTGACGCTGATGAAGGGCCAGCCGCTGGCCTACAACAAGGACAACCAGGAAGACAAGGAACCCCTCTTCGACACCGTCGACACGCTGCGCGACACGCTGCGCATCTTCTGCGAGATGGTCGGCGGCATCGTGGTCAGGCCCGAGGCGATGGAGCGCGCCGCGCGGCGTGGCTATGCCACCGCCACCGACCTGGCCGACTACCTGGTGAAGAAGGGCCTGCCCTTCCGCGACGCCCACGAGGCGGTGGCGCACGCGGTGAAGGTGGCGATCCAGCAGGGCGTGGACCTGTCGGAGCTGCCGCTGGCCACGCTGCAGGGCTTCCACCCGGCCATCGGCGAAGACGTGTTCGCGGTGCTCACGCTGCGCGGCTCGCTGGACGCGCGCAACGTGCTCGGCGGCACCGCCCCCGAGCAGGTGCGCGCCCAGGTGGCGCGACACCGCGCGCGGCTCGGCTGAGCCGCGCCGCGATTCAGTTGAAGGTGATGCGGCGCGCGGTGATGCGCGTGCCGCCGGCCGTCGGGTTGCCGCGCACGGTCACGGCCCGGCCGTTGGCCAGATCGCTGGCGCTGCCGCCGTCGAACTGCACGCCGTTGGCGCCGTACTCCACCGTGGAGCCGCGCAGCTGGAAGGTCTGCGCCGCGGTGTCGAGCGACTCGATCGCGCCCTGCAAGGTGACGCTGCCCTGCGTGCCGCCGCGCTCGTCCAGGCGCACCTTGCTGGCGATGAGCACGCCAGCGGCGGAAGCGCCGTCGACCACCACCGTCTTGCCCAGGGCGAGGTCGCCGGGCCGGCCGATGAACTGCGCCGTGCGCGCATCGACGCGCTGGCCGTTGAGGTCGAAATCGGCGTCGCTGGCGTAGCGCGTGATCGCACCGCGCAGCTTGACGCGGTCGAGGTCGGGCAGCGGCCGCACGCCGGCGTCGATGCTGCGCACCGGCCAGCGGCCGGCCACCGTCTGCGTCTGCGCCTGCACGCGCAGGTAGGCGCCCTCGGCCAGCAGCGGCTGCGCGCCGTCGTAGGAGAACAGCGCCGTGCCGATGCGGAAGGTGCGCGCCGTGGTGTCCAGGGAACTCACCGGGCCGCGCACCTTGTAGGCAGCGAGCGTGCCAGGGCGAGGCGCGATGCGGGTCGCGACGAAGCGGGAGGCCGCTGCGTCGAAGCTGCCGAACACCTCCACCGCCGCGCCATCGGGCACACCGGGCAGGCCATCGACGAACGAGGCGTCGAACACCGTGTACTCGTCGACCACGACGGTCTGGTCGAACACGACCAGCGTGCCGGCGGCCGGATCGACGGAGGAGGCCGGGCCGACGATTTCGCTGACCGTGCGGATGCGGTTGGCCACGGCGGTGGGCTCGGCCTCGGTGCCGCCGATCGCGCCACCTTCGACCTCGACCGTCATGCCCAGGCGCAGTGCGTCGCGCGAGCTCGCCGCACCGTCTTCGTCGACCACGCTGGCGGCGCTGTCGTCGTACTTGATGCCGCCCACGTAGACCGAGCCGAAGCCCTCGATCGGCGCCGACGCGTAGGAACCGGTGCCGCCGACGCCGACGCTGCCACCGCAACCGGCCACCACGGCCGCCGCTGCGAGCAGCAGCGCGCCGCTCCAGCGCAGCCAGGAAGAGTGGGGCGGGAACGTGAGGGTCATCATGCTTCTCCTTCGCGGCGGCGCGCTCTCGGGGCGGCCTTGCGTGCCGTGCTCTCCCTGGACGGCGGCGCCGGCGGATCGACCGGCACCTGGTAGCTGAACAAGCCGATGCGCATGCGGTTGCCGGCCCCGGCCGTGCTGCCGATGCCGGCGGCGTCGTCGTCGCTGATCATCTTCTCGATGCGCGGCACGAGGTCGTTGGTCATCGCCTGCCAGTGCTGCGTCACCAGCTGGCGCAACTCCGCCAGCGAGCGCTCCGACAGCCCGTCGGCATAGATGGCCTGCTCGAAATGTTCGTGGCCGACGGCCAGCACGTTGTCGACCGCGGCGTTGAAGTGGTCGCCCAGGTTGGCACCCATGAAGCCGACCATGCGCGCCTCGTCACCCTTGGGCACGAAGGCGGCGCGGTTGAGCGACACGGTGTCGGTGCTCTCGTCGTGCTCCGCCAGGCCAAGGCGGATCAGCTCCTCGAGCAGGCTGCGCGGGTGCATGTCGCGCGTCACCGACTGGGCCAGCGTCTCGAAGCTCGGCGCCGCGCCGAGTCGCTTCAGCGCCTTCGGCCGACCGTCGTGGTCGAGGTACTCGGAGTGGGTGGACCAGCGCGCGAAGATCTCGCTCGGGTACGAACGCGCCGGCTCCGGCTGGCTCTGGCGCGCCTCGACCAGCCGCGTCACTTCGCGCCGGTTGATGCCGGTGGCCGCGCTGATGCGGCTGACGCGGCGATGCTCCAGCAGCTGCGGGTAGGCCGCGTGGGCCACCTCGACGAAAGCGGCGCGCAGCATCTCATCGACGGTGGCATGGGTGAGGCCACGGGCGACGGCCAGTCGAGCCAGCGGCTGCAGAAGCGCACGCACGGCGTCCAGCAAGGCGGGCTGTTCACCGGGGGGCGTGGCGATGTCGGGCGTGGGGTCGGTCACAAGGCGACGATGTTAGCGGCGCCGCACGCCACGCCGGTGTGACGCATTGCATCCAGACCGCTTGCGCAGCGTGGATGGCCCCCCGGAACGTGGGGCGTTGACGCCTCAGCGCAACGGCGCGCGGTACAGCCACACCGGCTTGCGGCCGTCACCGCGCATCACCGCGGTCGGCCGCAGGCCCGGTGCCTCGAACTCGAGGCTGGCCAGCCAGGCGCCGGGCTTCAGCTCGCGCCGCGCCTTCTCCAGGGCGCGCGGCATGCTCTCGGGGCGCTGGAACAGGTAGACCAGATCCTGCTGCGACCAGTCCGCTGCCCACAGGTCGCCGCGCGATACGCGCGCAGATCGGCAGCGCAGCGCGCAGGCCAGCCACAGCGGCCAGCTCCACTCCACACCGGCGATCGTGGCCAGCGGGTACTCGCGTCGCAGTTCGCGCAGGCCGTCGCCCAGGCCGCAACCGGCATCGAGCACGCGCGCGCCGTCCGGCAGCGGCGCCACGGCGGCGAGGCCGCGCAAGGCGTCGTGCGGGGTCGGGAACATCGGCGCGTCGCGCCAGGTGTTGATCGGGTAGACGAGCGCGAGCGCCGCCAGCGGAATCAGCCAGGCCCAGGCCGGCACGGCGGCGGCGCCGGAAGCGGCCAGCGAGAGCGGAAAGCCCGCCGCCACGAACAGGCGCCGCCAGCGTGTGGCCAGCGGCAGCGCCAGCACGAGGCCGAGCGCGGCCGCCAGCGACAGCGCCAGCGGCAGCGGCGCGGCCAGCCGCGACAGCGCACCGAACAGCGCCCAGCAGGCCCCCCAGGCCAGCAGGGCCGGCAGCGGCCAGGCCAGGCGGGGCATGGCGGAATGCGTCAGAACTGGAAGGCCAGTCTCAGGCCGCCCCAGTGGCGGCCGCCGACGACGATCGGCGCCGCGGCCTCCTTCATCAGCACGAAGTGGCCGCCGCCCATGTCGCGCCGGTAGGTCTGCAGCAGGAAGGGCCGCTGGTTGCGCGCCGAGGCCAGGCCGGTGCGGTCGTTGAAGATGCGCCGCCAGCGGCTGTTGGCGGTGTTCCACACCACGTCGCCGGCGCGCTGCGGCTGGCAGTACTTCTGGTTGTGCGTGGCCACGTAGCCGTTGCGGTCGACCGCGATGCAGTAGACCACCTTGGGGCTCAGCGTCAGGGCCTGCTCCTGCACCTGCGGGAACAGGCGGTCGGCCAGCGCCACGAAGCGTGTGGTGTGCTGCGGCGGGTTGCTGCCGGGCATCGGCTGGTAGGCCTCGTCGAACAGGTCGGCCATCGTCACCGAGCCGGTGCGCAGCGCGCCTTCGAGCAGCTGCGAGATCTGCGCCGCCGCCTGCTGCGCCGCCTGGATGAACGGGGTGTCCTCGGTCTCGATGCCGCACTGCGACACCGTCTCGATCAGCTGCTCCGACAGGCGCAGGAAGGATTCGCTGCGCGTCATCGCGGTGTCCAGCGCCGCGCCGGTGCCGCGCATCTCGGTCTCGATCGCGGTCATGCGGTCGCCGAGGTCGGCGCAGATCGCGCGGCTGCCGTCGGCGGCCTCGGCGATGCGCGCCACGCCGCCCTGCACGTCGGCCAGCGCGCGGTGAAAGGCGCCCTGCTCCGCCGCGCCGGGCTCGCTGCGGATCTCCGACGCGAGCGACTCGATGCGCGCATTGAGCTCGGCCACCGTGCTCATGATCTGCTTGGAGCTGGCCTCGACCTTGCCGGCCAGGTCCTTCACCGCATCGGCGACCACGCCGAAGCCGCGGCCGGCCTCGCCGGCCCGCTTGGCCTCGACGGAGGCGTTGAACGCCACCAGCCGCGTCTGCAGCGCGATCTGCGTGATGCCGCTGGCCGCATCGGCCACCTGGCGCAGCGTCGAGACGATGGCCGAGACTTCCTGGCCCACGCCCTCGACGGTGGCGCGCGCGCGGTCGACGGCCGTGAGGCTCTCGCGCGTGGTGCCGCCGATCGCATTCTGGGCGCTGGTGATCTCCTGCACCCGCTGGGCCAGCGCCGACACCGCCTGCGCGCTGCGCTGGGCGGCCTTCGTCGTGTCGTCGATCACGCCGCGCACCTCGGCGGCCTCGCGGCCCATCGAGCTGGCGCGCTCGGCGATCGAGACCACCGCAGCGTGCAGCGTCGCGGCATCGGCGCCGGCGGCGGCCGGCCCCATCACGGCCATGGCGGTCGGTTCGTCGGCGCCGTCGCGGCGGCGCAGCAGGCTCAGCATGGCAGGGCCTCCGGTGGGGTGATCAGTATTCGCGCAGCTTCACGCGCAGCCGCGCGATCGACTGGCTGTGCAGCTGGCAGACGCGCGATTCGGTGACCTTGAGCACCGCCGCGATCTCCTTGAGGTTCATGTCGTGCTCGTAGTACATCGACATCACGTACTGCTCGCGCTCGGGCAGGTGCTTGATGGCCTCGACCAGCGCCTCGCGCATGCGGTGGTCCTGCAGCTGCGCGAGCGGGTTGGCCTGCTCGTCGGCCACGTGGCGGTCGAGGTAGTCGTTGTCGCCCTCGTCGCCGCTCATGTCCTCCAGGTACACGAGCTGGGTGCCGCGCACCTTGCCGAGCAGCTCCTGGTATTCGGTCAGGCTCATGCCCATCTCGCGGGCGATCTCGCTCTCGGCCGGGGCGCGGCCGAGCTTCTGCTCGAGCTTGTGCACCGCGCTCTCGATCGAGCGCTGCTGCTTGCGGGTGCCGCGCGAGAGGTAGTCGTTGCCGCGCAGCTCGTCGAGCATCGCGCCGCGGATGCGCTGGGTGGCGAAGGTCTCGAACTGCACGCCCTGCGCCTCGTCGAAGCGGGAGAGCGCATCGGCCAGGCCGATCATGCCGACCTGGATCAGGTCGTCGAGCTCCACGTTGGCGGGCAGCTTGGCGATCATCTGGTGGGCGAGGCGCCGCACCAGCGGGCTGTACTGCTTGAGCATCGAGTCGAGGTCGAGGCGGCCCTTGGCGGTGTACATCGATCAGCTCCCGGAAGTCAGTTCATCACCCGGCGCGCTTCGGCGGCACGCTGCGGGCGGTCGACGTAGTACGGCGCGGCCAGCGAGGCCGGTGCGCTGCTGGCGGCATCGAGGCGCAGCGCTTCGCGCACCCAGCGGCGCAGGCCCTCGCTCGGCGGCTCGCTCGCATCGGTGGCCGGGTCGAGGCGGATCCAGTCGCGCAGCACGGCGCCGAGGAAGTCGTCGGCGCAGGTGGCCAGCTGGATGGCGATGCGCTCGGCGCGTGGCGAGTTCGGCGCGGCGCCGAGCAGCAGGTCGTGCACCACCAGGCCGGCGCGCTGCGTCAGCAGCTTCAGCGCCGCGTAGGCGTGGGTCACGCTGGCGGGCCGGTCGTCGGCCAGCAGCAGCGGCCTCACCAGGGCCGATTCGTCGCCGCTGCGGCGCGCCAGCTCGGCGCTGCGCGCGAACAGCCGGGCGAGTTCGTTGGCCGGCGCGTGCACCAGGATCACCTCGGCGCGCGGCGCGGCGTCGGTCAGCGCGGTGAGGAAGGGTGCGGTCGAGCCGGTGGCGTCGACGTGGCGGATCGGCAGGCCGCGCGCGGCGAGGTACGACACCCCGGGGGCCAGCGGCTCGATGGCGTCGGCCAGGTCCATCACCGCCAGCTCGGAGGGCGCGCTGGCGCGCTCCGAGGCGTCAACCACCAGCACGTTCAGGCCCAGCTCGGTGAAGCCGGCGCACAGGCGCTCGAGCATCACGCCGCCGAAGGCGACGTGCGGGTTGGAGACCACGGGAACCATCTTCACGCGGTTCCGGGCGAACAGCCGGCGCAGGCCGTCGGCCTGGTCCAGCGGCAAGGGGCGGGAGTCGAAGTCGCGCATCGTCGGGCGGGAGCGGAGGTTGTCTTGTGTTGTTCGTTCTGGCGGTGGCGATCGGCGGCGGTCAGTGCGCGGCCATGCCGTGCAGCAGGCCGCTCTTCGGTGCGGCGAAGATCAGGTTGACGTCGCCGGCATCGAGCTTGTAGGCCGAGCTGCCGCCGCCGCGCAGGGCGCGGTGCACCAGCGCATTGGCCGACAGGCGGTGCCAGTCTTCCGGCACGCGCTGGCCGTTGGCCACGCCCACCACCTTGAGCTTGTGGCGGATCAGCGCATCCAGCGCCGGGCCCAGCTTGACGGCCTCGTCGAGCTTGGACAGCACCACGCCGCAGCAGCTGGCGGCGCGGTAGGAGATCATCACGTCCTCGATGGTCTCGCCCTGCGAGGCGGCGTTGACCACCAGCAGCCGCTTGATCGCGCGGTGCTGCAGCATGTCGAGCAGCTCGCGGGTGCGGCTGTCGCGCTGCGCCATGCCGGCGGTGTCGATCAGGACCATCTTCTTGCCCGCCAGCAGCTCCAGCAGGTCTTCCAGCGAGGCGCGGTCGTGCGCGGTGTGCACCGGCACGCCGAGGATGCGGCCGTAGGCGCGCAGCTGCTCGTGGGCGCCCATCCGGTAGGCGTCCAGCGTGATCAGGCCGAGGTTGTTGGCGCCGTACTTGGCCGCGAAGGCCGCGGCGATCTTGGCGGTGCTGGTGGTCTTGCCGACGCCGGTGGCGCCGATCATCGCGTAGACGCCGCCCTGGTCTTCCAGCGCGCCGTCGGCCTCGCCGGTGAGGATGTTGCGCTCCAGCACCGAGCCGGCCCAGCTCATCTCGTCGGTCACCTCGTGCGGCATGGCCTCGGCGAGCTTGCGGATCAGCGCCGGCGAGAAGCCGCAGTCGAGCAGCCGCTGGGTCAGCCGTGCCTGCGCCGGCTGGCGCTGCAGCTTCTCCATGAAGGCCAGCGCACCGAAGCGCTCCTCGATCAGGCCCTTGACCTGGCGAAGCTCCTTGATCATCTCTTCCTGCTCGCGGCGCGTGGCCACCGGCGCCGCGGGCTCGGCGGCCGGCGTGTCGTGCAGCACCGGCACCGGCTGCGCCGGCCGGGCGGGCGGCATCGCGGCGCTGCCCGTCATGCGAGCCTGCAGCGGGCTGGTGCGCTCGACCACCGGCTCGGCCGCGCGGGCGGCCGGCGGCGGCGTGGTGGCGCGCACCGGCGCGGCGGCCTGCACCGGCGGTGCCGGCGGCACCTCGGTGTACGAGCCGATGATCGGCATGTCCACCGCGTCGTCGGGGAAGCGCGAGGCCTCGCTCATCGCCTCCTGGCGGCGCTTGAGCATGCGTTCGCGCACGAAGTCCTGGAACGACAGCGTGCTCATCGAGAGCTTGCGCACGTCGTCTTCCACCGGCGTGGCCTCGGGCTCGACGCGCTCGGCCAGGCTCTTGCCCTTGCGCGCCGGCGGCGTCTGCCTGACGGCGGGCGCCGACACCTTCGGTGCGGTGGCGGAGATCTGCTCGATGTGCGCCATGCCCTCCGGCGCCATCGCCAGCACCTCCACGCCTTCGGCGCAGGGCTTGG
>VFQN01006676.1_pt1 | contig 12961 bp, 19 predicted proteins | sample 3512371 | NCBI WGS metagenome assembly VFQN01 (sample SAMN10412370, study PRJNA504923) | tailings metagenome | isolation source: Replicate 2 from Balatoc abandoned mine | place: Philippines: Itogon, Benguet | collected 2017-08-28
ACATGGTTCAAAGGGGGGGGGGGGGGGGTATGGGGGGGGGGGGGAGGGGTGCGGGTGCGGGGGCGATGGGGCCCTAGCCCATTGCTTCTCCTCGGGCACAGGTGCGCCGCATCCCAGCCTCAGGGCTCAGTTAGGGTCACAGACTAGCTGCCTTGGGTTGCATCCTCACATAACCCCGTACCGCACCGCACCGAGATTCAACCATGTTAGACGCACGCACCTCACCGTACTGCATCGTGCCGCGCCGTACCGTACGACAGGTGAAGCTGGACGAGCGGTCCCAGGGCCAGCTGTTCGCGGTGCTGCACGACCACGCGGAGGCCGTGCGGCAGCTGCAGGTGGGGTGGGGGGCAGCGCACAGCGGCAAAGTGACAGAAACGTGCAAGGATGGTGAACTGAGTGGAACCGCGACGAGCACAGAGACTCTCTGCCAGGAAGGATAGTGGCGCACTGGGGTTTGGACAGACATGAAGGCCGATTACTAGGCCAGGAAGAAGGTCACAGCACGTTACTGCCGGGGAGCGTAAGGGGTAGGCCACTGGCCGGGCAGCCGGCGGGTATACAGCCGTCGTCGCGTGCTGGTGGGCCAAGCTGGCCTGCCCTCGGGGCTGCAACACATGCACCGTTGGTACTGCACCTGCTGTGCTCTTGTTCTCGGGGATGCATCCCCCCACGCAGCCTCGCCATACCATGTGCGTTTGCAGTAGCAACGATGACACTTGGTATGGGGCGCTATTCTTGTGGTCCCGCGCAGTGTGCACTGCACATAAGCCGATGCACGGCTCGACAGGTTGAGACGGTGAACCCCATGTCTCCAACCACTTCAACCTATACCTCCCACCCCTACCGCACCCCCTACTCTCCTCTCAGTCTGTGCTCAAGGCGGACGAGTTGGACGTGGAGGTGCTGCGGCGGCTGACGGCGGGGGGCGGCCAGGGGCAGGGCGGCATGGAGCTGGGGATGGTGTGAGGGGGGTGCGTTGGAGGTGGGGAGCGGGGTTGCCTCCTGCCGGCAGTTCCACCCAGGGGCGCCCTCACTCAAGCCTTGCATGGCGCGGGGGGCCCTGGGGACCGTGTCACGCCGCTGGCACTGTGGGTCTGCCGCGAGGGTGCGGTGGTGGCTGCCTTACAGCCCCAACGTCAGCAGCGTATGCTTCAAGGGGGTAGACGTTGGGGCCGCGCTGGTGGGGTCGCCCGCCTGTAGGGTGTGGGGAGGGTTGTGCGTCGCCGTAGGGGCGGTGTGGCCGAGGGCGGGGCGGTGCGGGCCCTGGCTCCCAGCGGTTGGTTGACGCCTGCTATCTATGTTGATACAATGAGGCGGCGCGTGCGGGCTGAAGCTTGCGTGGGTGGCAGCTCGAGTAGGGCAACGTCTCTATGGCGAAACGTGGTGCGTGCTGCGGCCCCCGTGTGGGGCGACCCCTGGCCCCTGGGCTGCACGTGCCGCCGAGGGGGAGCTGCCGTTCTGGTCGGGGTCCTTGGGCCAAGCGTCAAGGTACGCCTTCGTGACGAGCGCTGGTGGTGAGGAAGGTCGGCAATGGAGGCGTTGGTGTTTGTTGGTGTAGGTATCATGCATACCTACTGGTGGCATGGGCGGGTGGAAGGCTGCCTGGCGTTGGCCCACCCGCGTCACTGGTGATGCGGCCATGCTGCGGAGGCATGACTCATGCCGTAATGGGCACTCCTGTCAGAGGTGATCTCATGGTTCTTGCGTGTCAGGCCGACTATGTCAATCCTCACCTACAAGCAGTTTGTAGATCGAGTGCCATAGTAGCTGTACTCCGACAGCCACGGCTTCGCCTTCGGCATGAGCGGTACTCAACGACTCTCAGGCTTACAGCGCCAGGTGCTTAGCTTGTATCGCGCTTGCCTGCGCTCTATCCGCGCGAAACCAGAGGATGCTCGCCCTGGCCTTCGCGCTTTCGCCCGCGATGAGTTTGAGAAGCATCGCGGCGACAACCCCAAGAACTTCCTGCGAATTGAGCATTTGCTGCGTAAGGGAAGGCGCCTGATGGAACTCCTGGCAGCCAGTGAAGCCCGCGGTGTGGCTCTGCCTCAAGTCAAACAGCGGGCGTGAGCACCTTCGTGGCGTTCGCCTGGCCACAGCTGCCACCACCAGTCACCAACCCTCGTCCATGGCTACAGCCCCGCAACGTCCCCGTCGCATGACATATCAGCTTTGGACTGTGGGCTATGGACTGTCAGCTGTTCCTCAGCCTGCCATCCTGCCAGGCCTCCATGGTCTCGTTGCTGCGGCGGGGTCTTATCCAGGGTCCCTTTCGCCACAGGACCCGCGGCCCCACCTCCTGCCGCTACAGCTGCTTGCGCGCACCCATGCGGGGCCCCATTATTCTACCACCCCCACCAACCAAATAAGAGAGCCGAGCGTCGGTGCCGGCACCTCTCTGCACCGTGGCGTTGCCCCATCGGATGCCGCCCCCCGCCCACGCTGCCCACGCCCTCGCGTCCACTCCCCCCCGAAGTCCCAGGCCCTGGCCCGCCACGTCACAATCCGCGCAGCTGTCGTGCAGCAGCCGACCCGACGCTGCCCGACACGCCCTCCCCTCCCGTCAGGCTCCCTCCGCGCTCGCGAAGTTACCACCATCGCCAAGCCCACCAAGCCCTCACCTCCACGCCCTCTCCTTGCCGCTCTCAGCCGGGGAGCTTCTTGACCCACGGTGCCCACCCGGCGTAAGTACACCTGATGCAGCAACAGCGACAGCGTTGATGGACGACCCGACATTTGGTTTGCACCAGGGAGCAGCGCAGCAGCACTGGGCCGGGACCTTCTGCCGTGTGATGTGGGGCGCGATCTGGATTGGAGGTGCTGTACGTGTGGGCGGCTGTAAGGCGGCGCTGCCTCCCAAATCACAACCGCATGCGGGAGGGCCGAAGACCAGGCCACCTGTGGTGAGCAGCTTTCTGCAGCTCCCCTGGCGGGGAAGGACTCAGGCTGCAACCGTTGACTTGTGCGGCTGGGGTTGTAGGACTGGTTCCGGCTCGGCTGTAGGCCCTCGCCGATGGAGTCATGCCTCCTGTCGGCGCTTAGGGCAGCTGCCCGGTCATTGCCATGGAGGGCGTAGCACGTTGTGCCGCAGTTAGGTGCAATTGTATGCGGTTGTGGACTTGCGCTAAGAGGCCTCGGCATCTGGAGCCCCGTAAGGAGAGCAAGGGCGCATGCGTGAGTGCAGCTTGGCGGTTGGCGCCGGTGCTGCTGTTGTGCTCGGCGCCTGCCCTGCTGGCCCAGGCCGTGGCCTCCATGGCAACGGCATGAGGGCCGTGCTGCTGGCACTCGCTCGCCCACGGTTGGCTGAACGGTCTGCCGGGTGCAAACCGTTTATTGTAGTGCAGCAGCAGCAGTCCAGTGCATTGGTCTTTGTTGTTGAGCACGCTGCAGCGATTGCGCCGTTTCGGTAGTTGCAGGTTGAAGGGCTTGGGGTCCTGCGGGCAGCAGGGGAGTGTGCCAGGCCAGGGGAGCGGGTGGCGTACCTTGCTGGATGTGCAATGCCACCCCTGTTGCCAGGGGAGCATGCAGCTCGGGGTTAAGGTGCAACGAGGTGGCGTACCTCTGCCACGTGTAACCAGTAACAGCATGTGACCCGCTGACGCTGACCTGCGAGCGGCAAGGACTGACAGCAGCCCCAGGGGAGCCCAGGGTAAACCTGCAGCAGTGGTGAGGTGGCGTCGGGGACGTTAGGTACGGCGGCCCATTTGGAGCTTCAAATTTGACGGCCGCCTGGTATCTCAACTTCACACCAATGCGTCAGCTGCGACTGCCTCATAAGGTTGCTATCAGGGATTGGACACTTCTGGACACTTTTTGCCCCTTAGTCTAGGCTCACGCTGGCAACGCCCCACTAAAAGCATGACATGCGGGGGACTGCTTGCTTTTTAATATATACATTTAACGCAACACTGGAACTGCATGGTGTTCTGCTGAGGTGTGCTGGCCTCCAATCCGTACGCTGTGAAGACGGGGAGGCTCATGGTATGAACCCGACCACAAAAGCGTACTGCGCATGTGCATAGCGCCCTGCTCCTAGCCAGCCCTGTAGACCAACCCAGCAATGCAGCAAACTCAGCAATCCATAACTTACTGTATTTAGCGTGAACCGTGAAGCTTTCAAAGGAAGCATACTTGCGAAACACTTGCCTTGCTGCACACCAAGAGCACCTTGCAGGTGCTGTAGGCCTCTTCCAGCACCTTGAAACGCAACAATGACTGACAATCTAAGCCCCTTCGCGAGCGGCGCCGCGTACCTCCCTGGGCCTGGTCCAAATGCCGAGGCCGAGGCCGGGTCCACGTGGTTCACGATAATCGTTGGCAGCCTAGCATTCCTGTCAGATTGTCACCTGGAAATCATTCCTGAAGGCAAGTTGCAGGGAAGCAGTGTGGGGGAGACGCAGTTCACCGCAGTTCATGCACAACTGTGCGGCCTGCACGTGACCCCTTATCAACGGAAAGCCCGCCTTTATCGCGCAGTGCCTTCGGAGTTCCTGCCAGTTGTGCCGGGTGTGCGGCAAGCCTTCGTGAGGGCAACGACCTCGGCGCCTGTCACGTTTGTCGATGAAACCGCGCAACCGGAGCAAGGGGCCGATGAGACAGCAGCAGGCGTGTCGTGTTCTGCACTCAGCGATATGGACGCGTTCGGCGCGGAGGAAGCCGGGCGCCTAACCGAGTTCGACAAACACTTCCACTTGATGTCCTTCGCTCGGGAGGTGTCCCGGAGCCACCCGCCCAGCGCTCGGGAGGTGTCAAACACGGAAGTCTGGAGCTGCGCCGACCAGGTATGACACTATTACAGTTGTACAGGGATGTGGTTGCTTGCACGCGCTTGTATTCCACACATTGGACGCGAACATGGTACCACAAGGAGGGAGTCCCCGTGGGGAGGCCATTTTCTATCAGAACACAGCATTTACACAAGCGGCGGGTGGCCAATCCGCAAGTTCAGCCCTGCGCGTTGGGCATGCCGTATCAGGTATCACCATAATCTGCAGCAGGAAGCCGGCAGCGCAACGTGCTGCGGGTATCGCTCACCTGTGCGCATTGCGTCGCCCCACACCACGTGCCCCAGGCGCAGAGCTCAACCCTGGAGGCAGCCGCCGCCAAGCGCGTCACGCAGGCCCCTACGGGTACCCTGGGGGAGCGCTCCTGCAGCACCGGCCTGCTGCTGCGCAACCAGCAGGCGCAGGGCCCAACAGCAGCAGAGTCAGGGTCCAGCCCCCGCCTGGGCCCCGAGGGACGCCGCCAGGCTAGCTTGCCGCCGGCCGCCGCACCCCAGGTGGGCCGCTGGACCTGCGGGGGCTCCGCGCCCCAGCTCCTGGTGCACCAGGTGGCGGCGGCCCAGGCGGCGTCCTTCACCCTGGACTTTGTGTGGTGAGGTGCAGGCGGCGCGTGCGGCGAGCGTGGGATACGTACTTCATCAAATTATCAATTTATCAGCTTAGGAATGGCCACGGAGTCTGCAGCGACAATTAGGCAACGAAGAGCAACAAACGGGCTTGCGATGCTTGCGCGCGTTCAGTGGCGGCAGGCATGCTGGTGCTGGGGGCTTAGCCCAGGTGACAAACCTCGTCGCCATTGGCATTCTTCGGCACTGCGGTACTTGTGTTCTCCAGCATTGTGTGAAAGCGTTCGCTTGGCTAGGTTAAGAGTGCAGCTCCGTTGTGACTGTGTTGTGGTTTGGGCCGTCAGAGCTGTGGCGCACACTTCTGTTCGCAACAGCTATCAAAGACTGTTGTTGGAGAACACGTTTTGGTGGGTGTACAGACCCATGGGCCCGTTCAGGGGCCGGCAGGTCGGCAGCCTGGGTATTTCGGCCTGCTTTAGATGCGGCGCGGTTCTTTCCGGATTGGGGATTACAAGGCCTACGCACAGTTAAGTGCAATTTGTGCCTTCTTGCCCAAGGCAAGCGCTGGCTAGTATGCAGTCGACCTGGCTTCGACTTAATATGTGTATCGGGCTAGCCCAGCTATTGCGGTGTGCGCACGCCTTGAGGGGACTGTCCGCGGCTGCGGCGGCACGTGGGTTGCTGGATGTTTGCCGCTGTTTACCGCGGGCTGTTTGGTACCAACATGTATCACCAGAGCGGCTTCGGCCTGAGCAATTTGTCTGTTGCGGTCTTCTTGTATGTTGTCTTCCTGGCATAATACGCGGGCACCCATGTGATGGTGCTCATCATGGAAATAGGCGGCGAGGGGTGGACGCCCTTCCCTGTTTGCGTTGTGTGGGAAGTCACCGTTCTTCAGGCTAGGGCCAGCTGTCGGCTGGTTCCCAAGTCGTTGTCATGTGCTGTTGTGCGTCGGTGTGTAGCTGTGTTGTTGCTGCTGAACCTTCTGCTGGTGTCGCAGTGCGTGTGGACAGCCTGCTGCTGGCGCTGGCTGTCGCGGGAGTTGGCGGCTGGCGGGTGCGTGCATGCGTCCAGACGCGTCCCAGCAGCCAGGGGTCGCCAGTGATACCAGCCCTGGTTGCTGCCGTGGAAGGCGAGTGGCCTGGCTGCTCCGCCAGGCACGTGTTGGCACACGCCAGTTGGTGGCCTTCTTACTGTTGTCCCATCATCGTTACGAAGAGTCACAGAATAAGCCTTGGGCGTTCCTGAGGCAGATGACATCTGCGTGGTGCGGCTTTCCTCAATAACGACTTTGCGCTGTGTCCCCGACCAACTGTAACACGGCTGTGTGGGCAAACGGTGAGCCAATCTGTCTCCTATACCGGTTTGATAGTGGTCTTACGGTTGTTACACTGCTACGCCGCTCCGCAGATAACGGTGTGTGATTCTGAGGCCACCAAACCTCCTGCACCTCGAGCCAGACCGCAATTGGGCCCAGGCCCGTGCATCAAGCAGCCAATGGCGAGTACCGTATGCGGCATGCTACCTGGCGCTACCTTCTAGGGGTAACGACCTATGGACCACACCAGTCGAGTCCCAACTGTTGGGTACGTACCACCAGGTACAACCCAGGTCCACAGCCAAAAATACAATGAAGCAGTTGTGCAGACAAAGGCCGCGCACTGTTCGCGCAACCCCGTTTACACACCGCAAGAAAGCAAGGTGGTTCACGTCACCGTCTCTCAGCACAGTGTATCACACACCGACACACGGTTCGTACTTGCAGCAAGCGACGCCCGTTGCTGGCTGGCACGTCTGCAGCCCGCCAGTACGGTATCCGCTGCCGGGTCCTACTGGGTACCGGTACTCAAATCCCATTGGCTAATGGTAAGCGCCCTTCCTCAGGACGTCGCCGTATGGGGCCGCTGTTCGCAGTGCTGCATGTGGTGCATGCGCCGTGCACAATGGACCGCCTGCCTTGCGACAGTGCCTGTTTGGTGTGGTCACTACATGTCACTACACGTGTCCCTGCCCCGGCCCTCCCGCACCCCCCCGCGGCGTGCCCCCCAGGTACGGCGCCCCGAACAGCCCCAGCTGCGCCAGCGGCCGCCGGAACGGCCCCACGCCCACCGCATCATCCCCACCGTGCCCCTGCCCCGCCCCCTGCCCCTGCCCCTGCCCCTTGCCCCTGCCGGGCCCAGGGCAGTCGTCCAACGTGTAGCCGTACTTTGCCAGCTCCAGGGGGGTGCTCAGCCGCCCGCCGTGCGTCCCGCCGGAGGGCGTCACCGGCGCGGACTGGCTGCTGACCCCGCCGGCGTCGCCGTACAGGGCCGGGCCCCCGTTGTGGCCGTGGCCGTGGCCCTGGCGGGAGGGGCTGCGAGGCTGGGAGCGCTCCTGGGCCCACCTGCGGAGCCGGGGAGGGCAGGTACCCGCATGGTAAGGCTACAGCACTGCAACGCGAGTCCACGAAAGTAGTATCAACAGCAGCCTGGCTACTGGCAGAAAGCTTGTGCGGATAATGTGTACCATGATGCAATGACAGTATGCCAATATCGCACCTGGCTGTCCAGCGGGACAGGATGTAGTTGATGTCCTGCAGGGAGGGCGCCGACAGCGCGTGGTCCTCCAGCGGCGGCGCGCCGTCGTCCAGCTCCAACGGCAGCGCCATGCCGCCGCCGCCACCGTGCCCGCCGCCGTGGCCTCCGCCGCTGCCGCCGCCCTCCCCACGCCGCTGCTGCACCCGTACGTCATTGACGCCCGCCAGGTCGCGAAGGGACACCCCGAGGCCGGGGACCATGCGCGAGCCGGGCGAGCGGGGGTGGTGGGCTGTCCGCTGGTGGCTGGCGCGGCCGGGGCCGGGGCCCGACAGGGGCCCCAGGACGTTGTCCATTGGGGTGACCAGGCTGGAGGAGATGTAGCCCAGCAGGTCGCGCGACTTGCCGGTGTGCGTGGAAGGGTTGGCGTACAGCGGGGCGCGGTGGGGGTGGTGCATCATGGTGGCGGTGCTGCGGAATGCGTGGTTGGTGTTGAGCGGGGGCGTGGAGCTAGAGGCGTTGTGTGACCCGTGCTGGTGGTGGTGGTGTTGGTGGTGGGGCCCGGAGGACCCGGGGATGGCGGGCAGCAGGCTGGTGGTGGTGTGCTGGGAGGCGTCGGCGGGAGGGGGCTGGTGGTCCGTCGTGGCGCTGGCGTCGTGTGCTGGGGCCCCGCGGCCCCTGGGGCCCACCGCCACCTTGGGGAGCGGCCCGCTGCTGGGCTGCTGCCCCACGCCCTCCGAGCCGCCGGGCGACCCCGGCCGCTGACCAGCGCCGCCGGCCCCTGCGCCTCCTCCTGCTGTTCCCCCGGCCTTGGCTCCCGCCCCTGGGCCCTGGAAGATGGCTCCCTGGTTGACGGACATCATGCGGGGCAGGATGACCACGGTCTCGGAGCCACCGCCGCTGCCGGCAGCTGCTGCAGCCGCCGCCGGCGACTCCTGCTGGCTGCCGCCCGCCACCTGGGGCAGCGAGTCCGCAGAGTGGCCGTACGGCAGGCGGGCGGCGCCTGCAGCGGAATGAGACAAGGGCAGCGGTGGTGGCAACGCCGCTTGGGGTTCCCTCCCCGCCCCGGCTGCGCTGTCGGCAGCGGTGGTGGACCCCAGGTGTGCGAACGCAGCGGCGAGCGGGTCGCTCGAGCCGCCTGCGGTCGCTGAGGAGGTGGCTGGCGCGGTGAGGGGTGCGGACATGACGGTTGTGTGGCGGTTGGCGGTTAGCTTGGCGGTTGCGGAGGAGGACGCGGCCTGCACGACGCCGGCTGCCGCCAGGGACGGCGACGGCGCAGCGCCGCCCGCTAGGGCTGCCTGCTTGGTGTGGGGGTGGTACTGCAGGTGGCCCGGGGCGGGGGACGCCGATCTGGACGCGTTTCCGCCAGCAGATGGATGCTGTGCGAACCCTCCCTGAATTGGCGTCGCGGATCGCGATGAGGCCACCTGTGTCAACGGCTGCACGACAGATGCTTGCGCGAGGAGCGGCGGCGCGTCGTCGGAGACTCGTCGTCGAGGCGCTGCTGCTGCTGCTGCTGCTGCTGAAGCCGTTTTTGTGGTGGTCATGATGCGGGCTACCTCCTGGTCCTCGCTCGGCTCAGTGCGGCAGCTGGCGAGTGAGTCAACGAAGAGCTCGTCCGCGGCCGCCTCGTAAGCCGCCGCCGCCGCCGTCGGGCTGGCTGGCCCGGCGCTGCCGCCGCCGCCAGTGCTGTAGACGCCGATGGGCCCGCTGGGCTCGCTGTCCTCCAGGCCCGGCGGGCCAGGTGAGGAATGGAAGCGGGACAGGGAGGGGGAGGAGGGCCCACCCAGGTTGGGGCTGCTGACGACCTGCGGGAGGGACACAGGGGGCATATGCAGAGTGGGGCCGGGTTGAGCGGGGGGCTCTTTATCAGAGGGTGCGCTTTATGACGAGTCATGCAACTGAATCAAACTGGCGTTACTGAGAGTGTTTTGGTCGCTAGGCTAGCTGCTAGGTCCCGTGCCTTCACAACATCTGCCGTGGCGCCCAGCACCATCATGGCCACGTGCCCAACGCACTGCCAGGGCACCTTCGCGCGGCACAACCCATGGCTGAACACACTACACAGCCTCAGCCACGCCTTGATATGTCGCCGGCCGTGTCCAGTACCATCATGGTCGGATGTGATTTCACGATTTGTACATATATATAAAGGATTGCATCATTAATACATGCGCTGCTTGCAGCCTATGACGCACCTTGACGATGTCTGCTGTTGTGTCCAGCACCAGCATGGCCACGTTGCCCGCGAAGGGCAGCCCCAGCGCCGTGCGGTGCGGGGGGCGGGGGCGGCCGTCGCGCGTCTTGTGGCGGGGGTGCACAGGCGCGCCGCGGAGGGGCGAGGCGGAGGGAGAGGCGGACGGGGACTCGGAGGGCGAGGCGGAGGGCGAGGCGGAGGGGGACAAGCCGCCGCTGCGCTCCGAGTAGTAGGACTGCGAGGCGCCGACAATGAGGGACAACGGGCTGGTTCAGCCGTAGCGAGTTGCATACCATCCGCGGACACCTCGCCTCAAACTCCTGATCGAAACCTGCCCTGTTCCCCTATTTCAGTCTCAATGCCTTAGCCCATTTTCTTCGTAGAGTACCTTCTTATCACCCTCCTCCCATTCCCCGCATACCCACCTGCTGCTGCGCCAGGGGGTGCAGGGCGTAGACGGGCGCCGGCGGCGCGTCCAGCCCCAGCTCGCGCGCCATGCCGGGCGCGGGGGCGCGCATGCGCGTGGGCGGCAGCGGCAGCGGCGCCGCCAGCACCGTGGCCGTCACGTGCTTGAGCGCGTCCAGCACGCTCTGCCCCGCCGCCGCCACCAGGCGCGCCAGGTTGCCGTGCGACGCGGCGGCGGGCTGCAGCAGGGAGGGGTCGGAGGCGGCGGCGGAGGCGAAGCCTGGGGCGCAGCAGGGAGGGGCGAAAGAGACACCTGAGGTAAAGGGCAAGTGATCAGACGAGGCAGATAGTAGCCTCCCCGGTGCCGCATGTAGACGTGAAAGTGCTGCACGGGAGGTCCATGGGCCGCCCGCCAACCCACCTGACGGCTGCGCCCCCTGCATCCCCGGCGTGTTGGGCACGTAATGCTGCAGGAAGGCGGCGGGAAGCGCGTCGCCGCCAAGGGCCAGGGCCCCGCCGCCGCCGCCCGCCGCCGCCGCCGCCTCCACCGCCGCCGCCACCCTGCTGTTCATGAGCGCAGCGCTGGTGTGGCGCACGGACACCACGGCAGCCGCCCGCTCGCGATGCACCTTGGCCTGGGGGGCACGGGAGGGGGAATGCGCGAGTGTGTTGCTGTCAGATGGCCAAACTAATGCACATCAGCTGACGCAGATAGGGCGTATGCCCGTGCTTGCAGGCTTGCAGCTGGGCACATACAGCCACGGGCATGTGCGCCGGGTCCCCACCTGTCTCAGCGCCACGTCCCGCAGCTGCGCCGCCGTGTCCCTGCCGAACACGCCCTCCACCGCCGACAGACCGCCAGCCACCTCGAACGACAGCACCTGGGGAGAAATCGGAGGAGTAATGTTTGGATAAGACTACCTGTAAGAAAGATGTGTGTGGGGAGGGCATTGGCACTTGCCCGCATTACCGGTATGCAGTTGCGCCACTACGGCGGTTACCCCGCAACGGTGCCCATTGGGGGTCCCAGTCCAGCTGGATGCAGCCGCATGATGGCCCTGAGCTCGTGCGGTACGGCTGCCGTTACCCGACCAAGTGGCGGTGTTACAGGAAGACAGTCCTGACTAGCGGATTGAGACTTCGCGCGGCATGTGGACGCCTAAGCCTCGTCGTCAGTCGCCTGTTCCGTCCTTACGGCACCCTTGGCTCTCGGACGCGCCCCACCGGGCATGCAACTGTAACCGTTACCGTTGCCGTTGCCGCGAAGCAGCTGCCGCTGCCCTTCAACAACCCATCCCCCAACTTGAGTGGTGATCACCACCGTGCAGCCGCTGCCCCGGCCATAGACCATGTCCTGCCCTCATCACTATCACACCCCCAACTCCCCCCACCTTGAGCTGCGTGACTGCCACCACTGTGAAGGCGGTGCCCCTGCCGTGCAGCACCACGCCGTTGGCCATGTCGCCGCGGGACAGCAGCGCAAGCTGGGGGGCGGGGCCGGGGGAAGGGGGAAGGGGGAAGGGGGAAGCAGGCGGGCGGTGGTGGTGTGGTGGTGGTGGTGGTGGTGGTGGTGGGGCTCGGCAGGGGAAGCGAAGCTTGGCGGCTGAGCATGGGAGGGTCAAGACGGAGAAGGGTGTGACAGGAGGGCCAGGCGGGACGGGTAGGCACTCTGTGACGGTGCGTATCCTGTGGTGGTGGGTGTGGGTGTGGGTGTGGGTGTGCACACGAGGTGCGTGTGAGGTCTCGGGTGCCCATCAAGCCGGCCCTCGATACGTACGAGGCACTGCTTACGCAGCGCCTCCCAGCCACCCACCTCGTACACGTGCTGCTGCTGCCGCTTCTTGATGCCCCGCCGCTCTCCGCCGCCGCCGCCGCCAGCTGCGGGCCCAGACCCGGGCCCGCCGCCTAGCGCCTCTGTGGCGCCGCCCGCCGCCGCCGCCGCGCCGTCGCCCGGCCCCGCCGCCTCGTCGGCACCTGTACCCTGCCCCGCCCCGCCCGCAGGCAGCGAGGAGGCAAGGGCGGGGACCAGCTCCATCAGGCGGTCCACGGCTGGGGGCAGCTGCAGGGGGGTGTTGCACCGGGTTGGGGTCGAGGTGTCATCGTCTTCGTAGCATTCGGGCTGGAGCTGCCACGAGTAGGTGCGCAGCCCATCTTGCTGTGGCCGAATGCCGGCCCTCCCTTCCCCCATCGGTGATGACTTTGTTCACAGGCAAGGCTGGTGCTCTCTGTCCCAGCAACGGGTCGGGGGCTCACGCATGCAGCAACGAAATGCCCGAGGTCCACAAACGTGCCCTGTCGCCAGTGCCAATGCACCCGCACTAAGTACTGGATACTACCTGCATGGGCAGCCACCGCTGCATGTAGGAGCGTCATGTGCACACGTGCCCGCCCACCCCCACCGGCCGGAGGTCCAACCTTGTGCCTTGCATCCAAAGCCACCGCTTCTCCCCCCCCCCCCCCCCCCCCCAAAAAAAAAACCCCCCTTTTTTCCCCCCC
>VFQN01006677.1_pt1 | contig 12960 bp, 17 predicted proteins | sample 3512371 | NCBI WGS metagenome assembly VFQN01 (sample SAMN10412370, study PRJNA504923) | tailings metagenome | isolation source: Replicate 2 from Balatoc abandoned mine | place: Philippines: Itogon, Benguet | collected 2017-08-28
ACCTCCATACACCGGTCACTCCTGCTAACCCACACCCCGTTCCTGCTAACACACATCCTTACACCCGTGCAGGCACCTGGGTGCCCAGCTCGCTGTCCCCCGGCTCCCACCTCAACCGCACGCTGGCAGCCGCACCTCCATACACCGGTCACTCCTGCTAACCCACACCCCGTTCCTGCTAACACACACCCACTCACCACAGGCACCTGGGTGCCCAGCTCGCTGTCCCCCGGCTCCCACCTCAACCGCACGCTGGCGGGCCCCGGGGGCGACACCATGCGGAGGCAGCGGCGCATCACCGAGGGCTCAGACTATGGCGGCAACACCACGCTCACGGGCACGATGAGGAGGTGGGTGCTAATGTGTGGGGTAGGGCAAGCGTGGGTTAGTGGGGTGCCGTGTGTGCGCCACGGAAGGCGCTGGGTTGGAGTACCGTATGGGGGCAAGCACCACACTGACAGGGACCGTCAGGAAGTGGGTGCCGGTGTGGGGCACCGATCATCAACCTGTATGGTTGGTACAATAACGGCATAATGGTATGAACTTGCACGAACCTTTCCTTTTCACCCCTGCCCCCTCCCCGCCAGCGGCCCGCCCTCCACGGTGGGGGAGCTGTCTTCCTACTCGCAAATGTCGACAATCAACTGGCATAGTTTTGTACACACCACCTGTATCTACTTGACAGTCTGCCTTCTTTGTGTCCTTGCCCCCACAGCGGCCCGCCCTCCACGGTGGGGGAGCTGTCGCCCTACCCGCGGAACGGCGCGCTCAACATGACCGCCAACAGCCGGCTGTCGGACGCAACCTCAAAGTGAGTGTAATGCGGTGTGCATTGGGCAGGGACATGGCAAACAGCACGCTGTCGGACGCAACACACGGCAAAGTATGGAACAGCGTACCACTGTTATTGGTGTTGAAAAGGAACAAAATGAGGGCCAAGACTGTAGCGCGGCGCAGCATGACCGCCAACAATACGGTCAATAATACACAATTTTGGTTTTCTGCAGGATGGGCAGCACCATGCGCAAGGGCCTGAAGACGGTGGGCAACATTGCGTCCGACCTGCGCGTGGACGCGCGCGAGGGCTCGTTACAAATCAATACGCTGTATTATTTTAAATAATATATGTATTGACCATGTGTACTCGTCGTCCTATCTTCCAGGATGGGCAGCACCATGCGCAAGGGGCTCAAGACGGTGGGCAACATTGCGTCCGACATTGGCGCGGAGACCAAGGAGGGGCTCAAGCTGGCGGTGGGGCTGGGCGGCGGCAGGGCGCCCGTTGCCGGCATCAGCCTGTTCGCCATGCCGGCACTGGACTTCACGGCAACAAAGGTGAGGGAGGGTAACGAGGGGGAAAACAGTGCTTTTGGGGCAGACTGGCGGCAGGCACATTGTTTGACGGGGCGGGCATCAGCCTGTTCGCCATGCCGGCACTGGACTTCAACGCCACAACGATAAGGGGCGGTGTGGCGGTGGGGGCCGGGGACATCCGGATCGCGGTAGCTCTGGGGTGTGGCCAGACAGGTGGGGTCAGTCAAGCAATGCCTCTGTTCGCTATGCCCGCGCATCGCAACATCGCAACAAAGGTAGGCGTGAGGGAAGACGGTGGGTGAGGAAAGGGGCGCATTGAGGGCTGCACAAAGCAGGTGTTGGTTGGGTGTGTGGGCATCCGCCTGCTTGTCCGCCTGTCTGCCCGCCTGTTGGCCGCGCTGGGAGTGAGCCGCAGCGGTGCCTACCACAACCAGAGCCACCAGAACCAGCAGCACCACCACCACCAGCACCACCTCCCACGACTCTTCCGCCATCCTCCTTATTTTCCATGTCGCTGTTCGCCACTTTCCAGCGACAAAGCGGCCTGGGCGAGTCACCACCACCCTGCTCAACTGCCGAGCCGCGCACTCACGTACACACTGACGGACACACTGACTGCAACGGCCCTCCCCTGCCTCCTGCCCCGCAGCGGGTGAGCCGCAGCGGAGCCTACCACCACCATCAACAACAACACCACCACCAGCAGCACCAGCAGCACAACCACCAACACCCCACTTCCCACGACTCTTCCGCCATCCTCAACGCGCTGCCCAACTCGCGCTTCTACAGAGGGGTGAGTGAATGGGGTCCACAGCACACCTGGTTACGGGTAGACCGGGAAGAAGGTCGGTGGTGAGAGCGCGTTCTCGACTCTTAGGCCATATTGCTGCATCTCTATGTCTCTTACTACATACTACGCTACTCAAGCGGTACCTTCGCATGCCGCGTAGCCAGTAGCAGCAGAGTATCAGCCATGTTGATGCCCTACCAATAAATACGTACTTGTATCACTACGCGCCGCAGGACACGACGGAGGCTCTGTCGCCCATCCGGGAGGGCAGCGGGGTGAGTTGCTGGTTCGGGTGCTGTGCTTTGGGTAACGTGGTGCCAGGGCGAACGCACAGGGGCCGTGATCCGCGGGGCTCAGCAGGAAGGCATGGCACGCATTAGACAAAAAGAGCTGTGGTACAACTTAACACCACGCCGTGTCCAGTTTCCCTTCGCGTGTCCCCTCTCCCCTGTCCCGTGCTGTGGAGGGCGTTGGTCCCGATGCCACGTCATGCCCAACACCACACGCCATGTCCGATACTACACGTCCTCCCCCTCTTTTCTTTCGTGCCCCGTCCCCGTCACCAGGTCCTCGCCGCCAAACCCTCCAGCACACCGTCGCTTTCCGCGTGATACTAGGTCTTTACCTCCCCGCGTTCAACTGTGTCTTGCCCCTATCAATGCTCATGCTTCCGCCCTCCAGCTCCCCACCAAGCCCTCCAGCACCGACCTCAGCATCCGCGACGGCGCCTCGCCCTCCCTCACCGCCTCCAGCCAGCTGGCCAGCGGGGAGGGAGTGGCCAGGGGAGACCCCGCGGGCGGTGGCAGGGGAGACCCGCAGCAGCCGGTCAACGGGAACGGGGCCCAGCCGCCGTCGCGGCCGAGGACCCCTTCGGGCGGTGTACCTGCCAACGGTGGCGGCGGTGGTGGCGGAGCCAGGCAGCAGGGGGGCTCCCCTGCCACGCCGCTGGACCAGCAGGTGGGGGCGCTTGGCGCAAGGGGCACGTTGGTGCAGACCGCGGTACCATCGTATTTGCGGAGGAAGGATCTGAAGGGGCATGGCACGACCTCGGGCGCAGTGAATGCCTGTTTGCTCCAAGGCTGTTCGGCCCCTGTGCGCTTACCTTTTTCCATGTCCCACACCCCCCAACACCAGGCGCTGGTGGGCATGCTACCAGGCCCCGCCGCGGCCTTCCGACCCAACTCGCCTCCCAGCGGGGGCGAGGGACCCGGGCCTGGGGGAGGCGGCGGCGGAGGCGGCAGGGACAACAGCGGCGGCTCACACAGCGGCGGCAGCGGCGGCGGTGCGGGGCCGGCGGCGGGCGGCGGCGGCGGCCGCACCCGCGTGCCGGGCGTGGGAGGGCCGTCAAGACGCGTGGGACGTAACGGGCGGGGCTCGTCGAGCCACCACATGTTGGCCCAGCAGCAGGAGGGGTCGGGGCATGGCGGCCCTGGCTGGGCCTCGGACCAGGAGCGGGCCAGCTGGGGCCCCTCGCGTGGGCAGCAGCAGCAGTACAACCAGCAGCAGCAGCACTACCCCGGGTGGGACGGGACGGATGTGGCGTGGGCGGGGGCAGGCGGTGGCGCGGCGCAGGGGCAGGGGCAAGGACAGGCGCGGGCGGGCCGCAGCGGGCGGCCGGGGTCCGCCGGGGCCTTGGCCAAGCCTGGGTCCTACACCGCGCTGCCGGAGGGCGTGCCCCTCAGCACCTCCAACAGCGTGGTGGTGCACGACAGCCGCCCGGGGACTCCCCCGGACGTGCTGCTCAGCGGAGGCGGCGGGGGCGGAGGCGGGGGCGGCCCCTGGGCAGGGGCGGGGATGGGCTACCGGCCGCCCTCTCCCACGCTGCTCCAGCAGCAGCAGCAGCAGGTACCCATCCCGCTGAGTCTGCTGCAGAGGGCGCACGCGCCGCCGCTGGCGAGCGGCCGGCTGCCGTCGGCACACCTGGTGACGCCCGGGCTCATCCCCGGGGGGGCAGCAGCGGCAGCGGTAGGGGTAGGGGTGTCGTCGTCCATATCTAGCGGCGGAGCGCTTGGGGGGGCCGGTGTTGGTTACGCCATGGCCCTGGCGCCGCCGCCGCCGGCGGCGCTGGTGGGTCCCAGCGGAGGCGGCGGTGGATTCCTGGGCGCGAGCTACGGCGGCGGCGTGTCGTACTCGCAGCAGTTCAGTGCCGGCGGTGGCGGCGCGGCGCCCAGCAGCGCCTACAGCGGCGGCTATGGGGGCTTGTCCCCTGACCCCTCCTCGCACGCCCTAGGGGGTGGCCTTGGTCTGGGGCAGGCAACCCCGCACCTGCAGCCTTCGTACAGCCTCCCACAGCGGGCCGCCTCCCCCGGGCACCCCCTGCACAGCGTCCAACCACTGCCCAGCCTGGTGGGCTACCCCGGGGGGTACGCGGCAGCTGGGTACCCGGGAGCGGGCTACCCGGGACCTGCTGCTGCTGCTGCCGGCCCCGGGTTGGGTTACGGGAACGTTGGGGTAGCAGGCGGGGGAGGATACGGAGGCTTCCTATCGGCAGGTGGTGTGGCGGTGCCGACTCATGCAGCCGTGGGGCTTGGCATGCCGCGCCTCCACTCGCCCTACCACGCACACCAGCACCAGCAGCAGCAACACTACCCGTACCAGCAGCAGCAGCAGTACCCGCTGGGGGCTGGTGGGGGTGGAGGTGGAGGCGGGGGCCTCAGCGTGTCACGGTCGTGGGCGGTCAGGGGCAGCGGGTCGGCGGCGGGAGGGGGGATGGGGATAGGGATGGGAGGGGGAGGGGCTGTGCGCGGCTCGCCGTCTCCCCTGCGCGGCAGTGGGGACGTGCTGGCGGCGATGCAGCGGCCGCTGCGGCCGTGGCAGTGAGCGGTGCCGTGACAGACACGTGGCAGCGGCAGCAGCGGAAGGCAAGGGCGGTGCTGCGGCCTCAGCACGTTTGGTGACATCGGGTCGGGCCTGGTGCCATTGCGGTGAGCGCAAAAACGAGCGGTGTAAGCTGTCCCACGCTGGTCCCAGGCAGCCTCCTTACTGCATCCCCTGGTCTTGCTCCCATCTCATCTGCTGGCGGCAATGCAGCGGCCGCTGAGGCCGGGGCAGTGAGCGGCGGCTTGTGGCGGCAGCAACAGCAGCAGACAACAGCAGCAGCAGACGGGGGCCGTCAGGGGAGCGTGGTGCACGGCCCCGGAGGCAGTCCAGATGGGCCTGCCGCATGTACGGGTTTCATTGTGCGATTTTAGCTCGGGAAGTTGCTGGGAGAGGGTAGGGGTGAGCAGTCATCGCAAGTTGCACTGGATAGTGGTGGGGTCGGTAGGCTGCAGTATGCCGTGTAGGTGTGTTTGCGCATTGTCCGGTGTGTAGTAGAGAGGGGAGGGAAGGAGAAGGGGAGGGGAATGGAAGGGTGTTGGGGGGGCATGGCGCCGGAAGGGTGCACGCGCGCTCCCACCGTCGCACGCCGTGAACTATCGAGGCTGCTGCGGGCGCAAAGTCGTTTGCTGGCGTGCGGTGCGTGAGATGAAAAGTAAGCATTTACCTATTTATGCACAGCTTTGGTTGTGTGTGTGGCGAACGAGTCGCACATCGTGTTGGTTGGTGTTCGGTGCGCACCGGGATCGACGGGGTCCCATTGAGGCGCGGGTTGCACTGCACTGCTCTGCACTGCAATGGAACGGCCTCTGCGTACGGGCGCAGTCGTGCAAGCGCTGCAAGGCACGCACCTCGCGATACCCTCGCGGTTGCAACTCATGGAAACGCATCACAGCAGCTACATGCTTACTCGTTGCGCGCGGGGCGGGGGCACACGCCTTGGCGGGGTGTCGTACTTCGCCTCATTCGTGATTATCGAGATTTTACGGTATTAATGCATCGATAAGTGGTACCGGTTATGTTGTTCGGAGACGGGTGCGTGACGGATGGGAGTGTGCATGTCTGGTACAGGTTCACACTGCTATGCCGCCCCGCAGAGGCGGCTCACAGCACGGAGGCCGGCAACAGGCCTCAGGGAAAGCGAGCGACACACGCTCCCACGCATGCGTGCGGATAGTTGCGTGACGTAGGTGACCGGACGGTATGTGTGCTGTTGCTGGCAATGCTGATGCATTCTTTTGCAAGGTGACAGTGCCTGCACGTGCCTGTGTTTTTTACCTGCATCCTTTTTGCGTGTGGGCTAGCTATGTGGGCTAGTGCCTCACCTGACGACCGCCATCGCTGGCAAAGGCAGCTTTGACGAGCTAAGATGCTTCAACACTTGATGTTCAGTACAGACATGACGTGCAATTAGTGCGCCCTCGCGTGCCCTCGCGATAACCTGAGCGGCCCGGCCACACATATGGCACATGGGCGCCGCCGCTGCACCGCAAACTGGCGGGTGATTGTTCTGCTGAGTTTAATCGTACTACTGATACGGTTGGTTAACTTGTACGCTCTACGCTGGCCGCAAGGGGATGTAACGTCCCGTCCCCACGCTAGCGATGCAGAATTGTAGTGCAGTGGGTAGTAGTGCGGGGAGGGGGGCATGGGTTTCGGAAGGGACCAAAACTGTAAAAGCACTCACAACAGTATTCGGTGGCTCTGTGCAACACGTGCGGGAGTACCGGTGCGCCGTATGTACCAGTCTAAGACCAGAGCCGACACGTTGTAGGACGGAACCTGGTCTTGGAGGAGGGTTTGACATGTCCGTCTTCGGCTCCAGCGGCAGTGCAAAACAGAGCCCGTGCGACGGCGCCCAACTTGCTCACCTGAAATGTGCTTACCTTCGGTGTCCCAGTGAGTAAAAGCTGAGGGCTGACCAGTCACCTAAATCGTGCCTAAGGGAACACGCAAAACGCGACGACAAGGCAGTATGCAGCTCACCTGAGTGCTGAGTCAAGCCAGAGCGCCGTATGTGTTGAGAACAGGTAGCGGCATGGGCCCTACATGGGCCCTACAGCCGGCACAAACCCACTGGCAACGCTTGCTGCCCCTCGCTGCTCCTGCTCCTGCTAAGACCACGCATGGACCCCTTCCGGTTGGCCCCCACAACAGGGATACAGGATGGACAGAACAGTGCAGAGAATGGGCCCTACTGCCCTATGGTGGGGTAGCAGCCGGCACAAGCTAACGGGGCAGCTGGCAGGCTGGAGCAGCATAATGCTTTTGACTGGAGCACCCGCAGACCGTGGACACGCCCCAAGACGATGGCACGTAATGTACAGCCTGCTCTAACAGTCAGCAAGGGCGCGATAGGGACATGGCGACAAGGCGAGGCCGGAGCCTCCTTGAACAACACCCTCGCCACGTCGCAAGCATACCCTGAATCGTTCCTATGCTGTCTATGATACCTGCACCCGTGCTTTTGAATAACCATGACAAGTGGCACTCCGGCAACAGTGGCACTCCGGCAACATGTGTGGACCAGGGCAGAAGTCACCAGGCATACGACCGACAATCATATGTGCAAATGTATGAATGTAAAATTATGCTAGAATGGGAGGCAAATCCGCAAGAACGGTGGAGCGCAGAAGAGCGACCCGGGTACGGCGGGCGTTGCGTGTGGATGGCAATGCGCAAGGACTCGCGATCGCAACACCAAGCTCCCCCGCATACCCTCGAGACAACAACAAGCGCACTTGAATCTTCTAGACCGACGCTGTGTCCGCACGTCTTGTTGCTCTACCCTTCCTTAATTGCCACCTCAACCATGCGCGCGACAGCCCTCCAACGCGCTGGCACCTGCGGGTCTAGCGTCCAGGTGCAGCAGCGTCGCGTTGTGAGGTCTTCCTTTGCTTCGCCGTGCGTTCGCGGGCGCGCTCTGTCAGTCGTCGTTCGCGCGGGGCCTGCAGTGGATGGTGAGGCGCTGCGATTAAAGCTTACCAATCATACAATCCCTCATGCTTTATAAATGACGCATTTAATACAAACTTATGCTGGGCATTGGGCTGACAGATGATGAGGAGCTGGAGAAGCGTCTGGCTAAGCTGAGGCAGGCAAAGGGCGCCACCCCCTACGGTCAGGGCGCCAAGGCTGCTTCCACCAAGGCCCCTGAGGCGCCCGCAGCACCCAAGAAGAGTGAGTCACGTGCACCTGCACTCATATATTGCTGCTACCGGTGTAGTCCTCGAGACGGGAAACGCGTGCGCCAAGGTTACGTCGGGGCTGTTGCACCGTTGCGCCACGTGTGGGTCGGGGTGGGTCGGGGCGACACGGGGGCGCGTGGTGGAAGGTGGGGCACGCCTTACTATAAGAGCGCCTTGATGAAATGCAACATGCTGGGTCACGTCTTTGCCGTTGTACATGTCAGCACTCTTCAGCGAACAGTGCACTGCTGCGAAATGCCCACAGCGATGCAGTGTGGGGGCGGGGCTGTTACAAGGGGCGTAGATGGCTTGTAACACACATGCTGTGACCCTGCATCGCACTGAGCATGGTACACAAGAGCGGCGCTCGCACGTCTGGCGTGCCTTGCTTCGTTTCGCGGGCGGGTGCGGCCGCACCATGGCTTGCCCCCTTGTCCACTAGTTTATGCCCACGGTGCCCACCCTATCCTCCCTATATAGCTACCTTACCGTGCCTTCTGACCCGTGCCATGGCCCACCACCCTGCAACCCAACAGAGAAGGAGAAGGTGGTGTACGACTTCACTGACGAGAAGCTGCACTACGAGGTGCGCGGGGGAGTGGGTGACATGTGTGTTAGGTGTGTGTTACGCGTTGGTGTCCAAGCACGAGTCGGTTGGGCGCGCTGCATCAAGGGCGAGAAGCTGCACTACGCGGTGCGGAGGAGCGGAGGGTCAATCTTGCCCTGGGCACTACGCCCTTCCGTGTTGGCATGCTTACGTAACACCTAACCTTTCTGCTACCTTCATGAACGTACCTGCACCTCCCAACACCTGACGGGGCCCTCCCCACTGCAGTGATCTTGCCGTCAACCTCCTCCTGGGCACCACCACCTCCTGTCGTGTAGCCGTACGTCATTGCTGATGCGGCTCCCCCGTTGTTGCCGTCCATGTCTCAGGGCCCTCCCCACCGCGGCGATCTCGCCACCAACCTGCTGCTGGGCGCCACCCTGTTCTGGCTTCCGCTCACCATTGCCGCCGTGGGCCGCGGCGCCTTTGTGAAGTACCGCTTCACCGACCGCCGCATCAGCGTCATCACCAACGCGCCGTGGAAGAGTGAGTGTGTATGTGCATCAGGGAGTTGTATGTGGACGTTGGGACGGGCAAGAGTCCATCCAGCTGCGGGGCGCACCCTGGGGAGCTCCCCTAGGGCTCATCCGGGTCATCACTGTCGCAGCGGGAGCCAGCGTGTGCAGTGCATTGCGTTCTGCAGCACGGTAAACTCATGATGACACGACCGGTGTCTCAGCCGGGACCTGTTTGCCCACCACCTCGAATCCCGCGTGTTGGCGCCCATGTTCGTACCCTGGAACGGAGCCCGAAACGCCGTTGCGTCCCCCCGTTCACCTCAAATCCTCAAATCCTCAAATCCTGCAATCCTGCAATCCTGCAGACGAGCAGCTGGATGCCGCCTACCAGGAGGTCAAGGAGGTCCGGTGAGTGCTACTGGTGTATAAGGTGTATTAGGTGTATAAGGTGTATTAGGTGCATTAGGTGTGAATGGCAAGTATTGCGCAGTAGGTTTGGCTGGGGCGGCCAGGAGGTCAAGGAGGTCCGGTGAGTCGGGCATGCTTTACTGCTCGTGGGGTGGGCTAAAACTTGATTGCTTGTGTTCGTGTACCGGGTACCATTTTGTGTTGAGGAACAGCGTTCTCGTTAGTGTGGAGGCCATGACGGGGCGTACGGCTGTACGGCTGTACGGCTGCGGTGGACATGTGACGGTCTAGTACGACGGGAGGCTGGGGACCTGGCTGGGGCGGCGGTTGGCGAGGGAACTGGCAACGCTGCATAGGCAAGGGCAGGGGCTGGGGCGCAGTGGACCCACGATGGGGAGAATTGGAGGTAGGACGGCAGTGGCAGGCGGCGTGCCGAGCTGAGCCGGTCGGCTCCCAGGCCCCGCATGCGACATGTGACACGTGGCATGCAGCGCGCGTTGCACGTGGCACGCCGTCCCTGTGGCTTGTGGCGTCCCCCGCCACCACACACATCCACCGCCCCCAGGCGCCCACCATGCACTTGTCTCCTCACGCACGCTTCCCTCCCTCCCTGCTGTCACTTTTGCTCCCCACTCACGCAGGGTGCTGCCCCGCGGCGTGGGCGCTTGGGGCGACATGGTGGTGGTGCTGCGTGATGGCAGCAAGGTGGAAATGCGCTCGCTGGACAAGTGAGTTGCGTGATACCAACGCTGGTAATCTGTACCCAGATGCCCCAAGTTGTGCCCAGTGCTCAGTTGTGCATGGCTCATGGCTTGGGCTCCTGCACCACCTCTAGCATCCACGTGCGTAGCGATGTAGTTGCATGGTATCAAATAGCAAAGCAGGTCACAGCACCCACGTGGTGTGCTGTGCTTGGCGGGCTCATGCCTCTCCTGCCACCCTGAGGACATGGCGAGTGGCGCTGGGGCTGCTGCAGTGTGCGGCATGTGTTCTGTGTATTAGCGTACGGGCTCCTGCACCACAACTACCAGCACGCACCACCTTCAGCACCTCCACTTGTTGCAGCAACACGGCCGGCGGGTCGTTCCTTGTGCCTTGCATCGTTAGAAGTGCAACCATGGACACACCGAAGTCGTACACGGGCTTTCGCGCGGCCTTACCGTTCAGGGTGGTGTGTAAGCCCTGCTGGCTGTACTTGGCATCCCGCCACAGGTTCCGCGAGCTCAAGGAGTACATTGAGAAGCGTCGCGATGAGCTGGCCCCCCGCGACACCAGCCAGCTCAGCCAGGAGGAGCTGCTGGGCGAGACCACCAGCAGCAAGAGCAAGAAGGGCTTCGCTTAAGCAGCAGCAGCAGCAGATGCAGCAGCAACATGAGCATGTTAGGGCTTGGCGTAAGAATGTGGTGTACTGCCGTATTGCATCCAGGCGGCGGCGGCACAGTTGCAGCATGTTGTGGGCGGGGTCAGCAACCAGACAGCACGCGCGCCGTGGCACGGACTGCTTGACCTGTGGGTTACCGCGACATGTGGGTTAACAGCTGCAAGGGGATTTCAACGAGCAACTGCAGCTCGTTTGCTGTGCGGGCGGTCGCACGGCGTGCCGACGTGGCGCTACCGGTCAGTGGGAAGGCGGCAGGGCGGCCTGTAGGACCCCGGCGTCTGGAGCATTTGTCTTGGTGCGTGCGGCGGCGTGTGGCATGCAGCGCTGTGGAGAGGTGCGGGGGCGCGTGAGCCATGGCCTTGCTGTGTGAGAAGGCGTGCATAAGTGGGAGCAGGGGGTTGGATTGGCGGTTGGAGCGGTTGGATTGGCGGTTGGAGCGGTTGCAGGTGGCGGCGGTGCAGCGCGTGTGAGAAGACACGCATGGTGAGTGGGGAGAGGTGCGATGGAGTGCTTACGGTGCAAAGGCTTGTACTACGCGTACAGGGAGCTGTGAGCGGTTGGAGCGGTTGCAGGGCGGTGGGGTGCGGCATGGCGCGTCCCGGGTGCACGGTGTCGTTGGGAGGAGTGGAGTGGAGGCGGCAATTTGGGTGCGCGTGCCGCGTGGCGCGTTGACACGTGGCATGCCGGCACGTGGTCATGCTGGCATGGGGCTTGCTGGTTGCCGTGGCCCGATGCTTACGGGAGCTAGGCAGCACAGCTGCGCTTGGTCGGGTGAAGGTCTTACAGGGCCGTTTAGTGAGGGAAGGATTGCGTAGCTGCGGGGTCATGCGGCGGTATTGTGGTTGCCACCGTTTTGTACGGTGCCCTCTTCCCTGTGAAGAAGGGCGCTGTGGTTGCTTGGGGTGCGGGTTTTTTGCCGGCTGTTTTGCTGCCCGATTTTGTGTGTCAATGGGCAAGTTTTGCCAGGCCTTCTTGCTTGCGTGGCAAGGGCGGCCCCGCACCCCCCACCCAGCCCCACCCCATCGCTTGGGTCAGGGGAGACCCCATGTTGCGCCTTGGGTTGGTGAGATGACTGATCTACAGACGTTGCTTGTCCCTGTGATCACAAGCGGCATGCTGTATAACATCCGCCACCTTTCATCTAGTGCAGAAAGGGGTTGCCTGACTGGTGGTTGTGAGGAAAGGATCGCCGCAACATGTTTGTCCCTCTATCCATGCAGTGAGCTGTAGTGGAACCCGGTCGGCAGGCAACCAAGGCCCGTAAGAAAGCGGTGCGCTACTGTACTCCAGAACAGTGGTTGAATTTTGGTGTAAGCCGTGGACTTGTGACGGTGTCGCTTGCTTGCATGGTACGACGGTGTGTTCACGTGCCTGAGGAGGAGCAGGGCCAAGCCCATGCGCTGTTCCCCAACTGGGGAGTCTCCCCAGAACTTATTCGAGAGGCACGGGGGTCAAACGGGTTGCACAGGGCAGCGCACGTACAGCAGCAAAGACTAAAGAGCCGACCCTGGTAAATCCAGGGGAGCTCCCCTCGTCCTCTGGCTCAAACCAAGGAAGGGCTGTCAGGCTTCTTTACTGCTGTACTAAAACCGTTTAGGACCAGGGAAGATATGAGAGTTATGAGAGGGGCCACGGGCCAGGGTGTAAGCATACAGCATGCAGCATGCGGCGCTCCATGTTCATTATGTGCACACTATGGAGGCCTCGTGCCTGTTGGCGCTGCGTGCCAAGGGTCAGTACAGGCGCATGGGCACGGAGGCAGCAGGCGCAACGGGATGCGGGCACCGCGCCCTGGGCACCGTGTGGGGCATCCTCGGACTGCCGCGCCGCATCAAGACGGGCAATATGTAGTACTTATCACACGGTAGTGGGCTGATATGGAAGTTATCGCACGGCCGTTGACTCGGGTCGACCAGTGGGTGATATGTACGACGCCCGAAACCCATATCAGCCCACTATAGTGTTATAGGTTGCATATTTGACGTGTGGGCCCTTTG
>VFQN01006678.1_pt1 | contig 12960 bp, 10 predicted proteins | sample 3512371 | NCBI WGS metagenome assembly VFQN01 (sample SAMN10412370, study PRJNA504923) | tailings metagenome | isolation source: Replicate 2 from Balatoc abandoned mine | place: Philippines: Itogon, Benguet | collected 2017-08-28
ATTCGTTTTCAAAGTTTTTCATATGATAGTAAGATATTAGGCATTCAATTTGAGGATCCAGGTGTTGTTCTTTTAACTGATCCTCAAAACAATAATGAAGAGAACGTTGCAATGAATGTGTTGTGGAGTTTTGATTCTTGGACATCTTATTCCCAGAATAGTTATCAACCCATTGGCTATAATCCCACCAGATATTTCTGGGTAGGATATGCAAACTTAGAGTTTACTCGAGCAAGTGATGGAGTAATTTATCGTCTAGGACTACCGGTTACAATCTGTTTGATTGTAGTAGGGTTTGCATTCTGGTCAACAGTAGAGAAGCGAATCGAAGTAGCTTTGCAGATGATGTTAGTTTCTGCTGCATTATACCTTGTAATAGGTCAGATAATACCATTTGTTGGCTATCTAACAAGAATGGACCTCTTTGTCACGACAGTGTTTTTATGCCTGGCTACGACGATAGGTATTAACTTTTACACAGCAGTGTTACAAATGAAAGAAGATGTTCGACCAATGAATTTATTTCATCGTACTTTACTTACAATAGTGTTGAGAGTGATCTGGATTCCAATTTCTATAATGATTTATATGGAGTTCTTTCAGATTCACTCTGACTCGATGTATTCGATTATTTCATTAATATCTGCAATATTCGCAGGTTATGCTTTTTTTAATGCTGAGAAAGTTGTTGAGTCCTTTGAATACTCAATTCGCAATCTACGAAAGAAGGCAGAATATGTAAAGCGGCAAGAGGAAGGAAAATTAAAAGTAAAAGGTGATGGAATCTTTGGAGAGAAGTTTATCAAACAATTAAAAATGACAAGATCAGAGAAATTCTTTTTGAATTTTTGTCGAGAAATGTATTTAAATCCTGAGATAAGTACTCAAGGATCAAAATACAGTTCATTGTTCTCAATGTTACTCAAGAAGGAAGAAGAAGCAACTGAAAAGGAGAAAAATAAGGCAATTGTGAAAAAATCAACCAATTTTAATAATATTGATAATAGCCCATCAAATTCTCGCTCATCATCGCTTGTAGAAAACCCATTGCAGCCAAGGGGTGAGATTCTAGAACCTTTTTCAGATGATGAAAATCCTCATTCGACGTCGAACCAATCAATCGAATTAGCTATCTTCCGGACAAATTTCGATGTCTGATATCTTTCAAACAACAATTATAAGTGATTTTTATGACTGCTTACGGATGTTGTTTGTTTATTCCCGCTATAAGCTCCTCCTTCATTGAATAGTTCGTAGTTAGATAAGTTAGTGGATAGATAAATATTTTTTTTAGAATAGCAAAGTGTCAATATATGCATTTATTTGACCATGAATATCAAAAAATTTTAGTGGAATAGGATTCGTGATAAATATAATTAATATAAAGTAAAAATACATAAAATTACTCTACTGAACGCTTCGTGCACTTTTAGGCTTCATGTTTGGGCTTTTTAATCTATCGTGCTTTTCCCCGGATTTGTTGATTTGATAATATTTTGAAATTAAGAATCTACCTCTTAACTAAATAATGGGAACGAGCAATCATATCATATTTATTAGAGATTGGCTTGAATTTGCTATTGCCACAGTTAGCTTAGTCTGTTCTTTATTAACCTTACTTTTAATAAAGAAATTAAATACATGGAATGGTAATTTATTACTGATTACAACATTAACATTGTTTCAAGTATGTTATGATATAAATTTCATGTTTTCAATCAGCCCAGGATTACCAACATGTATTTTTTGGCATTTTCTTGATGTATTTGGTGGATTAGGTGTTTCTTTCACCACTAATGTCATCTCTTATACTGTCTGTTATGTTGTATCAGAGATTGCTAGTGTGAATGTCATCGAAAATTATAAATATTTTGCAATCTATATGATATTATTACCATTATCAATCGCTATTGTTGCAACATTCTCATTAACGGATGCTAATATTGATGATAATAAACCTTTCACTGAATGTGTCTATGATAGCACATTAAAAGCAATCTTTGTTGAAAATTTTTATTATTGGGGGCGATTAATTAGTATTATTTTCAATATTATTGCTTTTTTATATATTAATTATCGTATACGTAATTTAGGCTTTGTATTAAAGAATAATATGACGCCTGCTAGTAGTAATCAACTGACCTTAGATGATGGTATGACGATGTATGAGAAGAAAGTACTTGCAGTCAAAGCACTTGCTGGTCGTATGAAATATTATCCGATTGCTCAATCCATCATTCGTGCAGGATCAGCATGGAATGAATTTGATAATTATCAATATTCGAATGCTACTTCAGCGATTATGTCAGCTGTTTGTGCTTCATCTTCTGGTATTGTTTATTTTATTGTCTTTCTGGTAATAATTTTCCTTTTTCTATCCTTTTCTATTGTCTATATCTTACATTCCTTTTTTTTTTTGTTTGAAATAGATTATGCAGCCCAATGCATGGGAGGCTTTCATCTCACTCTTTCCTGAATGGATGTGTTCTTGTCGTCGATTGTTCGAGGGAAGAATAGACTCAACAAATACTACCAATATACAGAATAGAAGTACTCAAAATACTCGAGGTCCAATCCGAACAAATTCAAATTCTACTTATCAAACAAGATTTGATGCCTTTGAAGATAGTGCATTAGAAGAGATTCTTACATCTGATTTCTTATCGATGTCAGCAAGTATTGCACCAAGTATTTCAGGCCCTTCAGATCCTTCATTCGATCCAAATGACACTCTTAGTATAACAGTAAATCCTGTTTTTAGTAGTGATCATTCATCAAAAACTTATCGTGATATTATGAGAGATACAACTTAATAAGAATAAAGATTCCAATCAATTATCATATTACTTCCTCCTCTTCCTCTTTCTGTGCGTGTGTTTTGAATGATAGATATAGGGTTTTCGGGTAGTTTTGTTAGCTTTTTCCTTGCTTTTCTTGTTTTGTTTTTTTGCTCTCTTTCTCAGTCTCTCTTTCTTTTTCTTTGACTTTTCTTGATGCGATGCGTGGGAACTGTCTTATTAGTTTTAGCAGGAGGATTATTGTCCACGTATGATAGTGCTTGCTCCTTGCTTATCCTTAGAGCTTATAGACATACTTTGCAATGCATACCACCAATAAGGTGGAGAAAGCTGATTTTTGTGCTCGTATATACTATTGATTCAGAATAAGGTATTTATTTAAACTAAGAGTGAAATATCTCATTTCTGTTCAACAATATGGTCCTCCTCTCTCTTTATTAGCGGACCAATAAAGGTTGGAGTGATTCTTCTGAGTTCTGGTCGACTTCTTCCAATCCTTGAAAGTTGTTGTATGAAGGTAGGAACTTTTTTCACAGGAGCAGAGAAGCCTGGAGGAAGATGACACAGACCACTCATAATATTCGCTGTCAAAACATGTTGCTCAACAACTAACTGTGTCTTATCATTGATATCCTTCATCAACAAGCTCTTAGAAGGAGTATTAGCAATAATTGTTCTGGGTGCTTTCACAGGTGAGAAGAGGTCTTGAGGTGGATAAATCGTTTCTCTTCTTCTATTCTTTGATCCTCAAGCATACTCGGTTGAGATTGAGGCAGTAGATGCGGTTCATTCGCCTCATTCAAGAGTTCTATTCTCTTTTGTTGTAATCCGTTTATCTTCCTCTTCTTTGTAGATAAAGGTGTTTTAGGTATCACAGGGGTCCTTTGAGGTGCCGAAGGACTATTAAGGTCAAAGTTCATTACTGTCACCGGCTGTTGGGTGATTGTAGAGGGCTTAGGGGGAGTACATGGGTGGATGGTGCTAATCTTTCCAAGATTACTCACTTCAGCATCAGAGATTGGAGTCACGACAGTGGCTGGACTCGCTGCTCCAAAGACTGCACCTAATGGCGTATTACTACTACCAACCCCTTTCTGACTCACTGAAGTTATTATAGATTGATGATTGGAAGGTGGGGTGTGTTGAGCAGGCGCAGCAGAGGCTGAGTTGGTATTATTAATAATGGATTGATATAATGACTGTGACGTGGCTAATGAGTTTAATAAATGAATTGCTTTATCTTCTGCATTCTTCTTTGCTTCCTTGCTTTGTTCTGATAGCATGAAAATATGTGCAAAGTTTCGATTGACTGATGATTGTGATAAATTACTCTTGGAATAATTATCATTATCTACGTCAGCATACATTTCTTTAATGTATAAAGAGTTCTCATGATTTAAGAAGAGTGAAGAAGTGTTATCTATGTCATTAGATTTCTTGCCAGTTTTCTTTCCTTTGTTGAGGTTACTTTTGGAAGCTGAGTTAGTCGTGGAAGAAGGTAGTGGAGGTTGAGTGATGTCAGAGGCGAAGGAGTTGAGAAGATTCGTAAATTCGCTGGGCTTTGAAGCATTACTTGGAGATTGCATTAGCTTGACAAATGGAAGAGAAGAAGGATTTGATGGGAGGGATTCCTTTTTCTTTGAGTTTTTTACTTTCTTTGTCTTTTGTTTCTTCTCATCTTTTGTCTCAACTTTCTTCTTTTCTCCAGAGAGTTTCTTGGGAGGCGATGGATTGGCTTTGTTTACTGTCTCAGAAATAACAGATGGAACTGATTCTGATGCTTCCAGGTTTATATTCTCTTTGGGGGGTAGTGATGATGGTTGAGGATCAGGGATATCTGAAATTAAATCCTGAAGCAAACCATGCATTGTATTAGAATTCATAATGTGATCCATATTAGAATAATTGGAATGTGTATTTTCCATTAGCGTAGCAGCAGAGGCAGCGATAGTGCTGAGAGTCTCTAGCTTACTAAGAGTAGCAGGTAAAGGCGGGAAGAAGGTGGGGACAGGCGGTAGAGGCATGTTGTTCGTCGTTGCTTTGCCTGTTTTCTCTTTCAAGAGATAAGAGTCGACGGAGTATTCATTCCAGTTATCGATGGCTTTGATGAGACTGTCCTCTGAGATTAACGCGCTTCTCTGCTCCTTGAGTGATGGAGCAGAAGACGACGAAGATGAGGAGAATGCAGATATGTGATAATATATGGGAACTATTTGACCATCTTCAGAGGGATTGAGCTGGTAATGAGGAAAGCTCTGTAAGGATTGAGCAACAGACTGCTGAAGATTTGATAGGAAATCTATTAATGGTGAGGGCACAGGCACTCCTTGTGGAAGACATGGATACAACGATAATCTATTTGAAAGATTTGGAATTTCGCTCCATTTCTTAATTAAATGATCTTGGACAGATCTCCATGACTTCGAAGGCTTGGAAAAAGAGAAGATAATCAGTGACGGAATTATGGCAGACTTCAAGGAAATTACTTACTTTCAAGCTTAAATCTAAGAAATGTTTTTTTCCTATATTCATGAGAGAGTTCTTGCTCTCATCATCATGAGGAATGAATCGCAATTTAATCATTTCCAAGCAAAACAAAATCAAATGAATCAAGACAAGAGACAGTTAGAAAGTTGAGAGAGCATGGAAATTCAGTGAATTTCTACTGGAATTTCTTCCTTTTTCTGAGAAAAATAGAAGATCTTACAGCGCCAATTAAAGCAAAATACATGAAGCGTTATTTTCGGTTATGATTTTATCTCCTTTATCATGACGAAATTACAAGAAAATGTTGTACTACCAGAGCTACTGAAAAAAGAATTACAGCAAATTGCAACTATTAAGCTAAATGAAAGGAAAGCAACTGAAAGGTTAGAGCTTGAATCGAATGATTTACTCATACAAAAGGCGAAAGATAGATTAGCAAACACGAAGAACCTCCTTGATATTAGAGAGGCTATTTCTCATGAAATACCCCTTTCTCTACTTCCCACTTCTTCAGGTATTATTGAAGAATTGGCTGGTACCCATCGCCCGAAGAGTGCAGGTCATCTGATTGAAGAAGATATTAAGGAAATGAATAAACAGAGAATCATTCGAATCACACAATATCTAGAGATTTTAAATCACCGTGCTGTAAAAAAGAAGAATTTATTGAAAACATTAATCGAGTTATGTCAAGCCGCGACAATATTAGTAGAAACTGCCCCAACAGTCAATACTTCCACTGCCTCACCTTATCGGAAAACTCTTTTAACTTCCAGATTACGATGGAATGTCACCCAAGAACTCCAAAAGATTCCAAAACAAGATATAATTAATCAAACCAAAGCAATACAGAAGATATTAATCACCGATCGAGCAGAGGAAGTAAATCCCTCGACAAAGGTGCAGCTGTTAGAACAGAATATCTGGTTCATTAAAAAGGGAATGGAGGAGAATCAGATTGAATATCAAACAGATCAAGTGAAGCATTTGATGGAAAGACTAATCTTGCAAGTTAATGCGTTGCAGAATGGTCTTCAAATGGTCGAGAATGACGCTCATCGAATAGCGGCTAAGATCTTATTACTCCTAACAGTAGGGAATGGAAAACCTCCTCCGTCACATCAAACGTTTGTTCTTGATAGTTAATCTTTCAGTGTCTTATCTTTGTGTTTATTTGTAATTAAAAGAATTTCGAGTGACTGCCTCTTTCTTTATAATTATGATGAAAAGATTTTAAATATCTCGAACTAATGCTTCAGAAATTCGATACAGTGTTACCGTTCTGAATAAAGATTCCGACGGCGTATATATTGTGAAACAACTTCATGGATTGCATCAGGATTATGATATCCTTCGACCTGCCAAGGCTTCGTTGATCTCAAAGAAGTACTACTTACTCTCCCATGAACCCAACCCTTCTTTTCAGAAATTCTATGAGAATGACGTTGCTTAAAGTTTAAATAATCCTGATTTTGCTCGAAATCTCTTCCTGTCTCATCTCTATCGAAAACGAGGAATCGACAATAGCGAGGGATTTCATCGAAGTCCTTCCACTTTCCCAGAGCTAAATCCCGAAATGTATCTTGACCAAGAACTAAAGTAATTTCTTCAACGTCTTTATAATGGTCATGAATGTGTTTGAGGATGTCTATTGTCCCTACTCGAACATCTGGTGGAAATTGATGAAACAGTTCTTCCTCTAGCTTTAGCACTTTCACCCTCGTAGAATTCGTAGATTCGGGCTCAAAACATAAACGACACATTTCATATCGATCTTCAAAGGGTGCAGACCCTGTAAGGTCCTTCATGATATGCCGATAAACTGGTAAGATCCACACCTCTTCAAACTCACCCGACTCTACCAATCGTTTGACTATCCCTTGGTGCCCATGCAATCCTGTTGGTGGATTGGCAGATAAACCGAACAGTCCTATCTTCATTTCCATTCCTAATGACGAAAGATTATGACTTGTTGCTTCTCTCTTTATCTTCTAAAAACATAAAAATACTGCATTTGATAAAACAGCGATTTGCGTAGATTTCCGGAATACCTCCTGTAACGAGAGATTATCATTTTTCAATCAATTGTCAATCAAAAAAGATATGGAAAAGCGACACAGCCACCATCAATTCATCACCTTAGGTGGTACTGCCTCGAGACCAAAGTATACCACTCGACATTTAGCGGCTTTGGACTTTTTACTAAATGTTCCAATGCAAAAAGAAGTTAGCATTCGCCAAGCAGGAATGGAGAATGCAAGCAAATTACAAAGAATTGAAGAAACGGATGGTTTAGATACCAGCACAATGAGAGAAGAAGAGGAATCAAATCGTGAGGCACTAAGCCTAACTCCAACTTTGACAATGCAACCTTCGGAACAAGAACAACAAGAAACCACTGAAGCAGCTGGGAAGAAACTGCAAGGTCCTATGGGCCCTTTGGGAAGATTTCCCCCATCTTTACGATATTCTATGCAAAAGACAACTGTTCAATCTGCCATGTACCGTCAATGGGAAGATCAATTACTCGATAAACTTCGAGTACCAGGAAGTAAAGATCCTTCCATATTAGACAGTCGAATCTTCTTCTCCAGTGCTAGATCGTATCCAACCATGGTTTATAGTATTATTGAATTTGACGCAAAAGAAGAAAAAGCACGTCAACAAAAATTAAAAGGATATGATCAAAAAGCAATGAAAGTCTATGAATTACCTCATCGTGATTGGAGAGGGTTCTCTTATAAACCATTATTTAAACAAATGAAAGAAGAAAGAGCTGGTGATTATTTTTTTGAAAGAGGGTTTTTATATGATCCTAATAGCTTAGATGATCCTAATCTATTGTATGGTTCTCATCGATATGTATTAAGTCGAGCAGCGAAGACAGGTCCTATTATTAGTTCAATTATTCTATACGTGAATAAAAAAGAATTAAAAGAAAGTTTAAATGAAAAATTTCACGAAAAACATCCAAATTTACCAGCATCATTAACATTATCGAAAATCAGGAAAGTGAAAAAAGATATTTTAGACTTCTCCCAGCAAACGAATATCAACAACAATACTGCGAATACCAGTAATAACCTTAACAATAGCAGTAATAAAAGAAATCAAATTGAATTAACAACCATCGCAATAGCAATCATATCATTCGAGAGATTATGTTTGAAAGGATTAGTATCAAAGGTAAATCGTCGATTAACAATGGCAGTATGTATTATATTAGCGATAAAGTTTAATGAAACATGTTCACAAATTGCATTAAAACGTCTGATTGATACCTATTGTGATTATTTTGATAAAGAATGGGATTTACCTAAAAAATTAATCTTTGAAAATGAATTTGGTGTATATGTTCATTTAGGTTTTTTATTACATTTACCTTCTCAACATATTGATTTTATTTATATAAGATTATTAAAATATTGTAATAAAACATCAAAACAATATTTAAAAGAAGAGATGTTAGATGTTTATTTACATGATATTATGATGATTGAAAAAGAAAAAGAATATTTTGTTAATTATTGGAAAGAGAAAGAAGCTGTTGTGAATGCTGCTAATAATGCTATGGTTGCTGCAGCGGTTGTTACAGCTGGTGTATTAGCTGCTGCCTCTGTTGTGGTTGGAGGTGGAGAGGAAGGAGAGAATAATGGGAAAGATTAATATTCGTTATATTATTCGCTTAAGATTTAACTCTTTCGTTCAGCCATTAATTATTACAAATATATCATATATCATGGGAATAGATTGTATTTATATTATCATGAAAGGAAAGGAGAGGTTGTGATTATTATAGTGATATTTCAGCTTTTAAGATTGCTCCATTAGACTTCTCTGTGATATAAAGAGTGCCATCCCTAGATTGATTACATCAAGTTTGATTTCAAGATAGCATAAAAAGATATATGGACTTACTTGAATGCAAGGCCAGAGATCTCTGGACCTGATGTTGTGATCGTTCGAAGTAATTTCCCTGCTGTCGTCAGAACATAAATGACACCATCGCTATTGCTGTCTCGAATATCATATTGCCCGACATACAGGTTACCTTGATCGTCAATAGCGAGACTTGAAGGACCAACGCCGCCGCTAAACTGATAGAAGACGCTCCCATGATAGACTCCCAGTGGCTGTTGATAGAACCTAAGAACTCGATTTTGCATAGTCTCTGCAACAAATCTGAACAGTGGCAGAGAAGTGAGTAATATAAACATAATATAAGAAAGATCTTACATGAATCTACGATCATTTGTGACTGCTATTCCAGCAGGATATGCGAGATTGCCTAGTGAGATTGGTTTGAGGATCTGACCACTAGGACTGTTGCTAATAGTAAATACACTTCCTGTAGGGGAGTGAATACCAGTTTCACCAAACACACCACTGTCTGTGAAGAAGATATCTCCATCAACAATGGTGAGGCAGTTTGGACCTCTAAGTGGTCGATCTTCATAAACACCTACAACACACTCTTGACGACCTTCTGGGGTATACGCAAGCACAGCTGCATGTCCAAAGTCAGTAACATATAAAATTCCATCGGGAGAATATGTTGCATTACTTGGTTGCCCGCCTGTATTGACTTTAGACTGGGCATTGCCAACAGAATCTATAGTTAATATTGCTCCAGTATTTTGTCGAATAATGTGCAATGTTCCATTTTCATCAAAGAAAGGGCTACATATATCATTTCCTAAGCCAGATACGAACTCTTTCGCTGTAATTCTCTTGTTTGACATTGTTGTTAGCTATTTAAATGATGAGCAAAACTACAATTAAAATTTCAATTTTCTCATGAAACGTTTTTTCTAACGAAAATTCGAAAACCCTAAAGTCTCGGTAATCTCAGAAAGCCGGTAAAATGGCGATTCGCACAATTGCACAATAATTTGTTTTCATGAAAAATTTTAGAAAATCATTCATTTTTTTGTTGCTCATCTTACTCATGATGGGAAGATTAGAAATGATTAGAAGTTTCTCTTCTTTCGTCAATCCAATACTTGGTAGGGGAAGATGTCAAACAGGCACCAAAATTTCCATGTATTATCTAAGTACAAGTCCTTCCGCCCCACCAGTGCTCTTCGCTGCCCCACCAAAGAAGAAATCTCCGCCAAAAATAAAACCTATTGCAAAACCCGTAGTTAAATCTACCAGTAGTTTACCTGAAGGGGAAGTTGCGAAAATTGAAGTTATTCCTACTGAGCTTCCTCCATTAGACCCTACAACCATCACAGATGAAGAATTTTTATATATTTGCAAAATTGTTCGAAAAATCAATACTCCAAAGAAATTACTTTCATTTATTGAGGAATGTGGAAAATCTGGAACTTTAACGTGGGCAATGACGACTACTGCAATGAGAAATTATCAATTCTTAAATCGCACAGATCTCGTTAACCCTGTTTACGATCTCTTCCTAAACCAGTCAGAAAATCCGAATTCCTTCATCCAATCTAATCTAAATACCACTCAAACCATCATTCAGTTTCTTTGTAAGTGTGGTCAGGTGAAGCTCGCGAGTGATATCGCGACACGTGCTGGTGTCTTTGACTACACTCCTTCTACTGAACCTTCCCAAGCTATGAAAATTGATGATGCAACAGTTACGGATGAAAACGAAATTCCCAAAACAAGAGAAGATCTCTTTTCAACGATCCTCTCTGATATAGCATTGGGTTATGCAGCGAATCAAGATTATCGAGCATCGATTAGCACCCTTCGAAGAATGAAAGAATTCAACCTTCCTCTTTCGTCTGAACTCATTGGATATCGCATAATTTCGATCTTTCTGGCTCAATCTGATCTCTATTTCATTAAACTTGCCTTGAACAGCCTCCTGGCACTCGACTCTCTGACTGACTATGACTCACTGAGACAACTAACTAATTACATGATTCGAAAAATAAACTTTGTGAAAGGAGCTGTCAGCGTTGAAACATTACCTAAATTAGAATATCCTGAAGTCATTTTTATGGGTCGATCGAATGTTGGCAAGTCTTCTCTCATCAATCTTATCACTAATCGTAAGAAACTAGCATATACATCAAAGACTGCAGGGAAAACCACTGAATTTAATTATTATTTCAGTGAAGGTGAATTAGGTCATGATCGCAGTGATATTAAATTCTATTTAGTTGATTTACCTGGTGTAGGATATGCCAAGAGATCGAAGGATCTTCGTGACCGATGGAAGAATTTAATGAATGATTATGTTCTTCATCGTTCGAATCATTTAAAATGTGTTTTCCATTTAATTGATTCACGTCATGGTATATTAGAAAGTGATTATGATTGTTTTGACCTTCTTTCAATTTTACCGCCAAGTGTTGACTATGTTGTTGTTTTTACGAAGACTGACAAATTCGCCACAAGAAGTTCTAAAAAATACTTTAATGGTGTATCAAAGCAAGTTTTGGAAAAGACAAAGGAAGAATTGATGAGACTTACTGAAGGAAAGAGAGAAATTCCACTGTTATACACATCTTCTACGCATCGTGATGGTGGAGTCGATGTGTTGACCGCTATTCTTAATCGAATCACTGTGGAGGAGCAGAGTGAGAAATAGGCAAAGAATCATAGAGTAGTGTGATTGTAATTAAACAGGACATTTGATTTTGATTGGTTTATGTTATTTGATTACATTTGTTTTTTACCCCATGTTTATTTTGCTTATGATTAGCTATTTATATCTTGGGAAGGGAAGATAGAGGATAACACTACTATATTGATTCGTACAGTCAGTGTTGTTATATGGTTGATCTTCAATCTTGATGACAAGTTTAAGTTGAAGAGTGAGAGGCGTTTATACCAAGTCAACATATGGTAATGGTTGGATGGTCTCTGGGGTGGCCTCAAGCTGATAGAAGTAACCAGTCTTTGGTTGAGCATTCTGACGCTTCAAGTTTTGTCTCTCTTGCTTTCCTTCTCGGACAGCCTTCTTGGTCTCTTCGTTTGACTTCTTGCGGGCAATGATTTGTGCTTGGCAAGTAGATGGGCGGACGTGAGGGACAGCGACGTGGATCTTCTTTGGGATGATTCTGCCGTTAACCTATAGGTGTGAATCTATAAGCTACTGCTTCTTGGGAGGGAAGAAAGTGAAATACTTACAGACTTGTTAACAACGACACCAACAGCGCGCTTATTCACATTGAAGACAATACCAGTTCGGCCGTGGTAGTGCTTGAATGGCATACCCTTGTGGACAGAGGAATCAACCTTAATATCAACATAGTCTCCTCTCTAATAGAACATCAAATAAAAGCATCATTATCAGTTACTCATTCTCGATTGTTCGTTCTTAGCAAGTATCACCTTGTAGTTTCTCAAGAGGACAGTGGTGTGTGGAGAACCACGTGTCTTATAAGCCTTCTTGAACAAGGTTCTTGTTCTTCCGCGGTAACCAAAGCTGTGGGGCATTTTATTGAATCAATAAACAATGAAATAGTAATCAAAGTTCTTGTTATTGCTTGGATGGTAAGCCACTCATCCACCACACAACACAAATCACCAAAAACTCGATTTTCCGAAATCCCCTAAATTTTCGGGAAGAAGACACAATTACCCAAATGCACAAATTCTTAGTTACACAGATTATTTTCTAAGATAAAATTGAAGAAAAATGTGGAGTGTTCTTGTCTGGTTTGTGGTTGGATGGATTGTATCCACTGGTATC
>VFQN01006679.1_pt1 | contig 12955 bp, 18 predicted proteins | sample 3512371 | NCBI WGS metagenome assembly VFQN01 (sample SAMN10412370, study PRJNA504923) | tailings metagenome | isolation source: Replicate 2 from Balatoc abandoned mine | place: Philippines: Itogon, Benguet | collected 2017-08-28
TTTATCTTACTCTGCATCTTCTTTCTCACATCATCCATCATCATCGACCAGAGATGTGTGGGAAGGCTCCTATAGTTCACACCCATCTCACCCAACCTACAAAACATCACAAACATAAGGAAAGCAATCAAAATCCTACAAGATCATTCTTCTCTTACCCGAGGATGACCAGCGCCTGGCCGAAACTATCCATCTCTCTCATTTGCCACTCTTCCTCCAAGCCTTTATAGATCAGATCCAACTGCCTCTCACTCAACCTCTCAATTCCTCTCAACTTTAACAATAATCTCAGCTGAGATAATATCGCAGAAGCAATCTATCAATGCAATACAACAAACATATCGTTATTGCAACAACCTCACTCCCTCTCACTATCATCATCTTACCGGCATTCTCTCATCCGCTCCTCTCATCTCTGTACGTCCTCTCTCACTATATCTTCCCTCTAACTCCCTCATCAACAGCCTCTCATAACACTCTCTCACTCCCTCATCCATATCTTCTATACTCTGCTTTAGGATAAGAAGCGACTCTACTCCATAGATCAACCTTCCCCTTGCTCTCCCTACCTCACCATCCTCTACTTCTCCAAATCGCTTCAGACAAGACAGTAAGTCCTTTCTCTTCTCTATTGGCAGAATCCTCCAAGGAACCAATAACTTACCCAACACATAGAAATACTCACAATATGTCGAGAAATCTTTTACAATGAACTCATGTCTGATCCCTCCAATCAATTCTCTCACAATGGACTGTTCTGTTGGTGGGAGATTTTGGTACAACATGCCTGCCTGTACACAAGCACCTAACAACTCGAGTATTGTTTGATCTGGCACTGATCGTGATTGCTGCATGAAATCTCTGAGTGCTGACTCGATGAATCTCTTCATCGCAGGGAAGGTAAAGAAATTAAAACCATTTCTTGCTAACAGATGCAGCAACTTGATGGTCGATTGGTGGTTCTCAAATGACCGGGGTGATGAAGACAACACATTCAGACTCGCCTTTACCTTCGCTCGAAGCCGTGGATCGGGTTTAGAAGTGAAGCTTTCTTTGAACAACATCTCCAATTCAGACATCGATAGTGAAGAAGAAACAGAAGATTCACTCTGAATAGTTTCACTCTCACATCGAGTAGATATTGCAACCAGGGACTTTAAATCAGAGCTCTTCTCTGCATTCGTTCGAACCTTCTCTAGTGAATGCCTTTGTGCGTAGTGTTCAGGTTCGACACTTCTCTCTCTTTTTTCATCTTCAAACCTTCCTCCAATTCCTTTCATCGAGAAAAATCGAATCTCTCCTATACAGTAGGGATTTTTTGGCACATGTCGAGGAGAGAGTCTCCGAGAGAAGGCAGGTAGTAGTAATGATCGCAACATTTCTTAGGGCTGGGCAAAAATTAATTTTTAAAGGTTTTCCTTGCTGATTTAAGGAATTACGTAACTAGGTAGTTAAGTATTTCCTTAATATTCCAAAAATTGTGAGCCGGCGACAACTGTGACACCAAAGGGGTGCCCACTCAAAATTGAGTGAGGACCCCGGGGTGTTCAGGGGTGTATAAAGGAGTGCACAAACACTACCGATAACACCCCTGAACACCCCGGGGTCCTCACTCAAGTTTGAGTGGGCACCCCTTTGGTGTCACGGTTGTCGTGGTGTCACGTGTTGTCCTCTGCTAGAATGTAATTAAAATTCCTTCTACAGCTTTGGCTATCTCCGGATGACTATCTCCCTGTTTGTTGATGTGACATAGGACGTTTGCGAACGACTCTTTTCCAGAGCTAGACTCGTATTTCACTATAAGAAAGAGCATGACACCTTAACGCATAGAGCTTATTCATTAATTATGGGCTAATATAGACTTATGGAACGTTCATACAGTTGCAGAAGTAATTGGAACAGTAGAAACACAAGAAACTACAACATCAGAAGACTTTTTATGCTTCATTCGAGGAGAACTTCACTACAGAATGTGAAAACTAGTTGAAAATGCGTGGCTCACAAAAGGGTGTTTTGGGGCCACCCGAAACTGTAGGAGGAATTTTTAATTTACATATACAAAAACTTTTTCTTTTTCGCGCTGTGTTTTAAGGAATTCCTCTATAAGTTAAGCATTTCCTTAATAAAAATTGCAATAAACATTGCTAAGAAAAAGAATTGCAATTCATTTATTGCTAGGGCTCTTTTCTCAAAATTTTATTGCAATTAATTTTTGCCCAGCCCTGTTAGATCACCGTGTCATAGACAGTTCGTAGTTCGTAAATTCCCTTCCTCTTGAAAGCGGAAGATTTCGAACTATAGAGCAGATGTGAAACACGCAGTGCATCGGGTTTCATCTGTATCCAATTCTTATCCAAATCCAAAAAGTATCCAAAACCATCAAATCCTTTGATCATTTGTTTTTACAAAAGAAGGACAAAGAATTCTTATAAGCTAAATTCATTCAACTATTAATGTTCTCTTTGGAGAGGATATCGGAAGAGAAAGAAACAAAAAAAATATATGTAAGAGTTAAACAGGAAATCCACTCTCATGGGGTTGTCTTCTTTCTTACGACCACTTTTGTGTGAAGTCATCGATCTATGCATGATGTATCTCACTTTAATAAAACTTTTTTTATCTCTTCTATCTCGAGAACTTAGCTTGAAACCTTTGATGAATGTCCCAAATGGAATGACTCCCGCTATTAATGCCTTTACTTTACTCGTCAAAATAACTCTTTTAAGCGCAGGTAATCGCAACTGTTACACAACTCTAACGCTTCCTTCCATATTTTCCCCTTTCTGAACAAGGAATTCCACCACCCTTCAATATCTGTATTCTCATAGGAGGGACCCGGCCGATTGAAGAGTATCAAATAGATAGAACTCACTAAAGCTATCAAATCCGACTTCACTTTCACGATAAAATCCATACGTTCCGTGAAAAAATGATCAGCAAGAAGAGGAATTACTGAACTCCAATCATTTAAAATAATTTCATTAGTCGATGAAACAATAAAAATATTTGAGGGTTTAATGTCTCAATGAACCAAAAATGCCTTGGTGTGAGATGCTTTTTATGATTTCAATCAACTTTACAATATGAAGGCTTGTAATACAACGTCCTTCGGTGAGAGGCTTTTTTTTCAGCTTATGCTTCCTCTTCTTGATTTTAGCATTCAACTCAAGAATTTCGTCTTCAGTTAAGCAATTCCCTAATATCAGAGTTTCGTTTTTTTTTCCGCATCCTCAGTTCGTAAATTTTCTTTCCGCTTGGAAGCGGAAGATTACGCTTCCTTGGGATCATAGTGACATCACAAAGAGTCAAGAGTTATGCTACGAAGACAGTCATTGTTCTTTTATACAGTTTTGATATTTCTCTCAAGCTGTTTGTCTTATCATGTTTCGTTGAGAAGTGTGCGAAAAAGAGCATCTCTGCAAAAATTGGACATTTGGCCGAGACAGAAGACACTTTTATCAACGGTTGAGGATACTACTGTGATACAATTCGATGGAAAACAATCTCCATTGAAGAAGATAGAATCATCCTTGAAGCTTGTATATAAGTTCAGTCGTCCTCACACAATCAAAGGAACTATGCTAGCGTCTTTCATGGGAGTCACGAGAGCATTACTAGAAAATCCGAATAAATTCAATTCAGCGTTAGTTCCTCGAGCACTGATAGGTTTATTTGCTCTTCTCTGTGGAAATGCATATATTGTTGGGATCAATCAAATCTATGATGTCAAGATCGATGAGGTAAGACAGTAGCTATAAAAAAGAGGAAGATTATTTCATATTTCTTTCTCGCCCCTGCATAGATTAATAAGCCCTTTCTTCCCATAGCAGCAAAGTCACTTTCTGAGAGCAAAGCTTGGTTGATTGTGTTAGGAGCATTAGCAAGTGGTATGACGATCGTAAAGACTCAGTTCTCTGCTTCAATCTTTTATCTCTATCTTCTTGGCACCACACTGGGCACATTGTATTCAGTTCCACCTATTCAATTGAAGAAATATCCAATATGTGCTGGAAGCATAATAGCATGTGTACGAGGATTTTTATTAAACTTTGGAGTCTATTATGCTGTACGAGAAGCATTACAAGTACCTTTCCAATGGAATGCTGTTGTTCTCTTCATATCATTATTTATGACAGTATTCGCTTCCGTCATTGCTGTAACGAAGGTATAAAGAAATATATGCAATTTCTTGCGTTGATTCCTATAATAGGACTTGCCTGATGTGAAAGGAGATGAAAAGTATTCTATTAGTACCTTTGCAACGAAGTATGGTATCGGAACGATCGCGAAGTTATCCACGATAGCTCTATGTCTAGCATACGCTGGAGCGATAAGCCTTCCATTTCTGTTGAAAGGAAAGTTTAAAGTGCTCCCAATGACGTTAGGGCACTTTGCTTTTCTCGTCTATTCTCTCATAAACTATCAGAAATTAGATGCTAATGATATGACTAGTGTGAAGAAATTCTACAAATCAATTCGGAACTTGTTTTATTTAGAATATATACTGTATCCTTTCATTTAAATTTCGCTCAGGAGAAAGAACGAAGCGAGAGGTGAAAGGAGCAGTTATTTTTCTTAAGTTTTCCAACTTCCCTTACAGAGGCTTTTACGATAATCTTAACAGCTTCACCCAAAATAATTATCATTGATCTTCAACTTCAATCAAAGTATCTAACATCCAATCGTTTTCTCCTTCTTCTTCTAATTTCAACCTATCTGATGGTACATAAACTCTCTCACTATTAATTGGGGTTCCTCCAGGACTCTTACTAAACGCTTGACCGTCCACTTTCGTATCACAGAGTAGAACTCTCTTATTGACATCAAAGAAAGATCCTCTTTGAAGTTCCGTGGTTGCTGGGGTGACAAGTTTCTTAGAAATAGCATCTACAACCTCGGCTATGTCAGGAGGAAGCGGTGCAATTAACTTCACAGGTTTTTGAGTGATAGGATGAAGAAATCTTGTTTCATAAGCATGGAGTAAAGGTCGTTGAACCTTATGAAGTTTATAATATTGCTTATTCCAATCATGATTACCATACACTTCATCACCTAAGATAGGAGTTCGACGATCTTTTAAATGAACTCGAATTTGATGAGTTCTAATATGGAAGAGGGAGAACATTAGCGTGAAGGAAGGTAGAGAGAGGGGATTGATGTCTATCATACCTGCCAGTTTCGATTCTAATGAGTACAACACTAATTTTCCCATCGAAAGCGATTGTCTTGGTATGAGTAATTGCATCACGGCCTGATAATCCATCTGTTACACACATAATTTGTCGATTTACTTTTGATCGACCAATTGGTTCGGCGATGGTAGTATCACCAGGATGACCAACACAGACAGCAAGATATATCTTTGTGACCTTTCTTGCTGCAAAGACTTTTGATAGTTTTTCTACAGCAATAGGATGTTTTCCTGCAAGAAGGACTCCAGTTGTTCCTTTATCAAGTCTATGAACGATACCTGGCCTGAGAAAGATTGGAGAAGCCTTCGCTGCTTCAGGTGTCTCGGGTAGATCAACTGACAATTGACCCATAACATTCGAAACAACTTCATCATATTCATCTTCATCATCAACGAAATCGATTTTTGATCCATTATTAGGATCGATTAACAGCTCAGATGCCTTATCGCCGAGGTGGTGGAGCAGCGCATTGACGAAGGTACCATTCGGCGATCCAACAGCAGGATGAACGACCATCCCATTTGGTTTATTGATGGCAAGAATATGATCATCCTCATATAAAATATCTAATGGAATATTTTCAGGTTCAATACTATTTGTTGATCGTGTTTCAATGATATTGGCAAGAATAACGTCTCCTCCATGCACTTTATAACCTTTATCTTGAGGTTTATTATTCACTAAGACCTCTCCTCTCTCACATAAATTACCAAAAAAACTTCGAGAGTATGATTTATATCTATTGGAAAGATAGGTGTCCAGTCGTAATTTTGCATCAACTGGTTGAACTGTTGTCTTCAATGTATTTTGTTCATTTAGACGGAAATTCTCACTTGATCGAAGATTCCATCCATCTTTCGAGCATCTTGCATAGAATGAGCTCGAATAGTAAATAGATACAAGCAATAACACCAATTTAAACAACCTCTTCATAGTTGATTGAAAATTGTGACGTTTCTACCCGATAACAGGTTGATAACAGGTTAGTAACAAGTTAGTAATATTAGTAACAAGTCGATTCATTTTTTATGAAAATTGATGAGAAGAAGAAATGGAAGGAACAATTGAAGGGAATTTTCAAACAATCTTTCAAAGATGTAAAAATAATGATTATTCATCATATAAGGAAGAAGATCTATTAAGATTAATTCATGAAATTGAAGAACTATTAAGAGTTATTTCACAAGAAGGTTTCTTCTCCAAGAATGAAGAGTTAGATGATGTCTCTACAGAAAGTCTAAAGGTAAAGAATAACAGACTTCTTAAACTTCGGTCAATTCTGTTCTATAGTATCTTTTTCTCCAGTATTATCATGGAAAATGTTTAATAAACATGCAAGATCTCGAACATCGTATCGACAATCTCAACAGCGGGAAATCATCACTACTGAGATTTATTGAGACATGCAAGCAGTATCGACTTCTACATGAAACAGAAGTTGCAAAGATCGATGAAACCAGGGTATGTGTGGAGAAATGATACTGTGTTAGTCGCTGATTATTGATTCTTGTGAATATCTCATAGAAGAAACCGATGAACGCGGATGAGAAAAGAATGTATAAGATTGAAAAATTTAAAAGAGAAAAGTTAGCAAAGAAACGAATACAAGAAATTACTCGTTTCTTAGCTATTGTTTCGAAAGATGAAACAGTTGATCATGAAGAAGAACAACGAGAACTTTACACGCTGACATTACAATCATACAGTAGAGATGCTTTGGATGAAATAGATATGTTAGAAGAGGTAAGATTATTCTTTTTACAAATTCATTATATCTTCCTCTGATATGATATCATTTGCTTGTCTAGGAGTTAGTCATGCTCAAAATGAGACAACAAACACTCATTCCATTGAACGAACCTGGAAATCCAAATTCTAGCCAACCTGTTCCAAGCAATGCACCTTTACCTCTTCCAGGTCAGTGAAGTTGCTTATGTCATAGTTGTTTATGGAGTTACTTTGGTTTCTAGAAAACAGGCCAGGCTTAAGTGTGATGAAGACTTTCAAAGTTGGCGATCAATTAATGATGAGGTAATTCCCTTGCAGTGTTTGTTTCTACTTCAATTACTGGAACGTATTTGATTACATAGCCGAGAAACGGTGAAAGCTACTGTCTTTGGACCAGGAATAGCACCTCCTACGATCTCTTTGGAAGAGTTTGCTGATATGGAGAAGGAAGCAGCTGAAGCGCGTGCAAAGCAACAAGCAGATGCTCCAAAGGGACCGAGAAAATACGCTCAATTAGAATTGGATGGAGATGAAGATGATCTAGATCTTGTCGATGAAGCAACAATGGAAGATCGAAGATGGGATGATTGGAAGGATGATAATCCTCGTGGTTGGGGAAATAAGATGGGGAAAAGATATTAAAATAAAAAATATATCATTTTTATTAAACATTACGAGCACGTATACTTGAATGTCTAAACGTAAAAAGAAATGTCAAGAGAAGGGATTTTCAGTAATGCCGATTCTTTGAAGAGGCGATCCATCAACACTTTTAGTTTAATCCACTAACAATAGTCACTCGTCCCTTCTTCATCAGCGGTAAGAGTTGATGATTCAAAAAGAAATGACCCATAATTCGTTGCAAAAACTCTACCCTAACATGTTTGCAAGCTTGAAGATGCTTTCACGTGGAAGTGGCAGGTAACGCATAGATTTATAGAGGCAGTGTTTTTCCGATTCGAAATTTCGAAAACTCGAAATCCTTCATCACTGATTACTTAAGAAATGAACAACAATCATCGAAGAACTCATAACGATTTCAATAATAATTATTCTCAAAATGACAATTCCTTTTACCGGAATCAACAATTTGATGGGAATCCTCAAGGAATAAACCATAGAGATGGTCATGGACGGAAGAGAAGTCATTCTCGTGATAGAAGTCGATCAAGAAGTAATTCTCGTGATCGGAAGAGAAAAGAAGGACGAACACATTACAATTCCAATAATAACTATGATAATGAAGGAAGGGGTAAATTCATGTGATTGTTTATTGCCATCTTTTGACTTCTTTTCTGTTTGCCCCACCCTACGCACTGTTTCATTGAAGACCGTGATCGTGGAGGAAGAAATGGTAACAATTCTGGAAATTTCGGAGGATCATGGAACAATACTAACAAAAACAACAACGGCAATCGAGAGTATAACAATAATTTCCAGCAAAGATCACCAGGAGAACCTGCTGTCAGTATTGTGATTAAAGGACTTCCAAATCACACTGTAGAATCTACGGTACAGAATTCTTTTCTTATTCATCACAAAGAATATGATCTGATTCTTCTTTTTTTTTTCTCTTTTTCCGTTCAGTTGTTTTCGATATTAGCACCTTATTATGTGAAAGACATTCGTTTAATCACTCAGAGGGTCTGTTTAAGCCATTCTTTTACTTCCTTTCTAAATTTTTCACTAATCATTTGATTTATATTCCTATATATTTCATTTATTCAATTCATTGTCGGATCAAATCAAAACAGGATGGAGAATGTAAAGGATTTGCATTTGTGGAATTTATCTCCTTGGAATATTCGCAGTATTTTATGACATCATTTGGTATCGTTTAATGAAAAGCTTATTTATTTCTTTGACTGACATTGCTAATGCCCTTGTAGCTGGCTCGGCTGGTGACCCGAATGCACCTCAGTTGATCATTGATAATCGTGCTGTGCAGTTAGAGTATGCCAGAGATATGGGCGATAAGAAGAAGGATTTCAATCAAAATAATCGATTCAATAATGATCGAGGAAAGGATGACAAAAGACCTGTGAAAACTGATTGGCTTTGTGAGGCGGTGAGTTTATTTCATCTACCTTCTTCCTTCTCCTTCTGACTCTGTATTAGTGTGGTTGCCATAACTTTGCCCGTAGAGACACTTGTTTTCGATGTCTTCTAGCGCGCACTGAGAATGCTGTTTCAGTCTCACAATCAGGAGAATTATTTGGTGATTCGGTACGATAGTTTTCATTGATCACATGAACCCCACTCACCTGATGTCTCTGTTCAGATGATCTCCACAGACTCTCCCAGTTGTTTCTTAGTTGTGAGAGGATTTGCTTCCTTCGTAACAGAGCAACAACTTACAGAGCTTTTCCGACAATTTGCAACGGTAAAGTCAGTGCATATTATTCGTGATCCTCAAAATCGCACCTCGAGAGGATTTGCCTATGTGGAATTTCATACAATCGAACATGCAGCTTATGCTTTACAATGTTCTACTGATTTAAAGTTGAATAATATGGATTTAAAGATAGCCTATGCAAAGGAAAGTGTTATGCAGCAACTATTAATTCAGGTAGGAATATATTCGTTTCATACCGCGAATCTCACTCCTTTTCTCTTCTTTAAAGGCTCAAAATGTACAAGCAATGAATATTCCTACTCGTTTTACTGCGAATCCGGGACTGCAAAATGCTTTAGTTGCGCAAGCTATGCAAGCTGCACAATGGTCAATGAATAATGGCTTTTCCTCTGCTGCCAGTGTCGTTGGTGTTGCTGGTGTTGCCCCTTTCGCCCCTACTGTTCCTTCTGTCCCAGCGGCAGCTTTTCCTCCAGGTGTTGCTGGACCTAATGTGCCAGGAGCGATATCAATGAAGCCACCAGTTTTATGGCCTCCAAACTTTGATACTCACGGAGGATCTTATGTCTTTCAACCAAAGACAGGATACTTCTTTGACCCAATCTCACACTATTATTATTGTCCAAAGTCAAAACTTTATTATAATGCAACGGATGGAACCTATTATCAATATGATATGACGATTGATCCACCTTTTAAGAAGTATGAGCTTCCTCTCCCTACTGAAGCTGAAGAGCCTGCCCCTGTCACTGATACCGGCGTGACGAGTGAGACTGCTAACAATAAGACGAGTCGTCCATTGGTCAGTGTCTCACTAAAGACTAAAGTTAAAGCAGCTGTTGCGCCATCGTCAAAGAAAGTGATGCAAGATCTTGCTAAGTGGGGAGCCATTCAAAAGGAAGAGGAAGCGAATGAAGAATCTGAGCAAACTGAGGCTAACAACAATAGTAATTCTGTCTTTGTGAAACGTGGTGATGCGAATAAAACGATTAAATCTACCATGGCATCAGGTAGTGTCGTAAGCAATACTACTGTTTCTCCTCATACCCCAGACAACTCTTTAACAACTTCGGTTGATCCTACAGGACCACAAGTAGCGACGCCAGTTGCTTCAGGAAGCGCCTCAACAGGCAACACTGTACCGATTTGTAATCTTTGCCGTCGACAGTTCGCTTCGTTAGAGATGCTCGCGAGACACGAGAAAGAGAGCAAATTACATGCTGATAACCTTGCCAAGCAGAAGCAACAACAGCAACAACCACAGTACCGAGATAGAGCCGAGGAGAGAAGAGAGAAGTATGGATCGGTGCCAGATCACATTCCTAAGACTGAGACAGCACCTGCTCCTACCTTGACTGCCTTACCACCAGCAGCAGCGTCACTGATACTCCCACCACCTCCTCCTGCGAAGCCTCCTGTGGCCGTAGCGGACGATCTTTCGAACCCAGGCAATCAGATGTTGAGGAAGATGGGATGGAAGGAAGGACAAGGTCTTGGGAAAGATGGTGAAGGAAAGGAAGTTGCATTGGCAGTTGAATTAACTTCAAATCAACAGAATTCTAGTATGTATGCGACATTAAAGAGCACGACGGGAACTTCGTCAGCAGGAGGAGGAAGTGCTGGACCAGGAAGTGTTTATAAAGATCATGTTTATAATGCTGCGAGAAATAGATTTGAACAACTTTATAAATAAGATCATCTGGTTACTGTAAGGTCGTTGTTTACTTTTTGCTTTGTTGATAGTGTTGATGATGGGTTGATGTTCTTTCTAATCTCTTTCTTATGTGTCTTTGTTTACTATATTGAAATCTTCTCTCGTCATAACTCATGAATTCCTTTATTTACAAATACAAAAATGAAAGATCAAAAACAATTAGTTAAACATTGTTCATATGTTCCACTATTCTTATTACTATCGCCTATAGGGAGGATATTGATCTTCCTCTGATGGAGGATAGAAGTCATCTGCTCCATCATCATCACCATCATAACCCTCTTCATATCTATTTCCTCTCCTTCGACCATTCCCTCGATCATCAGAGGCTCCATACCTCCTCTTATTAGCAGCATTACCATGACCATTACTATTACTCTCCCTATTAGAGTTATTATTGCCTTGATTCATCACCTCTCCTCTCATACTATAGAATTATCATTCATTACATTAGACATCAACATCAATGAAGGGAGGAATATATATATATATAGATAGATAGATATATATCTTACCTATAGATAATAGAAGTAAATTGTATTAAAAATAAACTAATCAATCGTTTGATATGATTCATAATATGATATCGTTTATCAATAGTATTTAAAAAGAAAAATAATTGATTTAATATAATTATTGTTCTTGATCTTAATTGTACATCATCAGCTATAATGATTAATTCTGATAATGTTGATAATATTGTATAACCAATAAATCTTAATAAATCACCATAACAATCATTAAAAGTTGTTAAATAACCTATACTTGATGCACCAAGGATTGCACCTAACCATGATGGGAATAATGGTATTGGTTTCACAATTGACCATCCAATAATTGCACCAGTAATAATCATTGACAATAATGTATTTGTCATACTAAATTGTAAATCTTCTTTTTCTGAGATTGGTATATATTTCCATGGACTATGATTAGCATTTGGTGGGAATATCTTTCTTGATGAAAGTAATAATACTGCATGAAGTTGTCGGAATAGTTTTGGTATAAATTTATGGATGGATATGTTTTGTAGTATTAGGATAGTAAAGACACCTAATGAACGTGTGAAATGACTAAAATTATTATTATGAAAGAATAAAGTAAAACTACTACAAATGATGGAGGATAATAGTAATAGATAATAATTGGATTTATTAAATATTATTAGGAGTAATAAATGGGTGAGAAGGAAGGAAGTTACACCTTTAATGATAGATAGAGAAGTCAGGGGAATGACATTGGTATTGTGGAAAGAGTGACAACTTACCTGTTGATAGTGCTACTAATAGTTTTAATTGAGGATTTCGAGTATAGATTGACACTAGATCATCTTCTTCATTTTCATCTGCATAGGCATCGAGGCGGGATCTCTTTGATGGACCACGTTTACGAGAGGTTGAAGGTGATTCATAAGATCTTTGGTTATATGGGTCTTCATATTGGCTAGGATAAGGCTCGCTATAGTCTGGAGGTTGATTTAAACCGTTATTATTGCCTGGTGGTCGTCTCCTTCCACCTCTATAACTAATGATAGATCGATGCAAACTTTTGCCATCCACCTCATTTACTTGATAAACGAGCACAACCAACAGAAAGATCCAAGCAAAAAGGATCAAGTTTCGTCTCAATTGTCTCATTTAGTAGTTAAAGTATTGATGACACGAGTTCAAATAAAATGACAGCGGAAAAATACGTCTGTGAGGAGAAAAGCGCTTTTCTGGGATTAGTGTATTCAAGAGATAGTGATGTATATTGTATATTGGAGACAATATAGTCTAGTGTATAATGTTACTTTCGACGAGTCGAAAATAAAAATGTTTTTACTTAGTAGACTTTTCCTCCTGAAAGAAGTATTTTTTTATTTTTGATTGGTTAACTACTGTAGAAAGCATTGTCTCCGATTGTACTCTGGTGGAGGTAGTACCTTAACTATTTTCCCTGCTAAAATGCTACGTTTGAGTTCTCTAG
>VFQN01006648.1_pt1 | contig 12953 bp, 10 predicted proteins | sample 3512371 | NCBI WGS metagenome assembly VFQN01 (sample SAMN10412370, study PRJNA504923) | tailings metagenome | isolation source: Replicate 2 from Balatoc abandoned mine | place: Philippines: Itogon, Benguet | collected 2017-08-28
AGACAAAGCCTTACATCAAAAGTTTTACAAAGGAAGTTATAAAATACTTATCGGTTTTTTACTCTTTATTGTTGTTTTGTTTCTGATAAAATTTACGCTGAAACGTTAAGCTTTTCCCTTAAACAGATTCACACTTACAGTTGCCAAATCTGAGTTTGGAAATTTGGTAAAAAATTCATTATCAGAAAACAGTCCGACCTCGACAGCTACTTTGTGTAACACTTCAATTTCAACAATATATTGATCAGAAAATCCATGTGTAGCGTCATAGGCCGTTGCAGCAGTTCGTCCTAAATTTTTAGCCGTTAAATCGGGCGAAATGGTGTGTAATTCTATGATTAGCAAACCAAAATTTTCCACAAAAGGTTTCCATTTTTGCAAATGTTCCAACAGATTATCTTCAACATCGGCATTCATAATTCGTTCTCCTCGATGTGCAAAAGCTCCGCTGGAATGACTTATTCTGTTAGGTGTTTTCACTTTTGGATTTTCCCAAATTCGGTTATGATCTAAAAAAGTTCTCACATTAAGCAATTCTTTTAAATCAATATCATAATCATCTTTCAAGGTTTGTGCCAAAACGTCCGGTCGACCAATGTCACCCCAAATTACTTTTGCCCAAATATCGGCTTTGATTAAATTAGCACGAGTTACTTTCAGCGCAGCTTCATTATAATCAACGCCAACTAAAAACAACGGATAATCATCTAACATTTTTCCACGCAAAGTTTGTCTTTCAATCACTTCAAAAATATGTTGAATAAAAGCTCCGTTTCCACAACCCATATCGAGAATTCCTTTAGGTTGTTCGGCAATTGGACGATTAAATAAACTGATAATTACTTCGTCCACAATTTTAAAATACTCCGAATGTGCTCCTCCGCTTCCCCAAACATTCATTTCTCTGTCCACGTGAAGTTCGGTTTCGTGTTCACCAATATTTCTGAGAATTGATGGATTTCCAAAAAGCAATTCGTCCATTTTACGCAACGTTGGAATATAGGAAACTGTAACACCATAAGCCGTTGCTCTTTTAGCAAAAAACAATCCGGTTTCGGTAAATTGATAATTTTCGCTTTTCTTCGTAAACCAACCTAAATAAGTCAAAAAGTCTAGAATTTCCTTGAAACATTCGGGGTTTTTATGAAATTCCTCAGGACGAAAAGACGTTTCCATAAAATATTTATGAAACATTCCGCTCATTCCAAGCATTACAATCGTTGGTCCAACTAAATTTCCTTCAATGTGAATTAAAACTTGTTCCTGAATTTCCTTGATTTTTTCATCTTCAGAAAAAACAATATCATACTGATTTTTATACTTTTTAAAATAAGAATTCAATAATTCAAAAGGTTCAATTTCAAATTTTCTCGGATGAAATTTCTCCGAAAACTGCATCAAATTGAAAACATCTTCATAGTTTTTTACCAATTCAAAAGCAACTTCGCTTTTCTCTGAAATAGAAAAAGTTACCTCGTTTGATACTTCATTTATCGCTTGAATTAACCAACCTTGCGAAGCCAAAACACGCAAAGCAACATTCAAATAACCTTCGTTAGCATTATACTTTTGGGTTAATTCGCTTAAAATTGCTTCCTTTCTTTCTAGCAAATAGTCAAGAATTCCTTTTTTGTATAATGAATAAGCCACTGGAACTGTTGTAATTCCGTCTAAATGTTGAAATAAAACAGCTCTTAACTCTGATTTTGTCTTTGAAATACTCATAAGCAATAAAAATGGTATCTAACAAATATAAAAAATGCCTTCCGAAAGACAGAATTTAATTTATAAATTTGTGTCAAGTTTTTAAAGCTATGCAAATTCTAAAATATCTTTTCCTTCTATTAATCCTTTCTTTCATTGGACTAACAGTTTATATTACAACCCAAAAAGGTGATTATGCTGTAACTCGTTCACGAATAATTAAAGCTCCCAAAATGACCGTTTTTGAATATGTAAACGATTATAAAAACTGGGAAACTTTTGATATTAAAAAAAAGGAAGATGTTGGAATTATTTTTGAGTATCCTGCAAAAACAATGGGAATTGGTGCAAGTTATTCTTGGAAAAGTAATAATGGAGATGGATTTATGAAAACTGTTTTCGTCAAAGAAAACGACAGTATTGCTCAAAAAGTGACTTTGAATGGAATGGTTTCAGATGTAAATTGGAAATTTAAAGATACTATTGGTGGTACAAAAGTAACTTGGTCAACCAAAGGAAATATTAATTTGATGACCAAAATTACCAGCTTTTTTAAAGGAGGAATTCAACGTGTTATCGGAAATTCGTATGAACAAAGTTTAGCCAATCTTGACAAAACTTTAGAATATGAAATGAAAACACATTCTATAAAAATAAATGGTGTTGCTCAAAGAAATGCGGCTTTTTATCTAAAACAAACGTACTCTTGCAAACAAACAAGCTTAATCAAGAATATTAAAATCGTTTTGCCGAGAATGATTTACTTTTTCAAAAAAAATAAGATTCAAATGGCAGGAAAACCATTTGTAATCTATGATAACATTGATTATTCAAATGGAATTGTGACCTTTTCAGTTTGTATTCCTACAATCGAGAAAATTTTTGTGGATTCAGAAAGCGACATTCAATCAGGCGAAATGGAAGCTTTTACTTGTTTGAAAACAACTTTAATCGGTGATTATTCTCATTTATCCGAAACGTGGAAAAAAGCACGAAAATATATTACCGACAATGATTTTAAACAAAATTTTGCAGGAAAATATATTGAGATTTACTCCAAAACTATTGATGATGTCAAGAATCCTTCTCAATGGATAACAGAATTGTATATTCCGGTTTTTCCAAAATCAGAACCTTTAACTACATCTTTACCGGTAACTTCCACATCAAATTCACAACCAAGAGCAGTAACCAAACCGGAACCGCAAAACACAACTCCGGAAGAAAATCCATAATTTTTTTGAGTAAATTAAACCTTTTCGATTAATTTTATTCTAATTCTAAAAAAGTAAAATTTGCAAGACGAAAAGGTTTTTATCGCAGAGTTAATCAACCCGAAAACGCAAAATGAAGCGTTTCAAAAGTTGCTATGCGAATATCAAAAACCACTTTACAATCACATTAGAAACATTGTTTTAAACCACGATGATACTGATGATGTTTTGCAAAACACCTTTATAAAAATTTTTCAAAATCTTAAAAATTTTAAAGGCGAAAGCAAACTTTTTTCGTGGATGTATCGCATTGCAACCAATGAAGCGATTACTTTTTTGAACCAAAAAGCCAAGAAAAACAATTCTACCAGCGAAGAATTACAAAGTAAAATTGTAGATAATCTTAAAGCGGATAGTTATTTTGACGGCGACGAAATACAGTTTAAACTCCAAAAAGCGATTGCCGGTTTACCCGAAAAGCAACAATTGGTTTTCAAAATGAAATATTTTGAAGAAATAAAATATGAAGATATGTCAGAGATTTTGGGAACATCGGTTGGTGCTTTGAAAGCTTCTTATCATCATGCAGTTAAGAAAATAGAAGAATTTATGAATGGAAATTAAACCATTTGAAATAATAAAAGTCAAAAGAACATGAAAGAATTCAAATTAGATAATGAACCAAAAATTACTTCGGGATTTAAAATTCCTGAAGGTTATTTTGATGATTTATCCGAAAAAATAAATTCAAGCTTACCAAAAAAGGAACCGAAAGTTGTTTCTATTTTTCGGAAACAAAAAGCTTGGAGATATAGTATTGCAGCGGTTTTAGCAATTAGTCTTTCTATTGTTTTTTATCAACAATTTCAATCGAGAGAAACTCTTGATACTGATTTTCTAGAAAATTATATTGCCAGAAATACGACCGTTTCGGAATATGACTTATTGGAATTATTAGAAAAAGAAGATCTTGAAAAAATACAGATTGACCTTAATATTCAGGATGATATTTTGGAAGAAACCGTAATAAACAATACAAATTTAGAACATTATTTAACAAACTAACATTATGAAAACAAAAAACATACTTTCACTAATTTTAATTTTAATCTCAATAGTTTCTTTTGCTCAAAATGGAAAAATGATGAAGCAAAAAAAGGAACAAGTTAAATCGCTTAAAGTGGCTTTTATCACGAGCGAACTTGATTTAACACCAGACGAATCAGCTAAGTTTTGGCCTTTGTATAATGCTTTCGACGAAAAGCAAAACGAAATTAGACGTACCAAAATGAAATCGTATTTGGATAGAATGGACAGCGAAAATTTTGATAACGTCTCCGAAAAAGAAGCTGCTACATTATTATCTCAAATGGAAAATAGCGAAGAGGAACTTCATCAATTGAGAAAAAAATTTATCAATAACTTGAAATCAGTTATTCCGGCAGTAAAAATTTTAAAGTTGAAAAAAGCCGAAGAAGATTTTAATAGAAAGTTACTTCAGCAATACCGAAATAAAAGAAATAGATAATTGAACACTGATTTCACAAATTCAATTCTTTGTAAAATAAGTCTATCGTTTCAATTGGATTCTAACAATTTTATCTTTTCCTGCAGCAAAAGCTAGATTTGACGAAACAAAACGCAAAGTGTAGAATGAATTATCTACTGAAAATTGTTGCCAGGTTTTTCCAAAATCGGCTGAATAATGTAAACCTGTTGCGCCAACAGAAACAATTTCTTTTCCACCGGAATTTGGCACAAATTGAACGCACGAAGCATAACCAAATCCTTGATTTTCGGCTACTAAATTCCACGTTTTTCCGCCATCAAAAGTGATGGCTTTGTTTTGAAAATTTTGATTTGGGATTTCATAATTTCCTCCGGCAACAAATCCTATTTTTTCATTATAAAAATCGGCAGTAAAAATTCCGGTCATTGCTTGACCTTGAATGATTGGCGTTTCGAAAACTGACCACGTTTTACCTTTATCCGAAGAATAAAAAACTCTTGATTTTTTCCCTCCGGAAACTATCCAACAATCATTTTCTTTAATAACAACATTGGTATTGCTTGCAGCAAAAGCTGCTTCACCATCAACTGTTTTTGGTAGATTTTCACAAGGAATTTTTTGCCATGCTTTACCTCCGTTTCGAGTAATCACAATAGACAAACAATCAGAAACAGGATCGCCTATTAGAATTCCTTCTTTATCATTCCAAAAATTCATGCTGTCATAGAAAACATTTTCATGCTGTTCTTCATATACAATTTTTGTACTAAAATCATTCTTATCTATACGATAGATATGAGCCGGATTTCCAATATTGGCTATAAAAACAGCTTCATTATTTTGAGCAATACTTCTGAACTCTGACTTTAAAGTATCGGATACTTTTTGAATTTGGACTTTTTTGGTCTCCAAATCATAAAATCCATATCTACCATTACTTCCTGAAAACCAAATTCTGTTCTCATCAACTAAAAGTCCTCTGATGCTGATTTTTTCATTCAAAACTGTATCAACTATAACTTCTTTTGCTGTTATAAAACCTTCTCTAACTACCGATTTACAAGAAATAAAGATACAATTCAACATTAAAATCACATACCAAATACAACGTTTCATAAGCTACTTTTTGAGCTAAGATAAAACATTTCACAATGTTAAACTTACCTTAAAATATTTTTTATGGCATAGTAATTGGACATTTCGTATTAACTATTTAAGAACACAAATTATCAATATTATGAAAACGAAAATTATAACTCTGGCTTTACTGTCGATTGTTAGCATTACTTCAGTTTTTGCTCAAGACAGAACAACTGTTACAGCGAATAACAGTGAGATTAGTGATAATCTTGATTTAAGAGCTGTAGCTTCCATTTTTGGAGATTCTAAAAATTTGGAAGATTTTGAACGAAAATTAAACAATCCGGAAGTTCCTATTTCAAATCTTGATTTGAATGGCGATAATCAGGTTGATTATTTGAGAGTTATTGAAACTGTTGAAGGAAACACTCACTTGATTGTTATTCAATCTGTTTTAGGACGCGATTTGTTTCAAGATGTGGCAACCGTTGAAGTTGAAAAAGACAGAAACAACCGTGTTCAGATTCAAGTAGTTGGTAATGTATTCATGTATGGTCAAAACTATATTTATGAACCAGTTTACTCTTACACACCTGTAATCTATAGTACTTTTTGGGTTTCCAACTACAGACCCTATTGGTCAACATGGTATTGGGATTATTATCCAAGCTATTACTACGTATGGCGCCCGTTTCCAATCTTCAGATATCGAAACCATATTCATTTACACATAAATGTCCACCATCATTATAATTATGTGAATGTACGCAGATGTCAAACTGTTTATAACAACTATTATAATGGAGGAAGACGAGGAAGTGCTTATGAAATACAACATCCTAATAGATCATTTGCTGTTAGAAATGCTAATTATTCAAACAGACACGAATTGGATAAAACCAGAAACATTAGAACTGTGTCTCAAAGAGGTGAATTAGCCCAAAATAATTCAAGGTTAAATACCAGAAATAACGCTGTTCGAAACAGTAATGACGGTCTATCCAGAAATAACAATGTTTCAACAAGAAATGAAAATACCAGAAACAATGATGGTAGCAGAAACAACAATATAACAAGAAACGAAACTGTAACACCAAGAAATAATAGCGTTAGAATTGAAAATAATAAAGTTGAATCAACACGAAACAATCCTTCTCGTGAATTAAATTCTAACAGAAGTAATACAGCCGGAATTGAAAGAACAAGAAGTCAATCTACCGAAAATGTTACACCAAGAAATTCAAGTCCTTCAAGAGTTGAAGCTCCAAGAAGCTCAAACAATAGGAGTTTCTCTGAAAGTAAAAGTAATTCAGGAAACAGAAACCAAGGTAACAACGGAGCAAACAGACGAGGATAAAAGTAGGTTTAGTATATTGGGTCAAAAGTCGGTGCATTTTGCATCGGCTTTTGTTTTTAAAAATAAATGATAATAAAGAATATAGATATTTTAAAAACATATAAATTTGCACTCTTTAAGCTATCATTATGAGCTCTCATAGTCATCAAAATTTGCATTCCCGTTTATCGGCTGCAGGTTTATTAGTTACCTTAGGTATTATCTATGGTGACATCGGTACATCTCCTTTATATGTAATGAAAGCCATAATTGGCACCAGCATTATCAGTAAAGATTTAATTCTGGGAGGTTTGTCTTGTATTTTTTGGACGTTAACATTACAAACAACCATAAAATATGTAATCATCACTTTAAATGCCGATAATCACGGCGAAGGTGGAATTTTTGCTTTGTATGCTTTGGTAAAACGAACAAAAATTCAATGGTTGATTGTTCCGGCGATTATTGGAGGTGGTGCTCTATTAGCTGACGGAATTATTACTCCTCCAATTTCTGTTTCCTCTGCTGTTGAAGGTTTGCGCATATTCAATCCTGATATTCCTACTATTCCTATTGTCATTACAATACTTTTTATTCTATTCACTATTCAACAATTTGGAGCTAAATTAGTTGGTAAGTTTTTTGCCCCAATGATGTTTATATGGTTTTCTATGCTAGGTATCTTAGGTGTCATTCAAATGATTACCAACGTTGAAGTTTTTAAGGCTTTAAATCCATATTATGCTTACCATTTGTTAACTTCAGATGTCAGCGAGCAAGGTTTTTTTATACTTGGAGCTGTTTTTCTTTGTACCACCGGAGCCGAAGCTTTATATTCAGATATGGGGCATTGCGGAAGAAAAAATATTCGTGTGAGTTGGATTTTTGTGAAAACAACCTTAATTCTAAATTATTTCGGGCAAGGTGCTTATCTTTTATCTCATGACGGACTTACTTTAAAACAACTTGGAAGTTCCAATCCAAATCCGTTTTTTCTGATTATGGCCGATTGGTTCCAGCCTATAGGAATAGCAATTGCTACTATGGCTGCTATTATTGCTTCACAAGCACTAATAAGCGGATCATTTACGTTAATTAATGAGGCGATGCGTCTCAATTTTTGGCCAAAAGTAAAAATCAATTTCCCGACAGATGTAAAAGGACAACTTTATATACCTTCAATAAACTGGTTATTATTTTTAGGATGTGTTGGTATCGTTTTATATTTCAAAGAATCTAGCAATATGGAACACGCCTATGGTTTGGCTATTGTGCTTTGTATGATTATGACAACCATATTGTTAAATTTTTATTTGATAATGAAACGAGTGAAATGGTATTTCATTACACCAATAATATTAACTTATTTGATTATTGAATTCAGCTTTTTATCTGCCAATATTGTCAAATTTGCCGATGGAGGTTATGTTACGTTATTTGTTGCCGGTGTTTTGGTTGGTATCATGACGACTTGGTATTTAGCAAAAAAAATCAGTAAAAGTTATACTAAAATTGTCAATATCAACGATTACAAAAAGGTTTTAGCTGAACTAAGTGTAGATTTATCAATTCCAAAATATGCGACACATTTAGTTTACATGACCAACTCTAATAGAAGTGATGAAATTGAAGAAAAAGTGATGTATTCCATCCTTCAAAAAAGACCAAAACGAGCCGATATTTACTGGTTTATACATGTAAATGTAACTAATGAACCTTATAGAAAAGAATATCGCGTTACCGAAATTATCCAAGATGACTTGTACCGTATTGATTTTTATTTAGGCTTTAGAGAGCCAACCAAAATTAATTTGATGTTTAAACAAGTTATTAAAGAAATGGTAGAACGAGGTGAGGTTGATATTACCAGTCGTTACGAATCGTTAAGTAAAAATCATATCATCGGAGATTTCAAATTTGTTCTTTCTGAAAAATTCCTTTCTAATGATAGTCATTTAACTTTCTTTGAAAAAGTCGTTATGAATACCTATTTCTTAATGAAAAAATTAAGTTTATCTGAAGAAAAAGCATTTGGACTGGATAGTAGTTCTGTGAAAATAGAACAATTTCCTCTGGTAATACATGCTCCGGAAAAAATTGAAATGCGTCGAATTGAAAAATCATGCGACTAAAAAAGTTAAAAAGTATTCTATCGAAAGAATACTTTTTTTCTTTACAGTAAAAGCAATATCTTTGCGGGCTGATTTTTTTACAAATGCGATTACATCGAAATTTAGTTTACACTACAATAGACTCTTTAAACGCCATCTTTAACGAAGGTGAATATGCTGATAAAGTAGTTGCCCGTGCCTTAAAAAAAGACAAACGTTGGGGAAGTTCCGACAGAAAGTTTGTTGCTGAAACCATCTATGAAATCGTTCGCTGGAAACGACTCTATGCAGAAATTGCAGAAGTCAAAGAACCTTTTGACAGAGATGATTTGTGGAGAATTTTTGCCGTTTGGGCAGTACTTCGAGGTTATACTATTCCCGATTGGAGACAATTAGAAGGAACTCCTTCTCGAAAAATTAAAGGTAGATTTGATGAACTCTCTAAAATCAGAAAATATCGTGAATCTATTCCGGATTGGATGGACGAACTTGGCGTGAAAGAATTAGGCGAAGAACTTTGGACTAAAGAAATTGCAGCTCAAAACCAACAAGCTCAAGTTATACTTAGAGTAAATACATTAAAAACAACTAAGGAAAAACTTCGTGCTATCTTGATGGATTTAAATATCGAAACTGAGTTTTTAAAAAATCAACCTGATGCTTTAGTTCTAAAAGAAAGAGCCAACGTATTTCTAACCGATGCTTTCAAAGACGGACTATTTGAAGTACAAGACGCTTCGTCTCAATTGGTTGCTGCTTTTCTGGATGTTAAACCGGGAATGCGTGTCATTGATACTTGTGCAGGTGCAGGTGGAAAAACATTGCATATGGCATCTTTAATGCAAAATAAAGGACAACTAATTGCAATGGATTTGTATGAAAGTAAATTGAAACAATTAAAATTAAGAGCCAAAAGGAACGGCGCTTTCAATATTGAATACCGAATTATCGATAGCACAAAAGTCATTAAAAAACTTCACGAAAAAGCTGATAGAGTTTTAATTGATGCACCATGTAGCGGTTTAGGTGTTTTAAAACGAAATCCTGACAGTAAATGGAAATTGCAACCTGAATTCATCGATAATATCAAAAAAACACAAGCTGAAGTTCTTGAAAGTTATTCCAAAATGGTAAAACCGGGAGGAAAATTGGTTTACGCAACTTGTTCAGTCTTACCTTCTGAAAATCAGGAACAAATTAAGCATTTCTTAACCACCGAAAGTGGTAAAAATTTTACCTTTGTAAAAGATTCAAAACTACTTGCCTCTGAATCCGGATTTGACGGATTTTATATGGCACTATTAGAAAGAAAATAAACTCTATGAAAAAAATTATTACACTATTATCCTTGATTAGTGTTTCACTAATTCATGGTCAAGATGGCGCGCCGGCAAATCCATATTACAATGGCTTTAACTGGAACCAAACCGGAACAGCTTTAAAAAATGCTTTGGCAACAAAAATTACAACGACGCATACAAAAGAATTAACCTATTCTCAAGTATGGGAAGCTTTAAAAATTACTGACCTTGATCCGCAAAACTCCGCAAATGTATTATTGGTTTACGGTTGGGAAGATGGTTCAGACAGCAATGTAACTAATGATAAAAGTAGAGACAAAGACAATAACGGTGGTTCAAACGGACAGTGGAATCGTGAACACATCTTTGCACAAGCATTAGGAAATCCGAGTTTAGGACAAATCGGTCCGGGAGCTGATGCTCATATGTTAAGGGCTTGTGATGTACAACGAAATGGAACAAGAGATAACAGATTATTTGCTGCTGGTTCTGGTAATTCAAATACTATCGGATCAAACAACTGGTATCCCGGTGATGAATGGAAAGGTGATGTTGCAAGAATATTGATGTATATGTATTTACACTACGGAAATCAATGTTTACCTACTTATGTTACTTCAGGAACAACAGCTACAACTGATGCAAATATGCCTAACCTCTTATTACAATGGAATGCTGAAGATCCTGTTTCACAATACGAAGATAACAGAAATACTTACTTAGGAGGTGCTCCTAATGGTAGTAATTACAAGCAAGGAAATCGAAATCCCTTTATTGATAATCCTTATTTAGCTACAGTAATTTGGGGTGGTCCGGTAGCTCAAAACAGATGGCCTGGAGTTTTTCTTTCAACCCCTGAATTTAATCTTGAAAATTCAATTTCAGTATATCCAAACCCTTCAAATGATGGTATGATGACAATCAAAACAGAAGCTAATTTGGACGAAATCAATGTAATTAGTGTAAACGGACAAGCAATTCAACAGCTAAAAAAACCAGTTAGTATTGATACAGATTATACTATTTCAAATTTACCAAAAGGATTTTATTTTTTACAATTAAATTCAAATAATCAGTCAGTTACTAAAAAAATAGTAATAAACTAATCTCTTAAAAAAGGTATTAATTCATACGTTCTGTTGTTAAAACAACAGAACGTATTATTTTTTATAAACATTAGAAAACACTGATTTTCTTTGAAGTTTAACCGTAGTTTATTATCTTTCGCCTTTAATTTTGTGTAACCTTTAAAACATTTCATAAAATGTTAGAAGAAAAGAATGATAACCTGCAAGAAGCAGATGGAAATTTGACAAACAATCAAAGTGATTTCAATCCATCCGAAAATCAAGAAATTACAGTAAACACTATTGCTGAATCTACCGAAGAAAACGAAACAATATCTACAGAAGTTGTTTCTGATGAGTCATCTGATGAAGTTCAGGAAGAAACTACCGAAAATGTAATTGAATTAACGGATGAACAAGTAGCAGACGATACTTTGGTTATTGAAACCGGAAGTAACTCGGCTGTAGCGGCCATTGAAAGCGTTAATGCAGAAGAAAGTGAAGATGAAACTTTAAAAGAGCGTCATGAAATTCCAATGCTTGATTATGATACATTGTCCATGGAACAAATGATATCTGAATTGGAAAAATTAGTTGCTATAGAGAAAGTAATGTCTGTCAAAGATCATGTTGAAGAATTGAAAAAATCTTTCTTATCAAAATATCATCATTTCATGGATGAAAAGAAAGAAGAATTTCATGCTGAAAATCCGGATTCAACTGAAGATTTCCAATATCATTTTCCTTTAAAATCAAAATTTGACCAATTATATTCTCAGTATAGAGACAAGAAAAATGCTCATTTCAACAGCATTCAAAATTCATTGAAAGCTAATCTTCAAAAAAGACTTGAAATTGTTGAAGAGTTGAAAAATTTAATTCATAGTCAGGAAAACATTTCTACTACTTTAAAACATTTTAATGATATTAGAGAACGTTGGAAAGTTGCAGGACCAATTCCCAAAGACAAATACAATCACGTTTGGAATAATTACCACTTTCATTTAGAAAATTTTTATGATATTCTTCATTTAGATCGTGAAATTCGTGATTTGGATTTCAAACATAATTTAGAGCAAAAACAAAAAATCATTGCTCGTGTAGAAGAATTACTTCATGTAGAAGATATCAATAAAGCTTTCCGTGAGCTACAAGATTTACACAGAATCTGGAAAGAAGACATAGGACCTGTTTCTCGCGAACATCGTGAGGAAATTTGGAATCAATTCAGTGAATTGACAAAACAAATGCACGATAAGCGCGAAAGTCTTCAAGAAAAGTTCAAAGAAATTGAAGAAAATAATTTGACTAAAAAGAAAGATATCATATCTAAAATTGAAATTTTAGCTCAAGAAAAAGTAAACTCACATTCCGCTTGGTTAAGTCAAATCGAAAAAGTAGAAGCTTTACGAAACGAATTTTTCAGTACCGGAAAAGTACCGTCAGAAGTAAATGAAGATACATGGGCTGCTTTTAAAACCGCTGTTAGAAACTTCAATGTTCTAAAAAACTCTTTCTATAAAGAAATTAAAAAGGAGCAAAATGATAATCTTTCAAAAAAACAGGCACTTATTGATAAAGCAAACGAGTTAAAAGACAATACCGACTTCACTCCTATTTCGTTCTTTAT
>VFQN01006680.1_pt1 | contig 12948 bp, 8 predicted proteins | sample 3512371 | NCBI WGS metagenome assembly VFQN01 (sample SAMN10412370, study PRJNA504923) | tailings metagenome | isolation source: Replicate 2 from Balatoc abandoned mine | place: Philippines: Itogon, Benguet | collected 2017-08-28
TGGCCGACATGCGCAAGGACGTGTTCGGCCATGTCGTCCGCCTGTCGCCCGGCTTTTTCGAGCAGACCCGCACCGGCGAGGTTATCTCCCGCATCACCACCGACACCGCGGTGATCCAGACGGTGATCGGCGCGTCGGTCACCCAGGCCCTGCGCAACCTGCTCCTGCTGGTAGGCGGGCTTGCCGTCCTGCTGATCACCAGCCCGCGCCTGACCGGCTTCGTGCTGCTGGTCGTGCCGCTCGTGGTGGTCCCGATCGTGCTGATCGGCCGCAAGGTCCGGGTGCTGTCCCGATCGCTGCAGGACCGGATCGCCGATCTGGGCGTCCGGGTCGAGGAAACCCTGAACGGTGTCCGCACCGTGCAGGGCTTCGGCCAGGAGGCGCGCGAGGCGCAGCGCTTTGCCGGCGAGGCGGAGGCCACCTACCAGACCGCCGTCCGCTACGCCCTGGCGCGATCGCTGCTGAGCGCGGTGGTGATCGCGCTGGTGTTCGGCGCCATCGGCGTCGTCCTGTGGATCGGCGGCTATGACGTGCTGCAGGGCCGGATCACCGGCGGCGAGTTGTCCGCCTTCGTGTTCTATGCGGCCCTGGTGGCCAGCGCGGTGGGTGGCCTTGCCGACGTGATGGGCGACCTGCAGCGCGCCGCAGGCGCCACCGAGCGCCTGTTCGAGCTGCTCGACACCAAGGCGACCGTGGTGGCGCCGGCACGGCCGCAGGCGCTGGCCCCGACCCTCGGCGCCATCCATTACGAGCGGGTGTCGTTCGCCTACCCGTCCATCCCGGACCGCAACGTGCTGTCCGATTTCGACCTGGACGTGGCGCCGGGCGAGCGGGTGGCGCTGGTGGGGCCATCGGGTGCCGGCAAGAGCAGCGTGCTGCAGCTCCTGTTGCGCTTCTACGACCCGGATTCCGGCAGGGTCACCGTGGACGGCGTGCCACTCGATGCGCTGGACCCGGTGGCGCATCGCAGCCGGCTTGCCTGGGTGCCGCAGGAGCCGATGATCTTTTCCGGCACGGCGCTGGAGAACATCCGCTATGGCCGGCCCGAGGCCAGTGTCGAGCAGGTGCGCGCCGCCGCCGATGCCGCCGCGGCGCTGGGCTTCATCGAGGCGCTGCCGCAGGGCTTCGACACGTTCCTGGGCGAGAAAGGGGTGCGCCTGTCGGGCGGCCAGCGCCAGCGCATCGCCATCGCGCGCGCCCTCCTGGCCGACCCGAGAATCCTGCTCCTCGACGAGGCGACCTCGGCGCTGGACGCCGAGAACGAGCGGTTGGTGCAGGTCGCCCTGGAGCGGCTGATGGAAGGGCGCACCACGCTGGTGATCGCCCACCGCCTGGCCACCGTGCTGAAGGCCGACCGGATCGTCGTGATGGAGCATGGCCGGGTGGTGGAGACGGGCCGGCACGAGGACCTGCTCGGCAATGGCGGGCTGTACGGGCGGCTGGCGGCACTGCAGTTCACCGACGGGCCAGGGGCGATGCGCGCCGCCTGACCGTCGGCGGGCCAGCCGGCCCGGGAACGGCTAGCCCGAGGAAAGGGTGATCTCGATCCGGCGGTTCTGCGCGCGCGCCTCGGCGTCGTTGCCGGCGACCGCCGGGCGGGAGGAGCCGAACCCGGCCGGCACGACCCGTTCCGGAGGCAGGCCGGAATCGATCAGGTACTGTGCTACGGCAGCGGCCCGGTCGGTCGACAGCTCCAGATTGTCCCGCCACCGGCTGCCCGGGCGCAGGGGCACGTCGTCGGTATGGCCGTCGACCCTGAGCATCCAGGACGCCATCGGGGGCATATCGTCGATGGTCCGCCGCATCCGCCGGGCGAACTCGGCCAGGGTCTGCTTGCCGCCCTCGCTGAGCTCGGCGCTGCCGGATTCGAACAGCACGCCGGCCGGCAGGCGGATCCGCCCGCCTTCCAGCAGCGTCTGGTCGTCGGTGCCGGCGATGCTCGACAGGACGATCCCCCGGCTGGCGCTGTCCTTCAGCTGGCGCTGGCGGATCCCTTCCTCCAGCTGCTCCGGCGTCGGGACCGCTTTGGTCAGGCTGTCGGCGATCTGGGCCTGGACCAGGGCCAGGGCCTCGCTGCCGCGGGCATCGCGCTGGAGCGCTTCCACCTGCTCGTTCAACTGGCCCAGCTGCGCCTGGAGCTGGTCGCGCTCCTGCTGGAGCCGGTCGCGCTCGGCCTGCAGGCCGGCCCGTGCGCTGGCCTCCTCCTGCACCGCGCCGCGCAGTTCCTGGTCGCGCTGCTGGCCCGCCTGGACCTGCTTCTCCAGCTCGCCGATCCGGGCGTTGCGCTGGTCCAGCTCCGCCTGCAGCGCGGTCCGCGCTGCTTCCAGCTCCTGCATCTCGGCGCGGGTGCGCGACAGGTCGTCCTCCAGGGAGGCGACCCGCGCATCCGCAGCGTCCAGCCGCTCCTGCATCTGGCCGCGGGCCTGCCGGCCATCCTCCAGCTCGTTCTGCGCACTGGCCAGCTGCGTCTTCACCGCAGCTGCATCCTGCAGCTGTGCCTCCAGGTCCCGGGTTCGTTCGGTCGATTTCCCGAGCTCGGCCTGCAGCCGGCTGGAGGCCTGCGCAGCCTCGTCCGCCCGCTGCTCCAGGGCGATCACCTGGTCGGTGGTCTCGTCGAGCTTGCGCTGGATGTCGGCGCGGATCTTCTGCAGCGCGCCGACCTCGTTCTGTGCCCCTTCCAGCGCTGTGCGGGTCTCGGCCGCCTGACGCGCCGCCTCTTCGAGCGCGGCGATGCGGTCGCCCTGGGCCTTGATCTGCTTTTCCAGCTCCTCGTTGCGCTGCTGCAGCGTCTGTGCCTGACCGCGCGCCTGTTCCAGCGCCGTGGCGGCTTCCGCAGCGCCGGCCGCAGCCTGCTCAAGCTCGGTTACCCGGCCACTCACCGCGTCCAGCTTGTTCTGCAGGTCGGCAACCTGCTGCTGCTGCGCATCGGCCTGCGCCCGGGCCTGTTCCAGCGCCGCTCTGGCTTTGTCGGCCTGCCGGGATGCCTCCTCCAGCTGGGCGATGCGGCCATTCTGCGCTTCCAGCTGCTGCCGGGCCTCCTCGTTCTGCCGCTGCAGCGTTTGTGCCTGACCGCGCGCCTGTTCCAGCGCCGCGGCGGCTTCCGCAGCGCCGGCCGCAGCCTGCTCGAGCTCGGTCACCCGGCCGCTCGCCGCGTCCAGCTTGTTCTGCAGGTCGGCGACTTGCTGCCGCTGCGCATCGGCCTCCGCCCGGGCCTGTTCCAGCGCAGCGTTAGCCTCGCTGGCCTGCCGGGCCGCCTGTTCGAGTTCCGCCGTCCGCTTGGCGCTGGCATCCGCCTGCTGCCGCAGCTGGTCGACCTGCGCCTGCAGAGATGCCGCTTCCGAGCGCGTCTGTTCCAGGGCGGCCTGAGCCTCGCCAGCCTTGCCGGCCGCCTGTTCCAGCTCGGCGACGCGGGACGCGGCCTGGTCCAGCCGACCCTGCAGCTCGGCATTGCGCTGCTGCAGCTCCCAGGCCTGGTCCTGCGCCTGCTGCAGAGCAGCCTGGGTTTCCGGCGAGGGAGCCTGCGCCTGCTGCAGCTGCTTCAGGCGCAGGGCGCCAGCACCGACCGCGGTCTGCAGCTCGGCCACCTGCCGCTGCAGCGTCGCGGCCTCGGTACGTGCCTGCTCCAGGGCGGACTTGGCATCGTCGAGCTGTGCTGCGGTCTGTTCCAGCGCATTGGCGCGCTCGGTGCTGGCGGCGAGCCGGGCCTGCAGGTCGGCGAGCTGCCCGCGCAGCCCGTCCGCCTCGGCGCGCGCCGCGTCCAGCGCCTTGCCGCCTTCCGTGGCCGACCGCGCGGCGGAATCTTCCAGCGCGAAGCTCTGGTCCTCCGCCTGGTCCAGCTTCGCCTGCATGTCCGACCGGATTTTCTGCAAGGCCGCAATCTCGGTCGCCGCGCTGGCCAGTCGCTGCTCGGCCTGCGCCAGCCGCTGGCGCAGCTCGGCGGCATCCGCCGCGGCGGCACGTGCCTGGTCGCGCTCGGCAGTCGCCTGGTCGCGCGCCTTGGCCAGCTCGTCGGCCGAAAGGCGTGCCTGCTGGGTTTCGCCGCGCGCCTGCTCGCCCTCGGCGGTGAGCCTGGCAATCTGCCCGTCGAGGTCGGCCACCCGCTTCTCGCTGGCGGCCGCGGCGTTGGTGGCCTCCTCCAGGCGTGAGGCCAGCCCGTCGCGCTCAGCGGTGAGGGAGCGGACCTGCTCGTTGGCCGTGTCGAGCTTGCCAGCCAGCTCGGCGAGCTTGCCGGCGGCCGAGGAGTTGGCGGCATCGACCGCAGCGCGCGCCTCGTCGCGCTCGGTGCCAACCTGGTCGACGGACTGCTGCAGTTCGGCCAGGCGCACGCCGGCCTTGGCAAGCTGCGCTTCCAGCCCGGCCTTGGCCTGCTGCTCGGCGTTCAGCGACTGGGTGAGGGAAACAACCGATTCACGGGCGGATTCCACCTCGACGCGGCCATAGCCCCACCAGCCCAATGCCACCAGGACCGGGACCGCGACCAGGGCCGAGGTGCGCAGGAGCTTCTTGCGCTCCCATGCCCCGAAATTGCGTTCGAGATCGGCAAGGCGGCGTTCCTGGGTCATCTGCTCTGGTCTCTGCGTCCGGCGCGGCGACGGCCGGTCAGCCGTGGGTCTTGCGAATGATGGCCGAAAGGCGCTCGACATCGTCGGGCGTGGTGTCGGCAGCGCCGACGATCGAGCGCCACACGCCGCGCAGGTTTTCCAGCCCGGCAGCGCGGTCGCGGCGTTCCAGCATCTCGTTGATCGGGAACACGGCAATGGCGGCGATGAACAGGCCCAGCCAGAACGTGGCGGAGCGCCAGCCAACGGCCGCCGTCAGGCCATAGCCGGCGATCACCAGCCCCAGCACCACCAGGACCACAGCGCACTTGCCCCAGAACCCCTGGGACTCGCGATGGCGCTCGATCATGCCCACGAAATCGGGCTCGCGCTCCGCCTTCGGAGCCGTTCGCTTAGTAGCTGCCATCCGGCCGATTCCCCCACTGCCCATCTGCGCTGCGGCCACACGGGCACGCGGCATGACGAACACGCCAATTCTGCCGGTTCGCACGATCCGCGCAAGCCGCGTCGGCCAGGTGCGGGCTCAGAAATTGGTCAGCTTCAGCTCGATGCGCCGGTTGCGGCGATAGGCTTCCTCGGTGTCGGCGGGATCGAGCGGCCGGAATTCGGCGAAGCCCGCGGCGGCGACCCGGCCGGCAGGCAGGCCGTTGGCGACCAGGAATCGGGCCACGGTGATCGCGCGCGCCGAGGACAGCTCCCAGTTCGAGGGGAAGGCCGGGGTGTTGATCGGGCGCTTGTCGGTGTGGCCGTCGACCCGGAGGATCCAGGGCAGGTCGTCCGGGATATCCTTGATGATTTCCTGCAGCGTCCGGGCGAAGGTGGCAAGCTGCTCCTCGCCTTGCGGCTTGAGCGTGGCGCTGCCGCTGTCGAACAGGACCTCGGACTGGAACACGAACCGGTCGCCGACGATCTGCACGCCCGGCCGGTCGCCCAGGATGCCGCGCAGCCGGCCGAAGAAGTCAGAGCGATACTGGGAAAGCTCCAGCACCTTGTCGGCCAGCGCCAGGTTGAGCTTGCGGCCGAGATCCTCGATGGCCCCGGCCTGGCGGTCGATCTCGGCCTGCTTGACCTCCAGCGCCTGGCCGAGCTGGGCGAGCTGGGCGTCGAGCTCGGCGATCTGCTGGTTGAGCATGGCGACCTGTGCCAGCGCCTGGTCGCGGGAGGTGGCGACGTCGCCCTTCTCGGCCTGCAGCCGGTCGCGCGCCGCCTGCAGCGCCGCAATCTGCTGCTGCAGCTCGGCGAGCTGGCCGACCTGGGCCTCGACGGTGGCGCGGTCGGCGCTGACCTGCTTGCGCGCGTCGGCCAGGGCCTTCTCCAGCTCCTCGCGGGTCCGCGCCTGCTGCTCGACCGATCCCTGAACATCCTCCAGGTTGCGGGTAAGCGTGGCGGTCTGCGCCAGCACGCTGGCGAGGCGGTCGGACAGGCTGGCCCGGCTTTCCTCGCTGGTCTGCAGCTGCGCCTGCAGATCGTCGCGCTCCGTGGTCAGGTTGCGCAGGTCGGTGTCCAGGCGGCGCAGGTTGCGGCGCAGCTCGGCGGCCTCGTCCTCGGACAGCTGCAGCTGGCTCGCCATGTCGGAAACCTGGGCCTGCAGGCGGTCCATCTGCTCGGTCCGCCCGGCCAGCAGCCGGCTCATGAAGAACTGGCCCAGCACGAACACCACCAGGAGGAAGGTGATGCCCATCAGCAGCGTGGACAGGGCATCCACGAAGCCCGGCCAGATGTCGTCCTGCTCGCCGCGCTCGCGGCGTGAACGTGCCACGGCCGCTCAGTCCCTGACCATGTCCGGCTCGCCGGCCGCCACCGCGATCACCCGGCTTACCATCTTGATCTCGTTGCGCAGTTCGCGGGTGGTGTCTTCGCGGCCGCGGCGGAGTTCGTCGATCAGGCGGGCGAGCTGCAGGTCGAGGTTGCGGACATGGCTGCGGGTCTGCTCGTCCAGCGGCGAGCGGGTCGGATCGCTCGCCCGGGCGAAGGTCTGCACCAGACTGTCCTGCGCCTCGAACAGCTTGACCAGCATCCGCTGCTGGCCGGACAGGTGGTCGTTCAGCACGCCCAGCTGCTCGCCCAAGTGGTTGATGCCCTGCGCCAGCTTGCTGCGGTCCTCCTCGCCATGGGTGAGGACGCGCTGCATCTGCTCCAGGTTCTCGGCGGTCTGCTGGAGCAGCGCCTGCACGTAGGCGGGCAAGGGCGTGGAGCTCGCGAGCTCCGCCAGGCGCGTGCTGCCGGGTGCCGGATGAGCGACCGCTTCGGCGCCGAACAGCTGCGCCTGGCTGGACAGCCATTCCTCCAGCTCGTTGTAGAACACGTTCTGCGCCCGGGTCGCCTGCAGGTCGATGAAGCGCAGGACCAGCGAGCCGGCCAAGCCGAACAGGGAGGCGGAGAAGGCGGTGCCCATGCCGGCCAGGGGCGCGGTCAGGCCGGCCTTCAGGTCCTCGAAGATCTGCACGAGGTCGCCGCCGCCGATCGACAGGCCGTTGATGACCTGGCCGATCGACCCCATCGTCAGGATCAGGCCCCAGAAGGTGCCGAGCAGGCCCAGGAAGATCGGCAGGCCGGACAGGTAGCGCGAAATGTCGCGGCTCTCCTCCAGGCGGTTGTCGATGCTGTCCAGCAGGTAGCGCATCGATACCGCCGTCAGGGACGAGCGGCTCTTCTTGCTGCTCTGGGCCAGCACGGTGGCGAGCGGCGAGAGCAGGGTCGGCGGGTCCTGCACCGAAAAGCCGGGCGAGGCAGTCCGGTAGGCTTCCAGCCACTCGATCTCGGGGCGGAGCTGCAGGATCCGGCGGAAGGTGTAGGCGATGCCGGTCAGCACCACGAGCAGGATCAGGCCGTTGATGACCAGGTTGTGGCTGAAGGCGTCGAGAACCACGCGGTACAGCACGCCCACGACGATCAGGACGACGATCAGGAACAGGATCGTCCGGGTCAGGTAGCGCTGCGGCGTGGACATCGGCGGGATCAGGCTCGTGCGACGTTCGTGATCGTCGCGACCCTAGCGGACTGCGCCCTTAGGGACACGCCGAAATCGGCGGGCGAGTGACCCAGGCGCAAGCTTCGCGTGCGGGTTGTGGACAGGGAGGCACGTTTCGCCCGCGTTCAATGGTCGGCACGGACCAGCACGTTGCGGCCGGGCGCCGGATCCAGGACCGGCAGGCTGCCTGCCGCCGGGTCGCGCGCCGGCAACGAGCCGCCGTCGAACGGCCGCAGCCATTCCCGCCAGTGCGGCCACCAGGAACCCGCATGGCTCTGCGCACCCTGTAGCCATTCCTCGGGGTCGCCGGTCGCGACGTCCGCTTCGTGGTACCCGTACTTGTTGGAGGCGGCGGGGTTGATCACCCCGGCGATGTGGCCGGAGCCGCCCAGCACAAAATGGACCTTGCCGCCGAACCGCCGGCTGCCGGCGAAGGTGCTCCTCCACGGCGCGATATGATCCTCGCGGGTACTCAGGAAGAATGTTGGCAGCTCGATGCGGCGAAGGTCCAAGGGCGTACCGAGCAGGGTCAAGGCACCGGGCTCGACCAGGCGATTCTTCAGGTACATCTCGCGCAGGTAGAACGCATGCATCATCATCGGCATGCGGGTGCCGTCGGCATTCCAGTGCAGGAGGTCGAAGGCGGCCGGCTCGCGACCCATCAGGTAGTTGTTGACCGCAAAGCCCCAGATCAGGTCGTTCGCCCGCATCAGGGCGAACACCCGCGCCATGTAGCTGGCCTCGAGATAGCCCTTCTTCTCCATGTGGCGTTCGAGCCGCTGGACCTGGTCTTCGTCGATGAACACGCCGACCTCGCCGGGCTCGGCGAAGTCGGTGAGGCAGGTGAACAGGGTGGCGGCACGGATGCGATCGGCTTGGCCGGCGGCGGCCAGATGGGCGAGCAGGCAGGCGGTGAGCGTGCCGCCCAGGCAGTAGCCGATGATGTTGATCGTGCGCTCGCCGGTCTGGTGCTCGATCGCCTCCATCGCCGCCAGCGGGCCTTCGCGCAGATAGTCCTCGAAGGTCTTGGCGGCGAGGCGGGCGTCCGGGTTGACCCAGGAGATCAGGAAGACGGTCAGGCCCTGCTCGACCGCCCAGCGGACGAAGCTGTTCTTGGGCTTGAGGTCGAGGATGTAGAACTTGTTGATCCAGGGCGGCACGATCAGCAGCGGCGCTTTTGCCACGTCCGGCGTGAGCGGCGCGTATTGGATCAGCTCGATCAGGTCGTTGCGGAACACCACCGAGCCCGGGGTAGTGGCGATGTCCTCGCCCAGCCGGAAGGCCTGGTGGGGCGACATGGACGGCGTGAACTCGCCGCGGCCGCGCTCCATGTCGTCGAGCAGGTGCTCCAGCCCGTCCAGCAGGCTCTCGCCGCCGGTCTCCGCGGCACGGGCCAGGGCAGCGGGATTGGTCAGGGCGAAATTGGTCGGCGCGCAGGCGTCGATCATCTGGCGCGTGTAGAACTCGACCTTGGCGCGGGTCCTGGCGTCCAGGCCGGACGCCTCGGCCACCACCTCCTTCAGCCAGCGGGCGTTCACCAGGTAGGACTGCTTGAGCCAGTCGAAGGCCGGCGCCTCGGTCCAAGCCTCGTCCCTGAAGCGCCGGTCATTCGGCTCCGGTTCGGCCACCTGGATCGCAGGGCCGCCCAGCAGCTTCATGAGCTGGGCGTTCCACAGGCGGCCGTGGTCCAGCCACAGGCGCATCTGGGCCTGGGCGAGCCGCTCCGGGTCCTTCAGCAGCACCTTGCCGAGCTCGCCGAACGCCTGGCCCATCACCTCGGGGTCCGGGATCGAGAAGTGATCCTTGGGGTCGCGCTCCAGCATCGATTTCAGGACACGCGCCGCCCGCTCGGACAATAACGCCGCCCGCTGGGCCCGCCGCTCCAGGTCGATGTCGGCGGGCTCTGGGACTTTCGGATGCATGTCGCTGCTCCGATCAGGCTTCATCTTCAGAAGATGACCCGCTCGCCCTGGAAAACCAGCACTTTTCCGCATGAAAGGGCCGCCGGAGTGCCCGGCAGCCCTCTTGTTCGATCTGCGGATCTGGCAGTTCAGTGCACCGCTTCGCCGTGCAGGGCGAGGTCGAGGCCTTCGCGCTCCACCTCCCTTTCGACCCGAAGGCCGATCACCAGGTCGACCAGCTTCAGGATCACGAAGGACAGCACCGCGCAGTAGACGATCGTGATCAGCACGCTCTTGATCTGGATCCAGACCTGGGCCGGGTTGCCCTCGAGGAGGCCGGGCACGCCGCCGATCGACTCGACCGCGAACACCCCGGTCAGCACCGCGCCGACGATGCCGCCCACGCCGTGCACGCCAAAGCAGTCCAGGCTGTCGTCGTAGCCCAGCATGTGCTTCAGGCTAGTCGAGGCCCAAAAGCAGACCACGCCCGCCGCGACGCCGATGATCAGGGCGCCCGACGGGCCGACGAAGCCGGCGGCCGGCGTGATGGCGACCAGGCCACCCACGACGCCCGAGATCAGCCCCAGGACCGATGGCTTGTCCTTCACCGCCCACTCCACGAACATCCAGGCGAGGCCGGCGGCGGCAGGCGCGATCAGGGTGACCAGGAGCGCCATTGATGCGCGGCCGTTGGCGGCAAGCGCCGAGCCGGCATTGAAGCCGAACCAGCCCACCCACAGGAGGCCGGCGCCGATCACGCTCAGCACCAGGTTGTGCGGCGGCAGCGGCGTGTTCGGATAGCCCATGCGCTTGCCGAGCACGATGGCCGCGACCAGGCCGGCGATGCCGGCATTGATGTGCACGACGGTTCCGCCGGCGAAATCGAGTACGCCGTCGCCGAACATGTAGCCGGTGGGCGCCCAGACCATGTGGCAGATCGGGGCGTAGACCAGGACCGACCACAGGGCGAAGAACCACAGCATCGCCGAGAACTTCATCCGATCCGCGAAGGCGCCCGCGATCAGGGCCGGCGTGATGATGAAGAAGGTCATCTGGAAGGCGACGAAGATCGATTCCGGAATGGTGCCGGACGCGCTGTCGAGTTGCAGGCCGGACAGGAAGACGCGGGAGAGGTCACCGAAGAAGGCGTTGCCTTCGCCGAACGCGAGCGAGTAGCCGACGACCATCCAGATGATGCCGAGCAGGCAGGTGGCGGCGAAGGTCTGCATGACCGTCGCGAGCACGTTCATCTTGCGGACCATGCCGCCGTAGAACAGGGCCAGGCCCGGCACAACCATCAGCAGCACGAGGCCGGTCGAGATCAGCATCCAGGCGGTGTCGCCGCTGTCGATCGCGGAAACCGCCGCGGCGGCCTCGGTCGCGGCGTCGGCTGCCGGCTGGGTTTCCTGGGCGAGCGCCGGCAGGCTCGCCAGGAGGATCGCCGGCAACAGGGTGAGGAAAGCAGATCGGCGGCTCATCGATGATCCTCTATGGAGACGCCGCTCCGCCAGCAGACAGGCGATGCGGCGCATCTCATTCCATGTTTCAGGCCTGGGTGCGGCAGACGAATGGCCACACCGTCGCCCGAGCCGAACGAGGACTTTCAAGAACCGTGCCGAAGTGTCGGATGCTGCCGCGCAACGCGGCAAGAAGGCAATCTGCCTAAAAAGAAGTCAGTTTTGTCGACGGCAGGCTGTACAGCTGCTGCCGAAAGCGGCAGCGGCTCATGCCGACATGCTGATCAGGGCAAGCATGACCACGCCCACCGCGATCCGGTACCAGCCGAACACCCGGAAGGTGTTGCGGGCCAGGAAGGCCAGCAGCGCCTTCACCACCAGGGCAGCGCTGATGAAGGCGCAAATGAACCCCACTGCGATCAGCCCGGCATCGTCGAAGGTGATCACGTCGCGCTGCTTCCAAAGGTCGTAGGACGGGGCGGCCAGCATGGGCGGCATGGCCAGTAAGAAGCGGAACTCGGCAGCAGCGCGCCGGTCCACGCCCAGGAGAAGGGCGCCCATGATGGTGGCCCCGGAGCGGGACACGCCCGGGATCATCGCCAGCGCCTGGCAGAAGCCCACGATCAGCGCACGCAAGGGCGTCATCGCCTCCGCCTGGTGGATCTCGGCCGGCGGATGGAAGCGCTCGATCAGGAGGATGGCGATGCCGCCCAGGATCAGGGTGATCGGCACGATGATCACATGGGCGAACAGGCTCTTGATGGCGCCATGCAGCAGGAGGCCGATCACCGCCGCGGGCAGGAAGGCCAGGATGACCGCCAGCGTGAAGCGGCGGGCCTGCGCCGAGTGCGGCAGGTCGCGTGCCACCACCCAGATCCTGTTCACGTACAGGGTCAGGACCGCCAGGATCGCGCCGAACTGGATCGGCACCACGAACAGGTCGACGAAGCGCTCGTCGACACCGATCAGCCAGCCGGAAAGGAGCAGGTGCCCGGTGGACGAAACCGGCAGGAACTCGGTCAGGCCTTCGACGATGCCCAGGAGCGCAGCCTGAAGGAGCGAGAGATCGCTTTCCATTACCAACCTGTTCCTCGGGATTGTTCGGCGCCGGCAGGGGGTAGGCGCCAGGACGGCGCCGCGCGAAGCGCAACTTCTCCTAGAGTCGGCGCAAAGCCCTGTCTATTGGCACCAGTGACCGACTAAGATGCGTCGGCATGACAAGCGGGTGAGGAGAAGGTCTTGGGTCTGAGCGCCTGGAAGGTCATTCTGGTGGCGGGGGTGGTGTTGCTGCTCTTCCTGCCCCGCTTCATCCGCATGGCCAGCATGCTCAAAGGGCTGGGCGAACGCTTCGCCTTCGACGGCGGCGCCGACGCCCGCGACCGGGCCTATGGTCCGGCCGGCGGGCATGCGGCGATCATCGACGGCGATACCGGCCGGGTGGTCGAGCCGGAGCCGGCCCCGGCAAGGCCGTCCACCGCCGAGCGGATCGGCATGACGCTGGGCCGGCTGACCCGTCGGGTCACTCAGCGCCTTTCGGCCTGACGCTCCCGCTCGGTCTTGAGCGGCGCGTCGAACGGCTGGGTCGGGTCGAAACCCAGAAGGCCGCGCAGGTCGATCAGGCGCGGCGGCCGGCGGGTCACGAAGGGCATCGGCCGCAAGAGCCGGATCGCCTGCAGGCCGAGCCGCCCCGCCAGGAGCGCGTTGCCCGCGCCCTGGCCGGCCTTGGCCGACAGGATGCTCATGAACGAGGCGCCGAGATGCTCGGTGGTGGCGTGGGTGAGCACGTCCGCGGCACCGGCGAGCGCCGCATTGCGGAAGCTCAGCCGCATCAGGCGCAGGACGGTGACCCGGTCGGGCGGCACGCCATACAGGCCGGCTAGGCGCTGCAGCATCGCGAAGGTCCGGGTCAGCACCACCAGGGCGTCGAGGAGCCCGGTCGGGGTGACGGCGGTCAGCACCGCGATGTCGCGGGCCGCCATGCCGACGATCCGTACCGCCCGCTCGTCCAGCTCGGAAACCACCACCCGCTCGAAGAACTGGATGCGCTCGCCATCCGACAG
>VFQN01006681.1_pt1 | contig 12947 bp, 17 predicted proteins | sample 3512371 | NCBI WGS metagenome assembly VFQN01 (sample SAMN10412370, study PRJNA504923) | tailings metagenome | isolation source: Replicate 2 from Balatoc abandoned mine | place: Philippines: Itogon, Benguet | collected 2017-08-28
TCAACCCCTCCTCCAAGACCAGGTTCCGTCCTACAACGTCACGGCTCTGGTCTTAGACTGGTACATAGACCTTGCTGCAAGAGGTTTATTGTGCATTGTATTTCAGCAGTGCACCGTCCAGCCACAGGCTTGCCTCACCTTGCGGTACCGCGCCACCAGCTCGCCCTTGTCGTTCAACACCACGTGTGTGTTGTAGCTGCAGTGTGGTGTGGGCAAGGAGCAGGAGCAGGAGCAGGTAATAGCAGGGGGTGGCGGGGCGCAGCTCAGGTGGCTGCAATGGGACGGGAGGGGTCACAGGGGCGCTGCAGGGGCGGCGGCATGGAGCGGCGCACGGCGGCTAGGGGGCGTAGGGGTAAGGGGTGGAAGAGGCATGCGGGCCATGCGAAAGCGTGAAGGCGCCTGCTGGGCTCACACTTGGACCCGTTCACAAACAAACCCTTGCCGTGCTGGACTCACATGTGCGATGGGTCTGGGCCGACCTCTTGGAAGCCTCCGAGCGACATCCACAACCCCAACGACCTGCGGGACGCACCAAGCGTGCATGGCCAAGTGAGGCAGACGGCTTCATCGCAGCGCCAGTAGCATCCTGAAGCCGGGCCCGCACACACCTGTTGCGTTCCTTGCACATGAACCCTAGAACCTAGACAGGTAAGCCCGTGGCGCCTTAGCTCCCCATCCGCACAGCGGTGGGTCCGTAGGGTCACCGTATAGCGCGCGTACGGAGAGTATCGGCAGTCCTGCCCATTGTCCGCACTGGCCATATGGACGACGTCCGGCCGCCTGCTGCACACGCTGGAAGAGCCATGCTGGATTGCTGAGTGTACCATACGTGGTGTGTCTGGGCCCTACCTCGCGAGCTCCTTGTATTGGCCCATCAGGGGTCCGTCCAGGGGTTGTGCGGCCGTCAACGACTGCGCAGCAGGAGGCAATTGGTATGATGCTCAGGTCATTAAATAATTGTGGGTCCCCCGTGGTGATTTGGTTAACATGAAATACCCCGACAACCACGGAGGACAAGGAGGAGCGCCCGTGAGCAGACTACGAAAGCTGCAGCCTTGACGTACCAAATGTTGCTCGTCACTGCGCTCAGATCGAGATGCGTACGATACCGGTCTCATATGGCCCCACATGCCATCGGTGTGCACACAGCCACGCATGTATCCCAACGGCGTTGCCGCTTGCACCGGCGCGGGTTCATCACGCACACCTCACTGCACTGCTTTGCACACGCACGAACCCACACGGGACACGCAGGGAGTGATACTTCTCTATGTGTCTGCTTATCAGGCATTCTACCTATCCCATTCCCGCATCCGAACACGAACCCCAACTACACACAGCTGCTGGCGGTGGCCGACCGTAACGTACTTGCTGCACGCTATGACTCATTAGGACCCGTGCATGCACCGGCGCTGCAGGGTGTGGCATACCTCCGCCTGCGACTCGCCAATGAAGATCTCAAAAAACTGCCCTTAACCCCTACACCTTACTACGCGTACCCCTGCACCTTTGCGTACATTCACCCACACACAGCAGTTGGCTACACTGCAGTTGGCTAAGGGCGGCTGGTGCACGCTGGAGCACAATTCAACCCGTCTAAACACAAAGCCGTGACGTGGTACAGCGGGACACACTGGGCACACATGCGGCCCTATGGGGCGCGCACACAACACTGCCAGGTGTGGCTTACCTCCGCCTGCGACTCCCCAATGAAGGAGAAGCACTCGGGTAGGAACAGCATACGGCAGCCGGCGTCCACCGCGTCCTGCCGTACGGGTTGGTGAAATCGTACTTTGGTGAGATGGTTGGATAGTGGGTTGATGTAGCTGAGCTGCATGTGGGGACGTGTGTGCGAAGGCGTGCGCGCTGCTAGCACACTTACACCTCCGGCCCCCCATACATGGGCAGATGTGTGGAAGCGGGCTGCTCCAAGCCAGAGCATACCGTGTAGGCGGGACCGGGTACGGTGCTGTCCGTCCAGGGCGAAGGCCTCTGCACACCTTGCTTGGCTGAGCAACGATGACTGCACCTGCTGTGCTTCGCGCCCCGCATCTCCCAAACAACCGGTATCATTCACCCACACTGCACAGTATGCACATAACGACCTGTCCCCCGGCGCTGATTGCCGAGCTGCCTCGCGTCCGGGCCGTCACCCCGCCCATACACACAGGGTTTGCACACCCGCACTGCCGCCTGACCCCTTTTCCGCCTACCTTGGCCAAGCGAGCACACGTGTCGTAGTTGGCCTGTTGGTCCCCTACGGCAGTCATCTGGGCCACCGCGATGCGGCACACCCCGGACCCAGGCTGCGGGGCGGGGCCCGAGGCGGCTGCGTCGCCTGGCTGTTGGGTGGTGGCGAGACTAGGCACGGGGGCTGCACCCGCTGGTGGCGCCGACAGGGTGGGCTGTGATTGATTTGGGTCCATGGCGGCGCGTGTGGTTGCTAGGTGTGTAAGGGTTGCGGGTCCTGGTGTCGTGGTGTAGCTGCCTTTGGTGGAGCAGGCGTGGTGGGAGCGAGTAGGGCTGGGCCAAGTGGAAGATGGCCTCGTGGGTAGAGAGGAGGATGGGGGCAGCAGGCGGGGGATGGAAGGGTAGAGGGGTGGTGGGATGAAGGGGGGTGCGAAGGGAGCTGCTGCAGTGGCCGTTGGGGTGGCGCGCGGGGCCGAGCCGCGGGCGTTGGCAAGGGGACTCGGGGCCCCTGCAGCAGCGGCAGCAGCAACTGCTGCGACGGGCGTTCGCGGCTGCAGGATGGAGGAAGTGGCACGAAAGAAATGTGTAGCGGTTGTAGCAGCGGGTGGCCTTAGTAGCAGCATGGACTTGCGGAGAGTGCCGGGTCCAAGCAAGGTCCAAGCTGCACGTAGCCCTAGGGCGCGTGAGGCCTGCTGATGCACAGCTAAATGGAGCAACCTAAATACGTTTCAGCATATCCAGCTCGCGGTTTTGGCTGCAGCGGTGCGATCGTGCGTAAGTCCAGGCGGTTGGGCGTTGCAGGCACACCGTTGCCAAGCAGCGAACGAAGCGCTTGCTCACGAGGCTAATTACTCTAGCACCAGTGGAATGGCAACTGTCTCTCTGCGCTAACAAGTGTCAAGGACAACCCCAGCCGCGCAAGAAATGGCAGGGCCGGGGCTCTTGTCGTCCGCATTTACCGCGCGCGTCCTACCTGGCTTACTGAAAGGGGAGCAAGTACTAGTAGGCGCTCTTAATAGATGTGGCAGCATATTGGAGCCATCAAGGCTCTCGCCACCGTCGGCATTGCAGCAGGTCGCAGCGGATGGAACAAGTGCGAAGCCCGACACGCTAATCCAGCAACATCAGCTCAAACGTACATCTGACAGTCTACTAGTGCCATGGGCGACATCATCCAGACTGGCGCCGGGGGTGCCAAAGCCGACCATCGCTCTGTGGAACCATCAGCTGGTGTCCTTCAGTGTAGCGGAGCTCTTGGCAGCGGCACCCAGGCCGTCGCCCATGCACGCACCTAGCAGCACCGTGCATTCGGATCCGCTATGGGAGGTGCCCGCCCCGATGGGGCAAGAGTCAGGTGTGTAAGGAAGCCGGAACACGAGGGGTGTGGGTTACAGGGCTGCATGAGCCAACCGCACTGCGTTGGTGCACACACAGATAGCTACAATGGTGACGGCCTCCTGCTACAGCACGCCCGAATGTAAACCTTATTTCAAGGCACCGTTGAACCAAACGCACGACAGAGATCGTAAAAAACACAACCGGCGTGGCCGCAAAGCCGTGACACCACACCTGCACACTTCACACAGCACACCGCCGGCCTATGCCAATTGCCAGACCGCACGCACACGTCCCCTAAGCCATTGCCTCCACATTCCCTCATGCAGGCCCACTCCCTGATCTGGGTCTGCCGCAGCCGGGTGTGGCCACGCCGCCCTGCCCCTCGCCGCCCTCCCCTGCACCAGCACCCTGCCCCGGCGCCACCCCCGCGCCGCTGCAGTGCGGCAACAGGGGCAACACGTGGCAGCCCAGCCGCCGGAAGCGCATCAACAAGCACGGCTTGGAGAAGAGGTAAGTCGCTAGGTGTTCATAATGTCGTCTGCCGTCACGTCTCGAGAGGTACCGCAACTGTGGCTGTGCGAGGGGCTGCGCAGCCCAGCGCATTCAACAAGCACGGAGATACTGGTCCAGTATGTGTGCCTCCCTACACGCCTTGGGGTGTACTGCGCCTGTGCCTGTGCGAGTTACTGCGCGTCGTGGTGTGCCACGTGTGCCACGTGTAGTGTGCGTACCCTCAGCCAGCACACTTGCGCATCTTTAAAGTGATCTCCACCCTGGGTGCTGCATCTGTAACCTTTCCTTCTACACCCGCGTGCCCTTTAGCCCCTGACGCACACCCGCTCTCCTTGCCCGCAGGCTGAGCACCCCTGCGGGGCGCGAGACGCTGCTGCGGCGCCTGCGCAAGGGGCGGTGGCGCATCACCGTGGACGCCTTCCGCTAAGCATGACGAGCTGCAGCATTCGGACAGCTTGGACGTATTCCACTAGGCGCTGGGCAGGGGTAGCAGCAGCGGCGTGCCACCAGCTTGTGCAGGCTAGGTCGTGTTCCGCTAGGCACTGGGCAGGGGGAGCTGCGGCATGCGGACAGCTTGTGCGGTGTGGGTCGCATGCCCCTGGGCGCTAGGAGTGGGGAGCGGCGGCAGGCTATCAGCGCGTGCAGGCTGGGGTGCATTTCGCTAGGGAAAGAGGGAGGCGGGGTAGCAGCTGAGCGGTCTGTGCGTCGGAAGACGGTGTGCGTGGAACCCGCTGAATCGTTTGTTCCGCGCTGCACGCGGTCCTGGGACACCTACCAGGGTGCATTTTCGCCAAAGGAACGAAGGGTGTCGCCGCGAGGTTGTGTGGGCTGCGAGCTGATGGATGGTGGTGTGGTGTGACAATGTTGTTGGGCGCCGGAAAGAAGCTGTACCGTACCGTGCAGCCTGTTTTAAGCAAGGCGCAAGTCAGCGACTGCGGTCGGGCGTCTTGTGGGTAGGCGTGGTGGGGGGCATGGCGCATGGGGCAGCTGTTGCGTATTAGCCTTGGGCCAGCTGTATGGAGCCACGTACGGTCGGCGGGGTCTGGGCGGGGTGGAGGCCGAGGGCTGGCGGCTGGTGGCGGTAGCGGACAGAGAAGGGGCCACTAGTGTACGGAACACACCATGTAACGTTGAACGTTCACGTATGGGGCTGTGTACGGAGTGTATACCTCTTGTGTCTTTGTGCCGGCCCATCACTCAGTCTGACTCAGTATTACCGAATCAATACCGATTTACCGTACTGAAGGGCACAGACGCCACAGGTGTGTAGCGGATGCGGTGAGGGGATATACAACGCATGTACGGTATCAGACGCCACAGGCGTATCCACCTGTGATCCACCACCAAGACAGCACACAGCGTCCGGGTACACACCGCCGGGTACACACCGTTACACAGCGCCTTGACTGGCGAGATAACGAATTCGACAATTTCCTTGCCTCTAATTCCTTTATGCAATAGGCTACGACCGTAGCCGTATAGCGTGTATTAGTACGAACTCATGTCGTGACTGCGGCCTTCAACAGCTAAACAGCATGCAAGTCCAGAGCTCCCAGCTTGTCATGGGTACGACATGCCGACATGTACATCGAAAATATGGCATACATCAAACCATAAAAGAGTACAAGTAAAGCGCCACAAACACATCAACACTGCACGTCTGGCCACATGTGCCACACCTATATCACTAACCCACAGCAATGCTGCCGTGTTGTGTGGGGTGCTCACGTCCTCACACAACAGCGATACATCCCGTTATCCAACTAGTGCCACCAAGCTTTGCACAATGCGACGTCTGCAGACGACTTCCCAGGATGCAAGATCACCCTAGAACGCGGTGGCCGCTGCAACTCGCAAGAACCCATGCACAGCCGTTGGGCCTGGTCGGTTCCATGCTAGATGCTAGGTGCTATGCACGACGCTGGCGCAGAGGCCAATGGCTGTGTAATGCTCTGATGCAGCGGTACAATTGCAATCTGGACGGACTTAGCAGCCCTGGACGGGTCTAAATGCTGCAGATCTGCCTGTAGTCTGGCGTGAAGTCCGGGTTGGGCGAAGGGGCCACCAGCAGCAGCGACAGGTTGGCCACCGCCATCTTGCCCACGTCCAGGCCCTGTAGGGGTGGGAGTGGGAAAGAGGCAGTTGGCAGACAGCAAGCTGATGCCAAAACTACAAAGTATGTAGGTAAGTAGGTGCACGCCCACCTTGCCCACGTCCAGGCCCTGTGCGTGGGAAATAGGCAGTTGGCAGGCAGCAGGCTGATGGCAGAAACAAATCGTGTACAGGTACGTAGGTGCACGTCCATTTGTCATACCCGGGCGCTGCGGGTGCATGGACGGCAATTGCCAGTAGCGGTGGAGACCGCAGATAATGACTTTCCAACAGGCGGGTACGGCAATGCACGGCCAGGTTACGTCCAGGTTACGTTCAGGGTTTACGACCAACCGGCACGTGTGCCTTGACCACCAGCTCCAGGGCCTGTGCACGGACTGCCCTCCGTTTAGCATGCCAGTGCATGCACGCTCTGTCGAGCCTCTCTGTATCAATGAACGCCAGCATCAACCCACATATGTGACCCACGCACAAGTGACGGCGCCCCCGTAACCCCACAAGCCGTCCTGTTTGTGCACTACGCATCCGTACCCATACCCATACCCACAACCACACCCACACCTACACCATCACCCCATCCCAGCGCCCAGCAGCTCCATGGTCACGCCGACATGCACACCCGCACCCACCACGCCACCCGAACCTGCACCCCACCAGCCCACCCGCCGGCCTTTACGTTTACCCACCGTGCCCATGCTGCATGGAGCTCCAACGCACGCCTTCCCCTGCACCGACACCACCACCACGACCACCACCACCACCACCACCACCACCATGTGCCCACTCACCGGGTCCGTGCATGCTGCCCTCAGCTCCACCAGCCGCAGCGCCACGTCCGGCAGCCGCTGCGACAGACGGATCTGGAGCTGTGCGGGGCGGAGCGAGGCCAAGAGTGGATGCGCTTAAACGAGAAGGCGTGTGGTGCGAGCGTGCGGCGTGGGACCTGGGATGGCGGGCGGAAGGCCACGCAGCCGTCCCAAGCGGTCCACACGGGGCGGGTGGCGAGCCCACCGCAGCATAGTCACAGCTTCAGCAATTTCTGTTCGACTTGCTGAATGGCAGCTAGCACCACAAGCCATGAACCTACGACGTGACTGCCACAAGGTGGCGTCCTGATCAGCAGCAGCTGAAAGTAGACACATGCAAGCTCTGCACACCGTTTGTAAGACGGAACAACAACCTGACCGGCCGCCAAGCATGCACAGCCCCCTGGGCACCCGCATCCTAACCCACCCGTATGTGTGCGCTGAGGTGCGCCTCCACGGCTCTCCGGAGCGCCCTCGCCGCGGCCGTGGCGGGCTCCAGGTCCGTTGCCCGCAGCAGCACACTGCCGGGGCCGCAGTAGTTCTGTGCAGCGCCCATCAGCGTCTCTGTCACTACCCACACCGTCTGCTGGTAGCATGACTCGGTGACTGGGCGGAGGGGTGGAGGGGCGGGGGCCGGAGGGGAACGAGGGATACGGTAAGCAGCCACAGTAAGGAGTAGCGCGAAGGGAGTAACAAGAGAGGAAAGGACGGACGTGCAAAGGAAAGGCAGCCAAGACAGCTTAGCGTTACACGGGTGCTGTCGCTACCAAGTGCAAAGGTGGTGCACCACAGATGCCGATTTCGGCAAGCGAGGGCACCGGCAGGCGCCTGCGCCTGTCCTGGGCTGCCACTGCAGTTGCCGTGGACCTGAAGGCTTCACAGACTCCCCAACGCTTACGTTGCACGCTGCCCCAGCTTTGGGGACCATGCTCGGCGCCATGCACTGCCCTGCCCTGGCCGTGGGGCCAGTCCCGGCCCGTACAGCCAGCAAACCATGCAGCGCACGTCACTGCCACGTGCCCCCTGCCCCTTGCCCCCTGCCTCCACCCCCGGGCGTGAATAAGATTACAAACTATGAATTTATATTTCACACACATATACATACACATGACGTTTGTCGGGAAAACCTAACCAGGTACTACCCACGCACCCTGCGTGCCGTGGCGCTGGAAGAAGGCCATGAGGCCGTGCAGCCTCTTGGCCGCCGCCTGCGCCTGGCCGTACACGTCACGGTTGGGGTCCAGGGGTGCGGCCGCCGCCTGGTCCTGGACCGGCAGGCCTGCTGCTGCTGCGGATGCCGATGCGGGTGCTGTTGCTGAAGCAGCTCCCGCGGCTGTCCGCTGGCGCTTAGCTGCTGCTGTTGGCGATGATGCCCCAGGCGCCGCTGGGACCAGCCGCGGCGGCGGTTCGATGCCTCTCAGCAGCAGCTCTACGTCTAGGATGGTCTGTAGAAGGCGAGGGAAGTGGGCGCCCAGGAAAAAGGGCCGGCGATGCAAGTGAACGACCGGTGGGCGCTGTAAAGACCCATTGCCTCCTCGCAAATCTGTGGCGTCCCCTGCCGTCTTTGCAGTGCCTCGTCAACGACATGTTACCAAGCTGAACCCCAGGGCCGGCGCATGCAACAGGTGGACCTGCCTGCTCGTGCCCGCTCCGGCTCTGCACCACCCCCCCTGACACAGGCCCATTTGCTCACCCACCATTGCACCGGTCAGCGGCCCCCCACTTGCGGCCGGTCCCAGGTAATCTCTACAATTCCTTATCACTATCATTCCGCTCCCTTTAGTCCTCCATTGTACGGTATCTACCGCGCACCTGGTATGTGCCCAGCTGCTCCTGCCAGTGCGGCTGCAGGTCGGGCAGCAGCGTGCGCAGCCCCTGCAGCCCGCGCCGCAGGGCCGCAGCCGCCTCCGCATCGCCCCCGCATGCAGCCTGGGTGCAAAGGCAGTTTGTGGGACAGGGCAGCGAGTGCTTCGCTGGTACTGGCTTAGAGGTCCGCGGCGCTGGTCGGGTACTCGCCACGGCCCAACATCAGGGTTCCCCACTCGGACAGAGTTCAATAGTAGATACCCTAAGCAGGAGATTCCTTCTTAGTGCACACCACTAGGAGTATTTGCAGTGTGCTCTCGAATTTGCAGATCCCAGTGGCCCGATTGAGCAGTCGAGCGGCATAGGGGGAGGGAGAGCCAGGGGCCTGGCCAGGGCGTGGGCCAGGGGAGGGTGCGCAGTGGCGCGAAGACTGCTTCTCACCGAGATCGCGACCTCCCAAGCCTTCGGCTCGCTCCAGTCGTTTGATTCGGTGGTATAAGCTGCTGATGCTGATCGCGTCGATGTGAGGCGGGTTGTAGGGGCTCCGGCGGGACTGGAGAAGGGACACGCGGGTGTCCTGTTTGGCCGCTGGCAAGGTTTAGGATGACTTGTCTTGTGCTGGTGTTGGCAACATAGTCTATGACCGGAAGGCGTTGCGGCAGAGGGTCGATTGCAGGTTGACAAGCCCTTGAGGGTTGTCATCGCGTTAACAAACAGTGAGTCACGCAAACAACTGGCAGCAATTCATTAACGGCAACTACTGCGAAGACGTTTCGTGTCGCGCCTTTGCGGCAGACCTGACCTGTGTCGCCAACTTCAATCCGAATGTACAAAAAGGGCATGCATGGGCAAAGCAGCGAGCCAGAACGGCTGCCCTGTGGAACAAGTTCCTAAGTTTCACTGCAGCTCATTTGCCGTATAAGCCTGGGCCCTGCTAGGACGAGGTGCTCGGAGGCAAGGACACGTGCCATCAGGGGAGCTCCCCTGCACGCACCTGTTTGGACAGGCCAGGGCACCGTTGCCACGACAGCAGATGCTAGACCTTGAAGTTGTGCTACCATTAGTCTTTGTTGCCTTCCAACAGTGCGGGTCAGCTGTTTGAGACGCTGGTACCTGAGTGCCACCCACGTGTTGATTAGTGGGGCCACCCTTGGCACATTGTTGTTGTCACGTGAACGTGCACCCGAATACGTGCACCCGGATACGGGCACCCAAATCCGTTGCTGTGTGACAGTCATATAGTACGTGTATTTGTTGACGCCAAGCCCAGATTGCTTTCCGATAACCGCTAGGCGGTGCTGCTACACAAAGCAGAGCCGAACAGGCCGGTTCATTTGCAACTTAAATTCTTGCTCCTTACCTGCTTGCTATTTGCAACATGGCGCTGCTGTCGGCGAAGGTTTCTGCCGGCAGCACAGTTGGCAGGCAGGGTCTTGCTGCGCCTCGGCCCTGCGCATTGCCGGCAGTCCGTTCGATTCGGGTTGCCCGTATGCCACTAAAATGCAAGGTGATGACAGCCGCTACCGCAGAAGAGGCGGAGGTGCGTCAAGGGCTTGAGGGCATGCGGGTTTCCCATCAGTCGGCACGCCAGTCCTGGAGCTGGACTGCTTGCCGAGGAGCCCGGCAAGTTGCAGATCGTACAAAAAGAAGAACAATCTCAGGCGACGGCGAACCTGGCCTAGCTTCGGGAAGAAGATAGGCCGGCGACCTCGCCGTAGAGGTGGCCCCAGCTCCCCTCTCCAGCAGGAACCACGCCCTAACTCCCTCAGTACGTAACCCCCGGGCCTATGTGCCATGTGCAGCAGAGGAAGCAGCTAACCAACCTGGACCGCGTGACCATCCTGTCGGAGGCGCTGCCCTACCTGCAACGCTTCCGCGGCAAGACCGTGGTGGTCAAGTACGGCGGTGCTGCCATGAAGGACCCCACGCTCAAGGTGGGGTAGGGCCATAGGCTTATGGCCCAGCATCTTTGAGCCATGGGCGCACGGCAATGCCCTGAACGCTATCTTTACCCAAGTGCTGGTTGGCCGTCCCACGCTTAAGGTGGGGCAGGGTTACGGCCGCGCACCTCTTGAGCCATGGGGCCAGTGCATGGCCCTGGACATTGTTCTAGGTCTAAACGTTTTGTTCGTCGTCGTACGGTGCCACTTTACGTTACGGTATACATGTGGCACTGGTACGTCATGTCCCTCCTGGCTGCATCCTCCCACCTGCCTCTTGTTAGCCCACGCATACCCATCACGCAGGCCGGCGTGATCACCGAGCCCGTGCTGCTGGTGCACGTGGGCACCAGCTGCATATCTACCAGCGCTCCTTCCATGCACACACACTCCTTGGCCCATACCCTCCGTAGTCGCTACCCATTTACGCCCGCGCACGCGGGCGGGTGTGGACTATAAATCTGTTGCTGCTGGTGCTGTGGCATCTGCGTCGTGATCAGCAGCGCTCCTCCCCTGCACACACTGCTTAACCCACACCTTCCCTAAAACCACATACATGAATCCATACCAGGCGGGCTTGATCACGGACCTTGTGCTGCTGCTCTGCATGGGCATCCTCAACGTACTCGTCCGCGCGCCTCCCCTGCACACACTGCTTAACCCACACCCCTGCCAGGCGGGCGTGATCACGGACATGGTGCTGCTGCTCTGCATGGGCATCCTTAACGTACTCATCCGCGCGCCTCCCCTGCACATACCACTTAACCCACCTGCTTAACCCACACCCCCACCAGGCGGGCGTGATCACGGACCTGGTGCTGCTGTCCTGCGTGGGCATTCGCTGTGTGCTGGTGCACGGCGGCGGCCCCGAGATCAACAGCTGGCTGGCCAAGGTGGGCATCGAGGCGGTGTTCAAGAACGGACTGCGAGTCACGGACGGTGAGCGGCGGGCTGCTGCGGAGTTACCTGCTGTTGGTTATCGCAGTCATTCCAAGGCGATCAGGCTGCCGTGAGCCGAACGCAACCCGCGGCGCTGCTGCCGGAGCAGCAGCAGGGGCCGGTTCCCTGGGCGGCCGGACGGCGGCGGCCGACTAAAACGGATCAGAGGGGGCCGCTGGGCTGCAAACTTGCTGCGACGCAGAAACCCCGGTTGCCGTATAGATTCCCTTCTGCAGCCACTGCCGGTATTGCAAATGCTGTCACAGCTGCTGTTGCTTCATCACTGGTCCTCACCTACCGAAGCGTCTGGGGCCCCTCACCTCGCTGCCCCCTCTTGCAGCTGCCACCATGGAGATTGTGGAGATGGTGTTGGGCGGGCGCGTGAACAAGAGCCTGGTGACGCTCATCCAGCAGGCGGGAGGAAAGGCGGTTGGCCTAACCGGCAAGGACGGGCAGCTGCTGCGGGCGCGGCAGGTGTGTGTTAGGGTGTGGCGGTGGGGTAGGGTGGTGTGTGTGGATGAGGAACTCACCGGCAAGGACGGGCAGCTGCTGAGGGTGCGGCATTAGCATGGGGTGCGAGGTGGGTAAAGGGGGGTCACATTAGGACGGGCCGCTGCTGCGGGCAAGGTAGGTGGGTGAGGCAGAGGAATGTATGGGCAGCTGTTGTTCCTTCTGTTGAAAGGTGGAATGGGCAGAGGCCGACGAATGGCAGCTGCAGCGGGCGAGGCTGGTGGGTTAGGCTAGGATGTGGGGTGGGTGGGGTGATGCGGAGCCGCACGAGCACGGGAGGGCAGCTGTTGAGAGCCATGCACGTGTGCTGGCTGGTGCGGGCAGCAGGTCGGGTTCGGGGCGAAGCGTACGGTCGGGCATGTGCAGCAGTCCAGGTGTGGGTGTCGCCTGGGGTGATGTAGGCAGAACGCTCGAACGGTAGCAAGCCTGTATCCGTACCACCCTTAGCACACGCAGTTTACCCAATTAGTACGACCCACCTGTTACGGCACCCCGAATCTAGATAACTCACTTGGTATAAACCCACAACCCGCCCACCTGAATGGTTGAGCTGGACACTGGCGGCGTGGGCAAGGTGTCCCAACGTGCACCTGAGCCCGTGTTGCACCCATGTTTCATGCTAAGACACGCCTCCCCATGTTAACCCACACTCCCTCCGCAGATGGTGGAGCTGGACATTGGTTACGTGGGCGAGGTGGCCCGCGTGGACCCCACCATCTTGCACCCACACCGCTTCATAGCTAATGCACACCCCCCTCTGTTAACCCACGCTCCCGCCCGCAGATGGTGGAGC
>VFQN01006682.1_pt1 | contig 12945 bp, 8 predicted proteins | sample 3512371 | NCBI WGS metagenome assembly VFQN01 (sample SAMN10412370, study PRJNA504923) | tailings metagenome | isolation source: Replicate 2 from Balatoc abandoned mine | place: Philippines: Itogon, Benguet | collected 2017-08-28
TAAATGCCATTATTCATTTCTCCATCAGGAATAAGCTGATAGTAGGTTTGATGGTTCTAGCACTCATTATTGTAGGTGTTATTGAGACCACTAAACTTCCTATTGATGCGGTTCCTGATATTACCAATAATCAGGTATTGGTCATTACTACCGCCCCAAGTTTAGGAGCGCCGGATGTAGAGCGATTTATCACAGTACCCATAGAACAAGCTACGCGTAATGTGCCGGGTATCGTAGAACAAAGAAGCTTTTCCAGATTTGGATTGAGCTTGGTAACCATTGTGTTCAATGAACAAACAGATGTGTATTGGGCGAGAACTCAAATCAGTGAACGACTAGCCCAGGTGCGTCAACAAATTCCTGAAGGAATGGGAATACCGGAACTAGGACCTGTCAGTACAGGTTTAGGGGAAGTATTTCAATATGTAGTTAGACCAAAACCAGGGTACGAGCAAAAATTTTCTCAAGCAGAATTAAGAACTATCCAAGATTGGATCATACGAAAGCAATTATTAGCAACAGAAGGTATTGCGGATGTGAGCAGTTTTGGTGGACAATTAAAACAATATGAAGTAGCTGTTCGAACAGATAAGCTTCGAAGTTTGGGTGTGTCTATTAGTGATGTATACGATGCCTTGCAAAATAATAATCAGAATACAGGTGGTGCTTATATTGAAAAAGGACCTACTGTTTTATTTATTCGTACAGAAGGACTGGCAAAAACAATAGAAGACATTCAACAGATTGTTGTCAAAAGATCCAATGGTATTCCAGTGTTGATACGTGATGTAGCAGAGGTGAAATTTGGAGCTGCAACACGTTATGGAGCATTGGCTTACACTAATGATGGAGAAGTTGCTGGTGCAGTAGTAATGATGCTGAAAGGGGAGAATAGTAATAAGGTCATCAGAAATATCAAAGAAAAGATCAAACAAATAGAAACAACACTTCCTGAAGGTGTGATGATTGATCCTTTTCTAGACCGAACAAAAATGGTGAATAATGCTATTGGCACGGTAGAAACCAACTTACTTGAAGGTGCATTGATTGTAGTATTTGTGTTGGTACTATTTCTTGGAAACTTCAGGGCAGGATTTATTGTAGCAACTGTTATTCCTCTATCGATGTTATTTGCAATCATCATGATGAATGCATTTGGCGTTAGTGGTAACCTAATGAGTCTAGGAGCACTTGATTTTGGACTTCTTGTGGATGGTGCAGTAATTATTGTTGAGGCTGTTATGCACAAAATGTCGAAGCTGAATGGAGCGGCGATGGGAACCAAGTTGAGTAGAGAACAGATGGATAGGAGTGTTGAAGAGTCTAGCGGTAAAATGATGAATGCAGCTGTATTCGGACAAATCATTATCCTCATTGTCTATTTACCTATTCTTTCTCTGCAAGGTATTGAAGGAAAGATGTTCAAGCCCATGGCACAAACGGTTTCATTTGCAATACTCGGGGCATTCATTTTATCGCTTACTTATGTTCCTATGATGAGTGCTTTCTTTTTAAGCAGAAAGCAAGGGCATAAAGAAAATATTTCTGATAGGATGATGCAAAAACTGCAACAATGGTATAAACCATTATTGAATCGATCTATGAAAGCGCCAGGTATTATTATTGGTTCGGCAGTGGTATTATTTGCAGCAGCTGTAATAGTGCTATCCTCATTAGGTGGTGAATTCATACCCAAGTTGGAAGAAGGGGATTTCGCAGTAGAAACAAGGGTGCTAACAGGGTCTTCACTAACTACTACTTTGCAAGAGAGTCAGAAAGCAGTGAAGATTTTATTGAAAGAATTTCCTGAAGTAGAAAAGATCGTCACAAAAGTTGGAACAGGTGAAATTCCTTCAGATCCTATGCCTATCGAATCTGCTGATATGATCATTGTATTAAAAGATAAAAAACAATGGACGAGTGCCAAAACCTTTGATGAATTGGCAGAAAAAATGGGAGAACGAGTAGCATCTGTTCCAGGTGTTACTACCGGATTTCAATATCCCGTTCAAATGCGTTTCAATGAGTTGATGACCGGAGCAAGACAGGATGTGGTTTGTAAAATTTTTGGTGACGATCTGGATAGCTTAGCGCGATATGCAGCAGTTGTTGGAGAAGTGATTGGAACAGTAGAAGGAGCCAAAGATCTTTTTGTGGAAACAGTAACAGGTATTCCTCAATTGGTGATATCGTATAACCGAGAAGCGATAGCTCGATACGGTGCAACGATCGCAGACGTAAATCGATCCGTACAAGCAGCTTATGCTGGAAGTATTGCCGGACAAATTTTTGAAAATGACAGGCGATTTGATTTAGTCATTCGCTTGAATGAGTCGCAGCGTAACAATGTAGATGAGATTGGTGATTTATTGGTAGAACTTCCATCCGGACAGCAAGTGCCTCTTAATCTACTGGCCAATGTAGCTATTCAGGAAGGACCATATCAGATACAAAGAGAAGATGCACAAAGAAGAATCACAATTGGATTTAATGTTAGGGGTAGGGATGTACAGTCGATTGTTGAGGAACTACAAACGAAAGTGAAAAAGCAGGTTGAATTACCGGCAGGCTATTACGTTACCTATGGCGGTCAGTTTGAAAATCTACAGCAAGCAACCAAGCGTTTGGCTATTGCAGTACCGGCCGCTTTATTACTCATTTTTGTGATGTTATTTTTTGCATTTAGAAAATTCAAATACTGTTTATTAATCTTTTCAGCCATACCATTATCAGCTATAGGAGGAGTATTTGCATTGTGGATTCGAGATATGCCCTTTAGTATTTCTGCAGGAATCGGTTTCATTGCATTGTTCGGAGTTGCAGTACTGAATGGTATTGTACTAATCACAGAAATGAATAGGTTAAAAGCTGAAAATAGTGCTTCATCCATACCTGAAGTAATAACCCAAGCAACAGAGACAAGATTAAGACCTGTGCTTATGACAGCTGCCGTAGCATCACTTGGATTTTTACCAATGGCATTGAGCAATGGCGCAGGAGCGGAAGTACAAAGACCGTTGGCAACAGTTGTAATTGGTGGATTATTATCTGCCACACTACTCACACTTTTTGTATTGCCTTCCTTGTATCTTTTGTTTGAAAAGAAAAAGATTCAAATACCCATGAAACCATTACTTGTTATTGTGATGATCTTGTCAATCTGTTCTTTGCAGGCACAGCAGGTACAGACGATGAAACTGGAAAAACTATTGGCATTGGTCAAGGAAAAGTCGCCTATCTTGAAAGTAGGTCAACTTCAGGAGAAATATTATGCAGCACTCAAAGGAACAGCTAGGGATATTCCAAAAACACAGCTAATTGCAGAATTGGGTAATTATAATAGCTTCAATTTTGATTCTCGTATCTCGATCTTACAACCTTTCTCAGCAGGTATGGTATATCGAAAGCAAGAGTTGGTATTGAATAGTTATTTGAACACTGCTGAAGCGAATACTATCATACAACAACAGGTATTGGAAAAGATGATTCGTCAACTATACCTCGAATTGCAATACTTGACGGCAAGAAAAAAAATTCTAGAACGTGCCGATAGTGTTTATGGAAGTTTTCAAAGAGTAGCCCAGCTTCGTTTTGAGAAGGGCGAGTCCAATTTGCTAGAGAAAACTACATTGGATAATCAAGTGATGCAAAATCGGCAAATGTTGTTGATGAATATATCAGATAGTAAAGCCATTCAACTGGAAATATCGCTTTTGTTACAAGATTCGATCCACATTGTTCCTGCTGATGAACTCATAACTTCTCAACAGCTTTACGATACTGCTTTATTACAACAACATCCCGAACTTCAATTTTATAAGGCGCAGGAGCAACAAGCGGAAGCGGAAACTCAGCTTGCTAAAGCTAAACTGAAACCTGAATGGCTGATTGGGTATAATAACCAATCATTAATGGGATGGATGGAATATAAAAACAGATCAGAACGTTTCTTTACCGCAGGCGATCGATTTTCCTCAGTGACCTTAGGAATGTCTATTCCATTTTTCAATAAAGCACAGAAAGCAAAGGTTGAAGCAGCAAATGTTCAGGAACAAGTGAATCGGGCCAATACAGATATTGCTGCGTTACGTTTGAAAACACAATTACAGCAAGCATTACAGCATAGAGATAAGTTGAATTCAACTTTGACTTATTTTAAAAATAGCGCCTTGCCACAGTCCAATATCATTATACAAACAGCTAATCTGAACTATAAAAATGGGCAGATCAGTTATATTGAATGGGCTACATTGGTAAATCAGGCTTTGGCTATTCAAATGCAGTATGCCGATACACAAAGAGATCATCAGTTGAATGAAATTCAGCTGGATTATTTATTACAAAAGAATTGACAAGCTATTATATGAAAAAATATATGCTAAGTATTGCAATGATGGTATTACTATCATGCGGAACCAAAGAAGAGGCTGCAACTGAAGTTGTAAAAGAAGAAGAACAAGAGACATTGATAGAGCTCAATGAAGAGCAATTAAAAAATGCAGGTATTACCGTAGGCTATCCTGCTGAAATGAATATGCACAGCACTATCAAGGTGAATGGTGTCGTTGATGTACCACCACAGGGTATGGTATCGGTGAGTTTTCCTTTGGGAGGCTATCTAAAGAGCTCTCACCTGCTTCCGGGTATGGGAGTAAAAAAAGGTGAGGTCATAGCCACACTGGAAGATCAGAGCTATGTACAGTTGCAACAGGATTACTTAATGGCGAAGGCAAAAATGGAGTTTCTTAGTACGGATCTTGTTCGTCAAAAAGAGCTCAGTGAACAGGATGCTGCCAGTAAAAAAACCTATCAACAGGCATCTGCTGATTTTAAAACACAACAGGTATTAATACGATCTTTAGAAGAGAAGCTAAGGATTGTGGGTATCGATCCAGAGAAATTATCAGTTAATACCATTACGCGAACGATTAGCTTGCGATCTCCGATCAATGGATATGTCACTAAAGTAAATGTCAATATTGGTAAGTATGTAAATCCTGCCGATGTGTTATTTGAATTAGTTGATCCGGATGATATTCATGCAGCGCTTACTGTTTTTGAAAAAGATATTATGCAAATAAAAAAAGGAATGAGGGCAAGTGTTACGCTTGCTGATAAGCCAGGGAAAAAATATGAAGTAGATGTTATTTTAGTAACCAGAAATGTTGATGAGAATAGGGGAGGGTTGGTGCACTGTCATTTTGAAAATGCCAATCATGAATTATTACCGGGAATGTTCTTGAATGGAAGCTTCGAATTAGATAATAAGAAAACCATTGCAGTGCCGGAATCTGCTGTTGTTCGCTATCAAAGTAAGCCGTATATCTTTATCGCAAAAGATTCTAGTCGATTTGAAATGATGGAAGTTGAGATCGGTACTTCAGATCAACAAATGATTGAGTTAAAGAGCAAAGAGGGTATTGATTGGAAGCAACAAAAAGTAGTGCTCAAAAATGCATATAGTTTATTGGGAAAGTTGAAAAATAAAATGGAAGACGATTAGTAGGGGCTATTCAAAAAAGATTTCCATGGGATGATAAAAGGAAGTATCAACACCCATACAACAAAAAATACAGCCATACCCCCAGGGTATGGCTGATTGTTTTGTATAGCGGGTAAGCAAACAAAAAATAACCAGCATGATTTATAAATAAGCTGTAGTAACAAAATTGGTGAAAATTGAATCGGGTAAAAGAAGCCAAATATTGATAAAATTGCGATGGCTAACCAAAGCGCACCAGTTAGCTGCATTGTTGGAGTGCTTGGGTAAGCACCTGAAAATACTGTTCTAGCTGCATATGCAGGAAAGAAAAGAGCAGAGATGCCAATCCATCCTGCAACAATGATATTTGCTAGATATACAAAGCGCATACAATAGTAGTAACAGTTATCTGAGAAACTGGTTTAGAAGAATGGGAATTAATTAGATGTTGTTCTTTTTCTACTAATAGCAATCATGAGTAAAAAAAGACCATAAAAAACAATCCCAACGCCAATACAATTGATCAAGGTCTGCTGATATCCCAATTTATTGACATTGATAAAAGGATATGGATAAGTATGAGTAATAGTGCCTCTTATCAATGTGTAAATAAAATATGCAAGTGGATAATACAACCATGGCAATGCGTCACTCCATTTTAGTTGTATTCTTTCAGTAAAAAAGATCCAATACACAAGGAAATATATCGGAATAAAACTGTGTAAGAGCTCATCTGCAACTTTACCCCATCCGGAAACAGGCCAGATGTTCCTTAATAAAATATTATAAATAATACCTACTACTAAAATGTAAACAGTAATCGCAGTGGTAGTATTAAACTTCTTGAAGAACTGCCCCAGTTTTGTTGACGGAAATAGCCATATGCAAGTAAAATAAATAGCTACCAGACTATTGGTAAGTATGGTGAAATAACTGAAGAAACGAATGATTGTGTGTAGAATAGAAACCTCTCTGTTATTGAGAGTAACCCACAATTGTAACCCTACGGCTATGATACTAATAAGGCTACCAAAGATGTAGATACCGCGGATAGATTTTTTTTCTTTCACGTTTAATTCAAGTATTCAATAAATATACGTTTCTGTTTGGAATGATTACTTTTTTGACCAGTAACAGATACTTAAATCACTAAAATTGTGTAACGGATTAATGGCTGACAACTTTTAATCCAATGATAGAAGCAATTAATGTGGTGATGAAAAAGAGTCTCCAAAAATCTGCAGGCTCTTTAAAAAAAAGAATGCCGATGAGAACGGTTCCCACAGCTCCAATACCTGTCCATATTGCATAAGCAGTACCAATAGGCAATTCTTGAGTAGCTTTTATAAGTAATAACATGCTGATGGTTAAACAAAGTAAAAAACCTCCATACCAACCAAAAGCAGCCATTCCACTGCTAAGCCTGGCTTTACCCAAGCATGCCGCAAAGCCTACTTCAAATAATCCTGCTATGATGAGTATGATCCAACTCATACATCTATATAATTTTCCAGTTGCTCTTCTACGTTATAAAATCCTGCCAATTTTCGAATGACAGCTTCAACAACGGCGTCTGGACAACTGGCTCCGCTTGTCATCAAAATTCGAAGAGGTGATCTTTTAGGCAGGTAGTTTTGTATAGATACTAATTCCTTTGTTCTCCAATTGCGATGAAGAATCTCTTGTTGGTCAACCAATTTATCAGCGGCATCAATAAAATAAGTCGTTAGTTTTTCTTCACATAGTTCTACCAAGTGTGAGGAGTTACTGCTATTATATCCACCAATCACTATGGCAATATCAGCTTCCGTATCAGCCAGCATGCCAGTTACTGCGGTTTGATTATCGTTGGTAGCATAACAAAGTGTGTCTCTAGTATCTGCAAAACGATCTGCAATAGTAGAAGATGTTAATTGGTAATGCCGGATGAAAACACTTTTAAGATAATCGGAAATAGCTTGGGTATCCGTAGCGAGTTGAGTGGTTTGATTCACTACTCCTATCTTTTGTAAATCCTTCGTAATATCAAATCCTTCTGAATAGCGTCCTTTGAATTCTTGGTAAAAGTCCGTAGCAGGTTTTTCGCCTGTGATATACTTCGCTAATTCAACGGTTTCAGTCATGTCATTGACAACTACTGTAGGGGTATGATAGGAAGCATGTGAAAAAGTAGCCCTAGTTTCTTCATGTTGTGGTTTACCATGTACGACAATGCTATAGCCTTTCTTTGCGATCTGCTCACTTCGATTCCAAACTTTTTCAACAAATGGACAAGTCGTATTGTATTTTTCCGTGGGTATTCCCTTTGCTTCTAACAGGGCTTCTATTTCCAGGGTAGTTCCAAAGGCAGGAATGATGACCACATCATCCTTGGTAAGTGTATCGAAAGGAATGAGTTGTTGTCCTTTGGTGTCTTGTAAAAATTGAACACCTTTAGACAGAAGATCCGCATTCACTTGCGGATTGTGAATCATCTCACTCAATAAAAAGATTCTCTTACCCGGATTTTCTTCAATGGTTCTGAAAGCAATTTCAATAGCATTTTCAACACCATAACAAAACCCGAAATGGCGTGCTAAATAAATTTGTAAGTTACCGAGGTCTAATAATGTAGGGGAGAAATCTTTTTTTAATTTATCCTGTTCTTTTCGCCTCTGCTTAATGTTACCAATTAAAGGACTCCGGTATTCGCCGGGTACATTGAACTGCTTCATAGCGCAAAGATAGTGAGTGGTGAGTAGTCAGTAGTGAGATATCGCTATAAAAGTATGCGGAATTCTCGTTTTTATCCCCACATTCGACTACTCACTATTGACTACTCATTTTTTCATCAATTCTCCCTATCTTCCAATCACCAAAACTAACTGTTGCGCATGTCAAACCATATGTTTTTACAGGCTTGTCTTATCGTGAGCGGAGGTGTCATTATCGGAGCTACTCCCAAAGAGAAAACCATTTTTACTGCTATCACAAGATCAGTTCAACGAAATCAAAAAAATTGGATCAATTTATTCAATGGTACTTCATTAAAGGGATGGCGTACTTTTCAAAATAAGCCCTCCGATTCGTGGTTGGTTCAAGATGGGGTATTGCATTGTAAAGGGAATAAGGCATCCAATCAGCAACGCGCTGATCTTATTACTGAAGAGCAATATGAAAATTTTGAGTTATCGCTTGAATGGAAAATTGCTGCTGGCGCTAACAGTGGGATTTTATATTTGGTATCAGAAAAATATCCTGCAACCCATTATAGCGGTCCAGAGTATCAATTAATTGATGATGTAGGTTATCCCGCCAAACTTGAAGATTGGCAAAAAACAGGAGCCAATTATGCCATGAATATTCCTGTGGCTGATGCTACCAAGCCTGCTGGTGAATGGAATAGTACCCGCATCATTGTAAACCAAGGTCATGTTGAACATTGGCTAAACGGAAAAAAGATTGTTACCTATCAATTATGGGACGAGAATTGGCATCAAAACAAAGCCAATGGTAAATGGAAAGATATGGACAGTTACGGCAGCTTAAAATCTGGTCATATCGCATTACAGGACCATGGTGGAGAAGCATGGTTTAAAGAGATTAAGATTAGGAAGATATAGATTAAGTCAAAAGTCAAAAGTGAAAAGTCAAAGGGGAAGCCTACTTCTTGCTATGGACTATCGACTATAGTCCATGGTCAATAGTCTATGGTAAGAACATCATTTCACCTTTCACCTTTCACCATTCACCATCCCCCCCTTTCACTATCTTTGCCCCATGCATTATGTTTCCGTAGAAGGTCTCACAAAGAGTTATGGGATCAATCCCTTATTCAATAATATTTCTTTCCATATTAACGAGGGTGATAAAATTGCGTTGATTGCCCGTAATGGCGTGGGTAAATCTACATTGCTGCGCATACTTGCCGGACAAGAAACTGCCGATGAAGGGAAGTGTTGGATCAATAAAGAGGTAACTGTTGCCTTATTTGAGCAAGAGCCGGAATTTGATGAAGCAAAATCAGTACTTGAAAATATTTTTCATTTAGAGCATCCCATCATTACTGCTATACGTGCGTATGAAGCAGCTGCTGAATCAGAAGACGGTCATCTGATTGCTGAGACGATCACCAAAATGGATGAATTAGGTGCCTGGGATTTTGAAGCCAAGGTAAAACAGATACTAGGTAAGCTGAACATTCATCATTTGCAAAATCCGGTGAAGGATTTGAGTGGTGGTCAACGTAAGCGAGTAGCATTGGCTAAAACATTGATCGATATTGGTTTTGAGCATAAACATACTTTATTGATGATGGATGAGCCAACCAACCATTTGGATGTTGAAATGATTGAATGGTTGGAGCATTATCTCAATGGTGAGAATATTACTTTGTTACTGGTAACCCACGACAGATACTTTTTAGATGCTGTTTGTGATGAGATATGGGAATTGGAGAGAGAAAACATGTACGTCTATAAAGGCGATTATGAAAATTACATGGAAAAAAAGGCGGCAAGATTGGAAAGTGAACAAGCCAGTATTGATAAAGCTCGTAACCAATACCGAAAAGAGCTTGAATGGATGCGGAAACAGCCCAAAGCGCGAACCACGAAGAGTAAGAGCCGTCAAGATAATTTTTATGAAGTAGAAGCCCGTGCCAAACAAAAAATTGAAGATGCTAAACTACAGCTCGAAGTTAAAATGAGCAGATTGGGTGGTAAAGTTATAGAAATGAAGAAAGTATATAAATCTTATGGCAATCTTCCCATCTTAAAAGGATTTGATTATACTTTCACAAAAGGAGAGCGCATTGGTGTCATTGGTAAAAACGGTGTAGGCAAATCTACCTTTCTAAATATGTTACAATTGATTGAGCCTGCTGATAGCGGTAAAATCAATATTGGAGAAACAGTCATTTTTGGTAATTTTTCTCAGCAAGGTTTGCAGATAAAAGATAATCTGCGTGTGATTGAGTATGTAAAAACATTTGCAGAGAGTTTTCCTTTGGCTAAGGGCGGAAGTTTAAGTGCTGCTCAGTTTTTGGAATTATTTTTATTTCCACCAGATAAGCAGTATACATATCTCTCTTCTTTAAGTGGAGGCGAAAAAAAGAGACTACAATTGCTAACCATATTATTTCGGAATCCTAATTTTCTAATTTTAGATGAACCTACCAATGATCTGGATCTTCCCACGTTGGCAGTATTAGAAAATTTTCTGAGTGAATACCAAGGCTGTGTTTTAATAGTGTCGCACGATCGTTATTTTATGGATCGCTTGGTGGATCATTTATTTGTATTTGAAGGAAATGGAGAAGTGCGTGATTTCCCTGGCAATTATACTCAATATCGGATATGGATGAAGGAACAGGAAGAGAAAGAGGGATTGACAGTTGATAGTAGACAGTTGAAAGTGGAGAAGACTGAGGTGAAAAATGAAACAATAGCCTCAAAGAAAAAAATGAGTTTTAAGGAGAAGCGTGAGTTTGAGTTGCTGGAAAAGGAATTGCCAGCGCTCGAAGCAGAAAAACTGAAAATCACTGAGCAGATGAGTAACGGAGCAATTTCCTTTGATGAAATTTCAAAACTCAGTGAAAGAATGATAGCCATCACGCAAGAACTGGAAGAAAAAGAATTACGTTGGCTTGAACTAAGTGAGATGGTTTAAATTGAATCCATTCTATAAAATGTATCGATTGTTGATCATACTATTGTTTGTGTCTGTTCATGTACAGGCACAACAAGACAGTACAAAGCGCAAATTTGAATGGGATGCTTATGTTGAAGCCTATTATAGTCATGATTTTGGTAAACCTACAGATCAACAAAAAATTCCTTTTCTCTATTCCTATAACAGACATCAACAACTATCGCTAAATCTTGTAATGGGCAGAATGTCTTATACTGCTAAGCGATTTCGTGGCGTTGTAGCTTTGGCCGCTGGGACTTATATGGATGATAACTTGCAAGCAGAAGATGCCGTTGTTGGACAGATTTTTGAAGCTTCTGTAGGGTTTAAACTTAGCAAGCGTAAAGACTGGTGGTTGGATATGGGAATTCTTCCTTCCCATATCGGATTTGAGAGTGCCATTGGAGCAGATCAATTAACACTTACCAGAAGTATGATGGCTGATAATTCTCCCTACTATGAGTCAGGAGTTAGACTATCTTATAACGCGTCTAATCAAAAGTGGTTTTTAGCATTGTTGTGTGTGAATGGATGGCAAAGAAGTATCAGAACAGGTGAGGCATTTCAACCTGCATTTGGTCATCAACTTACGTATAAGCCTAATAATGCTTTTAGTATCAACAGCAGTTCTTTTATTGGCAATGACAGACGTCCTGAGCTTAGAAGGATGCGTTATTTTCATAATCTGTATGGTATTTGGCAATTGAATAAAAATTGGACCGTGACCACAGGTTTTGATATGGGCTGGGAGCAGCAAAGTAAAGGCTCTTCAAAACTGTACAATTGGTATTCGCCTGTTGTGATACTGGGCCATCAAATTGATGATCGTCATCGGTTTGCAGTGAGGGCAGAATACTACCAAGATGCAAACAAGGTCATTGTTTCTTACCCATCTTCTGTTGAATTCAGGACTTTCGGCTACTCATTGAACTACGACTACAAAATCAATCAATCTGTGTTGTTCCGTATCGAAGCAAGATCATTTAATTCAGCGCAACCCGTATTCCCTACGGAAAATGGATTGAAATCAGGTAACTTTTTTATGACCAGTTCTGTTAGTATCCGTTTATAATAGTTCAAAAGAAACTGCGTTACTTTCTGATCCGTTAACGATTATGGAAACTTTCTGTCGTCCTTTGTAAAATACTCTTGTGGTAATGAGTTTGAAGCTTTGCCTTCTGATGATTTCCCATTTTTCGCCTGCTGACATCTCACGTTCACTGATCTTAAATACTTTCTTTGATAATGTGCCGTTATTTCTTAGATAGTGAATAGCACATTCCAATCGAACAGTAGTTTTCTTTTTGCCGCTATTGGTAATGCAAGCTTCGAATTCAAGATAGTCTCCAATCTTTACTTTTTTAGTTTTAACGATAAAGCGATTGATTGTTAAGTTGTCGGCATTGAGTTGATAATATTTTAGAACGTCTGGATGTCCGGCTTTTAACAAGGATCTTAATCCATGTTTGACAATGGCGTTGGTTTCTGGACTTTGGTTTTTCCATTTTTTAGCAATCGCAATAGCTATTCCGGGATTATCTTTTGAAATATCATTGAGATTATTGGCTACACTTCTTCTCACTACTTCACAACTATCTTCTTTCAGATTTTCCAGAATAGGTAAAATGGGTGTTGGGTCTTTTTTTAGATTGGGTAAAGCCATCGCCCAAGGTAAACGAGGTCTGCAGCCTTCAGTAGCAAGTCTGCGTACATGTCTGCTTTTATGCGTAGACCACTTCAACATTTGCGGAATCATTTTTGCTTCATAACGAATGATAAAATGTCTCACTGCA
>VFQN01006683.1_pt1 | contig 12944 bp, 17 predicted proteins | sample 3512371 | NCBI WGS metagenome assembly VFQN01 (sample SAMN10412370, study PRJNA504923) | tailings metagenome | isolation source: Replicate 2 from Balatoc abandoned mine | place: Philippines: Itogon, Benguet | collected 2017-08-28
CTGAGGCCCTGCAGGAAACAGGACGACGAAGCGCTCAACCAACCAGTGTCATGTGATGTGTGTGTCAACCCATGACTGACAGCACGTGGATGCCGTACGTGGGGGCCGGCACCTTGGCCACAACCCCTCGCCGCAGCGTGTGTCCCCCAAAGCGACTGACTCCTTGTGGCGACCCCTCTATCCCTGGCCAGGCGAAGTCCCCCCCTTTCGCCGTCCAGTAACTTTCTTCTCTCCCCGTCCCCCTAGAGCAAGCACGCGCATGGGTCACAGCCCAGCATGGTAGTGTCTTCTAATCCAAGTGAAATCCCGCCCTCTCCCCGGCCCCACTCCCAACCCTCCGCTGACCTGACCATCAGCCGGCCAGACACCCGCCCATCCCCGCCCTGGCCCACGGCCTACCTCCAGCCCCTCATTGACTATGACCATCATCGTTTTCCCTACATGGCAATGTCTTCTAGTCCATCCTGAATCCTGCCCTCTTCCCCAGTCCCCAGCCTGCCCTCCATCCCCTCCGTCCCTACCTCCAGCCCCTCGTTGAGGATGACGTATGTTTACCAACCATCATTCCCCCAATCCCGCACTCTCCCTCCGTCCCTACCTCCAGCCCCTCGCTGACCACACTCCGCAAACAGTACTCCTCCTAATCCACCAACCTGCCCTCCAATCCCGCCCTGACCCACAACCCACCTCCAGCCCCTCGTTGACCACACTCCGTAAGCAGTACTCCTCCTAAGCCACCAACCTGCCCTCCATCCCCACAACCCACCTCCAGCCCCTCGTTGACCATGTCCACACTCCGCTGCCGCTGCCCGTCCGTCTCCGCGCCGGGGGGCTTCTCCCACCCGCCCTGCTTGGCCCCGGGGGCCATCATGGGGGGCGGGGCGCGGGAGCGGGTGCGGGTGACGGTGGAGGGGGAGGGGGAGGGGGAGGCGAAGGGGTTGGTGCCGGCGGCGGGGCTGCCGGGGGTGGCGGGGGAGTCTGCGGGGTGGGGTGGGGGGAGGAAAGGGGAGATGGGGGACGGGAGCGTGAGGGGCATGGGGAGAGGGGTGGAGGGGGCAAGGAGCAGGGGTGCGGGGGGTAATATGAGGGTGGGATGGGCCCGTGTGTGTGTAGTGAGGTAAGTGAGGGGACGTGAGGGGTGGGAGGAGTGTGTGCGGTAGGGGCGGTGCGTTGGGGGCCTGAGACACGGCACAGGAGGGCGATGCCCAACACACAACAGGAGGCCGAGTCGTGCCGCACGTGTGCTTTGTCCGTGGAGCGTGGACAGTCTTTGGGTTCACCATATCACTGTTTGCGTGCTGCTTTTTGCTGTGCATTTTTGTGAAGGATGCTGCTTGCTTCTGGCCCGACCTCATGCATGGCCCGACCTCATGCATGGCCCCACCTCATGCATGGCAAGGCACCAGGGCAGGCTTGTAGGGTGTCACTCTGTGCACTGAATCGGGCTGTCGGGTCCCCCACCTGAAGATGATGTAGTAGAGGTCCCCTGTGGCGATGAAGGCGTGTCCGCCTCGTCAACGGATGACAAGCCACGCCGCTTCAGCTCTTGGGAAAATAGCGACTCCACGCTCCCGTCTGCACACGCCACGCCACGCTGGAGCTGTTGAGTAAATGCTTCTTTGCCAGCAGCGATTCAACGATATATTTATGATGTTATGTGCTTGGGTAAGAAGCGTCCTGTGGTTGCTGGGCTAACCTGGGCGGTCTTCAGGCGCTGCTCGGAGAGGTCGGCATCGCAGCCCGCGAACACTCCCAGGCACTTGGTAGCAGGGGGACCGAGCTACATTGAGTGGTCTATGTGCGGAGAGCTGCGGTGTTAGGCAGCGCATGGTAGTTGGCTTGGCTGCGCGCGTGCGAGGATGGGTCGGAGGGCTTCGGTGCAATTTGGCAAGGCAGCACGTGTGTTGAACACAGTAATTGTTTTTAGGACTGCCGTTAAGGTTTAGTTGTGTCCGCTTACGGTCCAGTATAAACGCAGGCTCTCTGATAAATGCATGCGTCAGTCGCATGCGCAAAGGTGACGTGCGCACATACGGTAATATTAACAACTTATACCAGTGCATGGTGATGTAGAATGCCATAATAATATGTGCGTTGTGAAGGCCGAAGGGTTTGGCCTGGCCCGTGGGACGTTCGCGCCCACGGTTCTGGCTGGAAAGGGTGTCCAGTCCCTTGCTAATGGCAGCCCGAACGACTTCCTACGCCATATGTTTCGGAAGGTTTACAAGTCGATGGTGCGGTTGTTGCCGTTCCTGCGATCGGTTACGTGTCAACTAAGGGAATCCGGCGTAAACCTACAGGTGCCTAGCTTCTCCCGTGCTTTCCATAGAGTAGATTCGTCGTGTGTTGATTTGGGTGGGTTACTCTGGTTTATCATAGCTGCTCCGTTTGTCAACCACCCGTTGACGCCACCTTGCGGCCAGACCAGGCACACAGGCGCACAAACTCTGCTTACTGCTTTCCCGGGTGCATACATAATCAACAATGAAGTAGCCTGTCTTGCTTAGAGCTGCTCTTTCCTGCTACGGCCTGGTCCTGAGGCTACTAAAGCGCGGGGACGAAAATGGGGGCGTGGGATAGCTTCCTCGACGCCCTCTTCAGCGTCCGATCAATTCAACAGTTTCTGGTGCTGTACAAAAAGAATGGTGAGCTCGACGGTGGGGAGACGCGTGGCGTAATTGCGTCGATGTCCCGCATGGCAGCTTGCTCCTTGGCCAGCGTGCTGCGGAACTGCTCCTCGCTGCAGCGCAGCTTTGCTAGGCAATTGGTTGGCACCAGAATTCCGTAGCGAACATGCCCTGTGTTGCGATGTGTGTGGGGCTCCCTTGGCACACGCGTCCAGTTACTCTGGCTGTCAGACACAGGCAAGAGGCCAGTAAGCCAGGGGAGCCGGGGGCCGCCATTGCACACAACAGGGCACATGGACACCCTTTGCATGGCCTATTAATATACAACCCGATCTGGGTCAACAGCGAATTCCTGGCTAGGGCAGCGACTCGTAAATACACGGCACGTGCCGTGGCCAAGGCCCGCATTGACCTGGACTTGGCGCCACGCCGCAACACGGCTGCACGGCGTCCACAGACGGAGGCGCCCAGCGCCTGAGATCCTGACCAAACCCATTACCACCTGGACAAAACCAGCACCACCATACTGCCCTCCCGTCCACCTCGGCCATTCCGCAGCCCACAAGCAACCCCTCGCACTTGCACCCCAGCCTCCGACACGCCCTGCCCCCTGCCTTCCCTTTACCCAGCCCTCCTCCTCCCTCATCCAACGTTTACCATCCCCGTTGTAATACCAGCTAGTCCCTGCCTCCCCATCTACCGTACCCTACCAATCCACTCCCACACCACCACCACCATCACCCGCCCTTGCCTGCCCCCCAGCGCTTGTGGCATGGCGCAACCGGCGCGCCACGGCCCTGCGCATCTTCGCGCCCTTCCTGTTCCTGGTGCTGGCCCTCATCATCGACAGGGCGCTGCAGGTGGGAAGGGGGGGGGGGACGGACAGACCAGTGATAACAAGTTGCGTACCGCGCAGTAAGGGCGTGGCCTGGTGCCGGCCCTCATCACTGATAGAGCGCTGCAAGTTGGGGGGTCGGCGATGGGGATGGGGATGGGGATGGCGATGGGGATGGGGTCGTGTCGACGGCGCCCGCCGGGAAGCCGGGGTATGGGGTGTGGGTACGTGGGATGGCTATTTGTGGGCTACATGGCAACCGCCGGAGGAGGCTGGGAGCCGCACAAATGAGGCGGGGACGGCGCGGTGGCCCGCCTCGGGTGTGACAAGGGTCGGCTAGGGGCCCTACATCCCCCTGGCCCCCGCTTGCACCCACCCCGATCCCCGCCTCCCTGCGCACCTTTCTCGTGGCCCTTCGTGACAGGAGGTTCAGCACGTTGACACGCCTGTCGCCCCTCCTGGTCCCCCCCCCGCTCTGCGGTTACCCCCCCCCCCCCCTCCCCCCCCCCCCCCCCGGCCAACGACGCAGCTTCTGTGTCCCCATCGTCCCTCACACACACAAGCAGGAGGTTCAGCACGTCAACACACCTGTCACACCCCCACCCCCCAGGCCAACGACGCGCGCACCAACAACCGCTTCAAGGACGCAGCTCCTGTGCTCCCTAGTGTCCCTTAACACACGAGCAGGAGGTTCAATACGTTAACACACCTGTCCCCCCCACCCCCCAGGCCAACGACGCGCGCACCAACAACCGCTTCAAAGACGCAGCTCCTGTGCTCCCTAGTGTCCCTTAACACACGAGCAGGAGGTTCAATACGTTAACACACCTGTCCCCCCCACCCCCCAGGCCAACGACGCGCGCACCAACAACCGCTTCAAGGACGTGACCGACCCCACGCCCATCAACGTGGGGCCCATCCCGCGGTGCACCGAAGACATGTACATTGGGGAGAGGAGCGACTGCAAGGAGGTGCGGGAGCTTCGTGGCAGGGGGGGGGGGGGGGAGGGGCGGGTCGCGCGGCGTGGAGGGGCCTATTACGCAACAGAGACCTGGCGGGGACAGGCGGGGTGGTGCGAGGCATCATGGCAGCGGGGGTCCGGGGGGCGTTGAGCCACGGGCTCTGCACCAGGGAACAAGCGGGGACAGGCGGGGTGGTGCGAGGCATCATGGCAGCGGGGGTCCGGGGGGCGTTGAGCCACGGGCTCTGCACCAGGGAACAAGCGGGGACAGGCGGGGTGGTGCGAGGCATCATGGCAGCGGGGGTCCGGGGGGCGTTGAGCCACGGGCTCTGCACCAGGGAACAAGCGGGGACAGGCGGGGTGGTGCGAGGCATCATGGCAGCGGGGGTCCGGGGGGCGTTGAGCCACGGGCTCTGCACCAGGGAACAAGCGGGGACAGGCGGGGTGGTGCGAGGCATCATGGCAGGGGTGGGGGCGGGGTTTCGCACCAGGGAACAGGCGGGGACAGGCGGGGACGCGAGAGGGCGAGTCTGGGCGTTGCCGAAGTGAACTGTGTCGAGGTATGGGCACACATGCAGTGCAGGCTGGGCAGCGGGCATGTGACGCCCTAAAGGCATGACCGGGACTGAGGTGCACCCTTGTGCTGTGCACCCCTCATGCTGCTGCAGGTGCTCTACTCGCCGTCGCCCAACCCCATAGTGGACGTGAGTGGGACTCGTGCGGTGTGCATGGGCAAGGCAGGCTGGTATGGGGCTGAACCGGGCGGGGCAGGGCAGGGCCAGGTGGCGGGCAGTGAGCCAGATCGGGTGCCAGCTGGAAGGCGTGTGGGTTGCCATCCAGCCCATCGCCTAGCACGCTTTCTTGGTACCGCTGTGGACCGGAGCGGCCCGCTTCGATGCCATGATGAGGAAAGCGCGTGGCCTGCGGTTTTCCTTGCAGCCGCGTTGCCCACCTATTGCACACCTGCCATGTTGGCACCTATGGCGCCGTTGCGTGCATAATGGAACCGTCCACACCAGCCTCCTTGGCTGCTGCCTTCTGTGCACTCCTGATTCCTCGCAGGCAATCATGGCTGGAGTCAGGACCCGCAACGCCAAACCCATCACGGTAAGCCCATTTCCGGGTAAATTTTGATATTGTCAACCAAGAAACAAAATAGTCGGTAAATGGTGGTTCACTGTACAATCAAGGACCCGCAACTCCAACCCATCACGCAAGTCCGCGACCCGCCTGCCGCCGCGCACGGCTCCCCGTGCCGACACGTGTCACCGCTGCAGCCCCCGCCCGCCCGTCCAACGCATGCATCCCCGGCCGCTCCCCCCTCGCCTCGCCCGACTGTGTTGCTTCCAAGAGCGCGCTCCACGCCTCCTTGCATAGTCGCGCCGTGCCCTCACCCTTGCCCAAACAAACAGCCGGACGCCGCTCTCTGCACCTACCTCAGCCTGCCCCTACCTGCTGCTGCCCCCCTACCCCGCAGGTGGAGGGCTACCTCGACCACCCGCCCCCCACCCCCCCACACACGTACACACATCGTGCACCTGATTGACCCTGCCGCTGCCCCTGCCCCCCTACCCCCCTACCCCGCAGGTGGAGGGCTACCCCAACTCCTCCTCCATCCAGGCCTACCTGTTCGCCAACCCCGACACCGTGCTGGCCGCCGTGCACTTTGAGGTGGCGGCGGGCGGCGAGCTGGAGGGCTTCGTGCTGCAGACCAACACCACGGTGGGGCGGTGTGTGGGGGGATGAGGGCCGGCGGGAGCGGGGGCGGACGCCCACCAGGGGAATTAATGTTGCAGGAGGCTGGGAGCCCAATGAGCGCCGGCTGTGTGACACCTGGATTTCTTCGGTCCTGGTCTTCTGTAGGGCATTACGAGGGGCAGTTGCGGACGGGCTAGCGGTTAGTTCACTGGCTTGGGGGGCTGTTGGGCGTTGTTTGGTGTACTTAAGGTCCGTGTTCCCCGCGTGTTGCCCCCCCCCCCCCATGTGCATGTGCAGACCAAGTACTTCAAGGGCGAGTTCCAGGTAAGGGAGCAGAGGGTGTCAGCGGCTAGGGGCCGCGGCCTAGCTGCTTCCAGCTGCTAGCTTCCGTTAGCTGCCGACCAGAACCGCAAATGACCCCCGGCCTACAGCTCCTTGCCGCATCCGCCCATCAGGCCAGCGCGGGTGCATCTTGGGGTCACGCACGGGGCCCTGATGGGCTTTGCCCACGGACCGGCCCCACTTGCAACCAGCATCCTGCCCATACTCACCATCGTAACACACCTTGAGCCCCCTCTCCTGGACCCCCTCTTCCTGTTCGCAGCACCCCAACAAGTTTGTGCAGCTGCCGCTCCAGGCGGCGGTCCACCGCGAGATCGCGCGCTACCAGCTGGGCGCCAGCGGGGTGAGGGACAGGGGTGTGTTTGCGTGCCTGCCGTAGCAGCGCCAACAGCTAATACACAGTGATACACAACCACCGCACCGCGAGATCGCGCGCTACCAGCTGGGCGCCAGCGGGGTGAGGGACAGGAGCGTGTGTTTGCGTGCCTGCCGTAGCAGCACCAACAGCTAATACACAACCACCGCGCCCGTACCCCGCACCATGGGGCCTCTCGCATGCGTGGTGGCTTTGTGCATCCACGTGATCTTCTGGTCGAGGGGCACGCTGTCGAAAACGGACGTCCCGGTAACATCCTGCTACACTCTACCCGGCACCCAACACCAAAGTGCAACTAGTCTGGCGCACCATGGTCACCAGCATCTGCACAGCAGCAACCTCACTCGCGACTCTTGCCCCTTCCTACCGCCTTTCCCTGGACCGCCCTGCTCAACAATTGTACGTCGCATTCTTCAACTGACAAGACACGCCCGCTGTCCCCCCGCAGCAATCCGCGCTGGCCGACGCCCTGTCGTGGGCGGTGTCGCTGGTGGAGTTCCCGCACCCCACCGTGGCCACCAACAGCGTGCTGGGGCAGGTGCTGGGCCCCTTCGTGTTCGCAGCCGTCATGTTCAGCTTCGTGACGCAGGTGGGGTGTGTGTGAAACGCGATACACAAGTGCGCTGTGCAGGAGTCTCATGTCGGAACCCTGTCTAAAAAAGAGCTGGGCCGCCTTCTGCTCCTCGTTCAATCCCCTCTACATAGCACACATCCTGTAACGTTTCCAGTGCATGTAACGAGTAACGTGTCGGTCCTGCCAACGCAGATCGCCGCGGTGGTGTCCGAGAAGGAGCTGGGCCTGAAGCAGGCGCTGCGCACCATGGGCATGAAGGACGGGGCCTACTGGGCCAGCTGGGCGCTGTGGGAGGTCACGCTGGCATTCGTGGTGGCCAACAGCATCGTCATATACGGTAAGGTGTCACGCATGGGGGTGGGGGAACACTGTACTAGTGAGGTGTATGGTAATGCGCGGGGGGTGGGGGTGGGGGGGAGGGCGGGAGCGCGGGAGCGCGAGGTAGGAAGGCAAGGAGATAGGCAGTGTATATAGATTGGTGTGGTCGATGACAAGGCGTGTGGGACAAATAGCCAAGCCGTCCCGTTGCCAGTCAGCTTTGAAAGGGTCGTCTGTGCCGCTGCAATGCGGCGACAGAGGGGTTGGGGGGTAAGGCAGGGGGCGGCACGGCGCGGGGGAGACGGATAAGGAGGGGGATCTTAACACACAAGGGGCACAGGACCAGCACGGTGGGCCCCGCACACGGGTCAGCTGCGGTATACTTGCAACCGCGCCCTCGCTGATTGAATAGAAGCAAACGCGAAGCAGCAGGCTGTGTCTTAGCCCAGTGTGGCGGTGACCTGCCCACCCTCCCACGCGCCATTCCGCCCCCCCAACCCCAACACCAAACCCAACCCCCCCTCGTACGCACCGTGCAACTACCACCCTTTCCCTTCTCGCCTTACTAGTGCTTTGTGCCCACCCCACCCGCCCCCACCCCCAGGCCTGATCCTGCAATTCGACCTGTTCCTGGAGAACAGCTACGGCCTGCTGTTCTTCCTGTTCTTCCTCTTCCAGCTGGCCATGAGCTCGCTGGCGCTGTTCGTGGCAGCCTTCGTGCGCCGTACGCAGGTGGGTCGGACGGTGTGGTGCGGAACAAAATGATCACATTGTCGAGGTCAACGGTTCTTAGCTGTAGCGACTGTGTTTACGCCTTGATAGTAGTGGGGGCGTTGGGCTTGGGTGTCTGTTACATCGCTGGCGCTGTTTGTGGCAGCCTTCGTGCGCCGTACGCAGGTGGGTGGGTAGGTAATGGGTTCCGCGAATGAGGTTGATATATGTTGGTCCGTTAAACAAAGCCGCGCCGAGTAGTTGCTGTATGGCCAGGCCTTCCATTGAGGGCGTGGGGCATACTTGTGCTCGATACGTGTCGTTCTAAGCATAGTCTCTCCACCCACTGCGTTTTTGCCTTCCTATCGCCCCAAGCGCTTTCTCCCTCCTCCCAGCTTTTCCGACCGCTGGTTCCCTGCTTACCATCTCGCAGGTGGCGGTGTTTTTGGGCTTCCTCATCTTCATCGCCGGCTGGATCATGCAGGTACGCACCGCCCGTACCGAGAAAGTGTCGTACCCCGATGTGTCGTACCCCGATGATGAAACAGTTACCGTAGGCACCAGTGGAGCAGCAGACCCGAGGTGATGCACGTAGGGGCGCGTAAGGGCTTGCCGTGACCACTAGACAGCTCTTCCCTCCCTGATTTGGTCAAACGACCCCCAATGAATGCTTTCTATGTGTATTCAATGCCATTTGCGTACTACGCAGACGGTGGTGGTCTTCGGCGTGCCCTACACCCCCGACTACTACAAGAATGCAGGGGGCGCCATCACCATCATCTTCTCGCTCTTCCCGTGGGACCTGCTGGCCAAGGGCTTCCAAGACCTGGGCGCAGCCGCGCTGGGGCCCAGCCCCGGTGCGTGTCTTGCGAAACAATATTTTCAGCTGTGCATGAGAGCTGGATACGTTTAATTTGGGGCTTAGGGCTTTATGCCTTCAGGCACCTGGGCGCAGCCGCGCTGGGGCCCAGCCCCGGTGCGTAAATTAACCCAATAAATCTCTATTACAGCTGGTCTGATTGGACGAGCGTTCTGGCCGCAGGTGCCGCACATCTTCCTACGTCGCACCCAGAGTGTTGGCCTCAGTCCAGGGACCGCCGCCCAAATCCTGTCGTACCCTGTCGTACACGCATAACGTCCCGGTTCCGGAGCCATGCCGCCCACAGTAGTGTGCCGCCCGACGACCCTGTGTTTACTCCAACCCCGCAATGTCGTATGCCGCAGGCCTGGAGTGGTCGCAGCGCAAGTCGTACTGCCAGAACATCCCCGTGGTGGACGACCAATAAAACTTTCTATAATTGTATAAAACATTGAAATAACCTTTTTATTATTATGCGCAAAATTCACATGTACTTGCAATGCCCTGCAGGCCTGGAGTGGTCGCAGCGCAAGTCGTACTGCCAGAACATCCCCGTGGCGGACGACCAGCCGCCGTACAACCCGCGCGAGCAGTACATCTCGTACGAGTGCGTCATGCCGCTGGACACCATGTACGGCATCTTCGTGGCGCTGTGGCTGGGCTACTTCGTGCTCGCTGTGTACTTCGACAACATCCTGCCCAACGAGTACGGCGTCAGGAGGTGCGTGAGCGCACTGCTTTCCGGCCCTAGCACACCTAGCATAATGCCTTACCCAGTGCTAACTGGTGCTAGCACACCTAGCCTGATCCCTTACCCAGTGTTTACCCGGTGCTAGCACACCAAGCCTGATGCCTTACCCAGTGTATACCCGGTGCTAGCACACCTAGCCTAGCGCCTCACCCAGTGCTCACCGGTGCTAGCACACCTTGCCTTACCCTTTGCCCCCCTCACCGCCTACCCCCTGCCCCCAAGGCCCATCTACTACTTCCTGCTGCCCAGCTACTGGTTCCCGGCCCGCGTGCACGGCCGCGACCACCTCAAGCAGGTGGAGCGCGACCTGCAGCACATGCGACAGGTGGGTTAGCCGCACACGCCTTAATACACACCCACGCTGTCCCGTGCTACTGTTGCCATATCGAGTCCCCAGGTACCTGTTCGCTGCACTGTGTGCTCATGATAATGACAGTGGTATCTATTTAGTGATAGTGAGATTAAGCAAGAGCGCTGCTACCCACGGCGTGGTGAGTGTGCTTGTGTTAACCCGGAGACATCCTGCCACACGCACGCCGCAGGGGGCAAGGACGCGGCCCCGCAGCGCGGGCCCGCGGCGCGGGTCACTGATCACTTCGTTTGCTGTTTGCGGTTGCTAACCCACAGCGCACCTGCACCACTAACACCACCGCGCAGGGGGCGGGGGCGCGGCCCGGCAGCGCGGGCCTGCGGCGCGGCCGGCCGGTGCCCCCCCAGGAGGGGGAGCTGGACGCGGACGTCAAGGCGGAGGAGGAGCACGTGCAGGGGCTGCTGCAACACAGGACTGGTGAGGAGGGGGAGTACCAGAGGGCTAGTACCAGATTTAAAACGTCCTAAACGTGTATGCTGCCAGCGCTACATTTCAGCCATCGCTCATTATAGCAATTGGTTGGCCTACGCCGCGTTGGTCCCTAATCCATACCCACATTTTCCGGCTGTTCCTCCCACGTATGACCCCTGTGTTTGCAGGCCAGCAGGGCTCCATGGCGCTACAGGGCGTGGCCTCCCTTGCCACCACCACCTCGGGCCGTATTTGGGCCACAAAGCCAACAGTAAACAGCCTCAATGTGAATTATATACCTTTTATTTGTCCGCCTCCTTTCTTCGTTTGCAGGCCAGCAGGGCTCCATGGCACTACAGGGCGTGGCCTCCCTCACCACCACCCCCTCGGGCCGCACCGGGGGGCTCAATGCCGTGGAGGTGTACGGCCTGACCAAGATGTACAAGGGGAGCAGCGGCTGCTTCGGCAGCAGCATCAAGTGCTGCTCCGCCTTGGACTGCTGCTCCTGCGAGAAGACGGACGACTTCTGGGCCATCAAGGGCAGCTGGTTTGCGATTGAGCAGAACCAGCTGTTCTGCCTGCTAGTGAGTGAACTGGTTGGGTGGTTGGGTGCTTGGGGGGCCCAGGAACGGTCCTTCAGTTCCTGAGGCGTCGTGAGCGCATACCACAGGTTCTGGCCTGGGGCAGAACCACCCGTTCTGCCTGCTGGTGGGTTGGTTGGGCAGGTGGCGGGTTTACAGGGTCCAGGGTGTCAAGGCAACGCGAGCGTGCATCACCGAAGGGATGGGGGTTGTTGCACTCACGTGCCGTAAGGACATTGGTGGCACTGTGCGGCCACCGACGTCCCACGCGCAACGTGTGGATAACGTGTGGATAACGGGTCTTCGTGAGCGACGCCTAAGACACACGTGAAACGCACGTGGCAGTGGTATATTGTTTTGGTGTGCGGAGAAGGACCACAGGAGGCCCCGGCGCATTTCTGCGCAGCGACTGTGACTTAACTGTGGCTGAGGAAAGGACGGTATCCCTCCGCCTGTCCCCGCAGGGCCCCAACGGCGCGGGCAAGACCACCACAATCAACTGCCTCACAGGTGGGTCTTCAAAACCGACATCCCAGACGGGGTCATGCCCTTGCATTCGAGCGGATTATCCCAAGGTCAGGTCCACACGCCTCAGCGGCCCGCCGCCCATGCACACACCTGCGAGCACGCACGCAGGTACACCCGCCAGCACGCACGCAGGTACACCCGCCGCCCAGTAAAATTTCAGATACGCCACGTCCAGCCGTTACCCCACACCGTCCTGTACCCCCTCATGTTCCTCCACATTCCAACATCACCTCGGCCCCCGGCAAATTGCTTTTGCCACAGATGTGATACTTCTTGTTGTACTTCTTGTACTTATCTCCCCTCCTCCCGATCCCAGGCGCCATTCCCCCCACCTCGGGCGAGGCGCTGGTGTACGAGGAGGCCATCAGCAGCACCGGGGGCCTGGACCGCATCCGGTCGCAGATGGGCGTGTGCCCGCAGTTCGACATCCTGTGGGCCGAGCTCAGCGGCGCCGAGCACCTGTCCATCTACGGACACATCAAGGGACTGCCGCGCAACAAGGTGGGCGGGGTGACTGGGGCGTGCGACAAGAGTTTATTTTTGTTTCATTTACTTGCAGCCTTACCTGTCCATATATCACTACATCAAGGGACTGCCGCGAAACAAGGTGGGCGGGCGGGTGGGGGATGTGTGGGGCGGGCGGGGCCCCCGGGGCGTGAAAGTACCCTTTGTGTCTTGATGTGCTGGTGGGTTGCAGGGTGTTGGTCTTTGTACCAGGGCTTGGACCAGGGGACCACGTGGGGACCGGGGGAACATGTGCAGGCGGCTGCGGCCGTTGGCCGTTGGCGAGTTGCATACCCCTCCCCTGGCTTGGACACTACTGGTACTTAGGGTGCAGCGTGGCGAGTGTTTGGGATGTGCACATTATCCTTGGGCCCCAGCACGCACTGAGCGTGTTGCACCTTAATACACACAACACCTCCCCCCCCAGGTGCGCTCCGAGGTGGCCACGCTGCTGGACAAGGTCAAGCTGACGTACGCCGCCGGGCAGCGCAGCGGGGC
>VFQN01006685.1_pt1 | contig 12941 bp, 22 predicted proteins | sample 3512371 | NCBI WGS metagenome assembly VFQN01 (sample SAMN10412370, study PRJNA504923) | tailings metagenome | isolation source: Replicate 2 from Balatoc abandoned mine | place: Philippines: Itogon, Benguet | collected 2017-08-28
AGACCAGGTTCCGTCCTACAACGTCACGGCTCAGGTCTTAGACTGGTACATATACTTGCATCGGTATGGAAGGGTGTTGCTTGGCGCAGTGCTGTATCATCCCCGTGGGCTACGTGCGAGGGCACCCCCTTGCCCACCATCCAGGCCTGCGCTACCTCTACCGGTTCGCGAAGCTGTGAGCGACCACCGAAAGTGGACAAACTTTACGCTGGATGCACTTTTCCAAGCAGTCAGCCTTTGCTACCGTACGTTCACTTGGGGTCGCCTACCTCGGACCCGGCACCCATCTTGGGTGTAGGTGTAAGGAGCTTGACCTGTGGGCAGGCCAGGAGGGGCAGGACGCAAGCCGGGTTTGAGTGCGGGCTCGAGTTGCTATAGCAGAGTTAGAAACAAGTGTCGGTTGAAGGAAGGACAGCAGTACGGGCGCTTCAGAAAGCGTGTGCGTTGGTAGGAGCAGGTGCGCGCCTACCGACCCGCAACAGGACTACGGCAGGGATGGCGACCGGATTATGCTATGTGCGTTGTGCTACGGTACCGTTGCGCGCCCCAGCACTGTTGCTTGACTCCCACGTTAAAACAACCCGCTTGCTTGTACGGCAAGGTGTGCCACTGCGCCTGGTCCTTCCGTTGGGCGGGTTGCAGCTGCCGTATTGCGCCGCCCTGGGGCCCCCCTCCACCGCCCTCGCACCAGCCGGCACACATCACTACGGCACGCCGTTCCTAACTGTGCAGGAGTACAACCACACACGCTCTGCCTGTGGCTACGTCACTCCCGCATGCGGATGGCAACCCTGCACCCCACACTCCGCTGAGCAGCCGACAGGCCCTCTGACCGGTCGCCAGCTCACGCCGATCCAGCGCGTGCTCCCTCTGGGCCCTTGCCCCTTTACGCCCTCAGCCCACCTTTACGGGCTGACCGCCACGCATCCGTACGCATAGCTGCAGCGTGTCGTACTGCCGTACGCCCTGGTCGTACAGGCTGCAGGGCCCGCCGCGCAGGGGCCTGCCGCCGGCGGTGGCCAGGAACTGGTGCTGCGTGGGCACGCCCAGCCGCTCCTACATGGGGCAAAGGGTTGCGACGCCGGCACTGGTGATATCAGCTCACTATCGTATTCGCACACTAGCATATGGTGCTGTTGCTGCAAGTAGGAGCACACTGCAGCTCTGCACGCCTGGAGGCGTGCCGGTGGGGCTCCGTTTTTCGCTGTCCGAGCCAGCCCCGGCCAGCCCCCGCCGACCTGGGCCACCCGTTCACAACTGTACGATACATAGTTCAGCAGATGCTGGGTTAAGGACATGCGGTGTGCTGGCTTGCCTCTGCTGATGCCCGGACCCGGGCACAGTGACCCGGCCGCGGCCACGTGCCGTGTGTGCGCTCACCTGCACTGCGGCCTGCAGGTCCGCCAGGCTGCCGGTCTCGTGCACATCAACGCAGGACAGAGGCCCGCAGCCCTGTAGGTAGAGGCGCATGCTGCCTCCTGCTCGTGCAGCTCCCACGGATGGTAGGGCAACCGGAAGCTCGCCGCAAGTGCAAGCGCTCTGCGCACCGCCACGGCAGGCTGTTGCTCGTGCCTTCGTCTCGGTAGAGTGCCCAAAGAGGCACGAGGAACTGGACAAAAGGTTGCAGAGCACACAAAGTTTGTCGGAGAGGAGCAAATGGCACAGGTGCCAATGGCTTGGCGTCAGGGCCAGTGCGTATCGGACGGGTCACACAAGAGGGGCTGGTCCTAGACGGTCCAAGACGAGGTGGTGCAGGCTACCGTGTAGTTAGGGCGCTGGCCACCTCACTCGACATCCCGGTAAACCTACCGCAAGCATTGCAGAGCTAGCAGCGATTCATCCTCTGCGGAGCGCTTCGGCTACCGGTATTGTGTCGTACGGTGCGACTTGCATATTGCGCCAAGCGCCCAGCCCCAATCCACTTAGTCCTGAACTCCCAAGACCTCGTTTACATATAATATAGGCTCTTTCACGCAGCACTTCAACCCTCATTCACGGTTGCTTGGGGTTTCACCGTTCCAGCCCCGGTGCCACGACCTTGCCCCTTCCAGGTGACCATCATTCAGTACTACATAATCAACATGAACACTGCTATTCGTTCTTGTGCGCCATCGCGGGTGCAAGTCGCAGCGATCGCCCCTCGCAAGCCCCAAACGTGTCGCCCTAGCGTCAGCCGCTGGGCTACCAGCACCGGCAAGACTCCAGCAGACGATAAGCCTACAGCCGGACAGCCTGCAACTCAGGCCGCGGATGCGAAGCCCCAGGCAATCCAACCTGCAGCGGATGGCGCCAAGCGGAAGGGTTCCTGGACGCCTCCCTACCCCAGCCTTGTAAACAATAAGCCACTCCCATCCGAAGATGTCAAGTAAGGCGGTTGTCGTCGTCGATACCGGGTGTGCTTGCTTCCGGCATCAGTCGCTTTCCGTAATGAGGGCTTTCGGTACACCCAGCCGCGAGGGGATGGTTGCCTACATGCAATTACAAACGAGAGGAAACACCCAACAGCATCGCTGGGTTCTCCGATTCTCTTGAACTCACCCGCATGACACGTGTCACCTGTGCGTGTTGCCGCCACCCTTTTGCAGGACCAACATCGACATGTAGCGAGCTGCAGACTCCTGTGTATTAAGGCGTACTTGCGGACCCCGTTTTGCCGTCTGTGGTGCAAGCAGCACGCCTATATTATTGCTGATGATCGGTAATGGCACGACGCCTTGTAAAATGGTGGGACCTGGACCTGCGGGCGCGTAGCGAGGTAGGCTACACTAGTGCAATGCCCGCAGGCGCTGCCGGCAGATCACAACTGGCAGTGGGAGTCGGGCAACGCATCAAGTCACATATATCAGTGATGCGTAGGTGATTCATGGTTAACGCTGGCCAACTGTACACAGCGGCTTTTTTGGGCTTGGTGGGTGCACTGTGATTGTGTTGTGGTTTGTGCATGCTCGCACCGCACACTGTACCGTACCGTATGTGTGCGACGGTTGCGAAAGGCGGGGGGCAATGGCAACAAGCAGCTATGCGTTGTAGGCCCCGCCGGTGTAGCATCATGGGCCTTTGTACCGTACCTTGGCCTCACGTTGAAGTCTGGGCTGAGATGGTGCGCATACAGTAAGCACCCGGAGTCTCAGCGTGCTTATGGCTAACAGATATTCCTAGTTGGTGGGTAACCCACATGTAACATACCAGGCTGAGGTATGGTCGTCAGTCCCCAGTCCAGGCCCGGGGACAGCCCGCCACTTTCCTGGCTCCCCTGCTCCTGGCCAGAGCAGCCTGGAGTAACTGAACCAGGGGAGCAGCGCTGAGTTGAACAGCGGACTTGCATAGCGTGGGAAGGCTGTTTACCCCAAGCCCACCGTCATGGTCACGCCAGTGGGTGCGATAGACAAAGCAGCCCTGCGGAGGTAGGCGGGACATTGCTGCCCGCGAAAGGCTCGTTCCAACGTCTTCCTGCGTAGCCACTAGCCAGCGCCCAGCAGTGTTATTGCAGGCTCTTGTGCATGCGGCCTGCAGTATTTGAGGCTGCCGCACGTGTGAAACGTCCGTTTGTGCACGGCAGTCCTGGCACGGCCGACGCGCGTAGCCTGGCCTGCCGTACGTATAGTCCCAGCTCCCCAGCTCGTACGGCACGTCGTACGGCGGTGTATCCAGGCTTGCACAGGCGCAACCCAGCAGGCATCCAACACGCTGGTGCACCAGGGAACCCCCAAGGCCGTGGGCTCATGTTAATGTTGATGTGATACCTTGCGCCTGTGACAGGGAGGGACGTGCCGATGAGAGGTGGCCTTGCACCGTGGCCAGGTGAAGCGCACAGAAGCTTGTGGGCGGTCCCGCAGGGCCCTGCCTACCAGGCCCTGGCAATTGGCACGGTTTGTGTGATACGCCAAGGCCTTGCCACAGCACTGAAGAGCCCTGCATGGCTGCCTGCTGGTGGATTTGCCTGAAGCTGCGGAGGGCTGGTGGCGGCAAGGGCCCTGCAGGCCTGCGGTGGGTAGTGTTGCCCGGGTGCCTGGGTGCCCGCCAGTCCATGCCATGTGGCAGGCTCTGCAAGTCAATCTGCTCTTCTCTTGGCCTGGCCAGCGACTTTCACCTGTGACACGTGGTACTGAACACTTCTTTTCAACGTCCTGTATAGTACCTCCTGTTGAACTTCCAGTGAAGGCTCATCCAGGAAACCGCCTGCTGTTGGCCAAACGGTACCAGGCCAGAAGCCTCAGAGTAGCCTATGCATACTGACTAGCAGTATACTGTTTTGACGAGACGGTAGAGCGGCCTCTTCGCGGACCTCGACTGGTCGACAAGGGTGGCTGGACGTCTCCCCATGTCCTTGAGTAGGACCCGCCTCTTACTAGAATATCAATAACACAGCAGCACAAGAATACCTGCGAAGTATCGTGGTTGGGCTGGGCCTTGCCGGTAAGTGCCAAATCCTCGGAACGGCTGTCGTTCATAGTTGTTGTAGTCGCTACAGGGACAGAGCGATAATCCATATGCACTGCAGCAGATAGCCCAGTCCTTGCACCTGCTATGTACCACTCGCCATCCCGCATTTGCCGTTGCGGGTTCATGTTCCCCTCAGCCACTGAACATCGCCGGGCATGCACCTCCTAGGCAAAACACCTGCAAAGCTGCAACACGAGGACGCTAGCTCGCACGTTTGTCAGGCGGCTCGCTCGTGCCACGTTTTCGTCGACCCCTCCTCCTCCCGCCCTGCTCCCCTTCAGCACCACGTCCGCGCTGCCCCTCCCCTTGGGTCGGTTGGCGCAAAGGGGACCCATGCCATGTGCATGTGTATGGGTAGCAGTAAAAAGTACCTGCCCAAGGAGGAGGTTGTTGAGGTCCCCGACTTCCGGTACATCCCGGAGCCACAGCTTAGCGAGCTCGTAGCTTATATGCGCCAGCGGCGCGAGCACCTCGTCTACCATAATACGACGGTGCGTGGGAGCATTTGGGATGGTGGTATGGGTGAAGGGGGCCTACGTTAGGGGGCCACGACCGTGGCAAGGCTAGGGGAGTTCCCCTGCATGGTGGTCCTTAGGATGATGGGGTTGGGGCTTGGGGGTTGGGCAGGGAGCATACGCACCGGGCGGAAGCGCGTGAGAGGGCGTCTGCACAAGTGCTGGAGGGTGTGGTTCCTTCACGTGCCGACAGGCACGGAGGACCCAACCCCCCGCAGAGGTAGCTCACGCTGCCCTGCGTTGCCACTGTCGCCTGGGGATGCCACTCGCTCACCGGTATCCAGTGACGGTCACTCTACAAGCTTGTTCGTGTGTGCAAGCAAGGGGCCCGTTACATGATGGTACCGGTGATGGGCAGGGCTGCCTGTCACTGGGTTGGGTCAGGAGCACTGGTACCGCACAGCAGGCGTCTGGGGCTCCCCTGTGCGATGGTGACCCCGCACCGGCCGCCACCTGATCGCCAGCTGTCTGTGGGACCAGCAACACACAGCGCTGCATGCCTCTGGGTTGGACGAGACACACGGGTACCCCACAGCTGGCGTCCCGGGCTTCCCTGTGCCACTGCGACCCTGTGGCCACTCGGCAGGCCCTCTACGATCCCCTGACCACTCAGCAGGCCCGAGGCCACCGTGCTTGCACGTATGCATCTGCACGTACGGGCGCTAGCGATAAACAGAACCCGGCTGCGTGCTTTGCCCGCATGTGTTGCTCGCTCTGTGGTCCCCCCACATGACTGTTGTGGTGCCCTCTGTATCTTCCCTAATGCGCATGCCCAGGCCGATGTGCGGGCGGAGATCATCCGCAACGTCACGGAGCAGACCCAGCCGGTGGACCAGTACCCCAAGGGGCGCCAGTTCCTCAACGACGAGGAGTACATGAGCATACTCAAGGCGAGTGGGGGGGGACTGTGCCCAGGGTTAGGGACTGGGCTGGGCTGCCCCTCAGCCTTCCGTACACCACCCCACGAAACTGAGCCCAGCGGCAGTTCGGCATGTCCTGGCATGACGAGGAGTACATGAGCATACTCAAGGCGAATGGTGGGGGGCGGGTAGCGGTGGTGGGTGGTAGTGTGGGGGTGGGGGCTGGACCGGGATGCCCCTCAGGGTTGCGGACAGTTTTACCTTGAGGTAACTTGGGCACGTCAGGCACGGTTGCTGCACCCGACCTCCCCCTGTTACCAGTACCTGTCACACGGGTCCTCTACAAAGCACACCTGTGACGTGCACTTCACAGCTTCCGGCTTCGGTCGTGAACGTCACTGGTAACCGCCGATGAGCCGATACCTCTATGTTTCCCCCATTGATTGTTTCCAACCCAGCACCAATGCGTATCAGCGTGCGTATGACCTGAAGAGGAGGCCCGTGTGCTGACGCTTCCATCTCTCTTTGTCCGCGTTGTGCAGGACTTGTTGAACCTGTCAAACATCCTGGACGACATGGAGCAGACCGGGATAGTGTCGTACGCCAACCGGACGCAGTACTACGCCCTGTACAGCAAGCTGTACCGGATGCTAATCGCAAAGGCGAAGCAGTGAGCGCAGCGCGGTTGCTGGTGGGCCTGCCGGCGGCATGCTGCAGCGGGACAGCAGCGGCGGAGGGAGCTGGTGTTGGGGGGTGGAAAGGATTGGGCGCGTCGATGTCGCTGTCAGCGGCATGCTGCAGAGCAGGACGGCCGCGGGAGCTGCTGCTGCTGCTGAAGGTGCCTGTCGGCATGTGCAGGACGGACGCATCACGGCTATGGGTTGGTACTGCGCTCTGTACAGCAAGCCGTGCAGGGTGCTCATCACAACTGCAAAGCAGTGAGCGCAGCGCGAGGTGCCCTCTGTGCGCTTGCCGGTGTGTCCGCCGGCGGCATGCTGCGGGGCAGGAGCTGTGGAAGGAGCTGCTGCAGTAGGTGCTGCTGGTTTGGGCTGGACCATGGGTCCGCCGGCGGCATGCTGCTGAACATGGCGGACACGGGACGGAGCTGTTGTTTGGGGGTATGGGATGGGACTGGCGCATCGGCAACTGAACCGGTGTGCCTGTCCGAGGCATGCTGCGGGACAAGGCGGACACGGGGAGCTGGTGTTTGGGGCTGGATAGGACGGGTGTGCCGGTGGCATCTGAGCCAGTGTGTCCTCCCAGCGGCATGCTGCGGGACAGGCACGGCGCGGGGAGCTGCTGCTGCGGGTGCTGTGGGCATGGGCAGGGCGGACGCACCGCGGCTAGGGCTTGGCGCCATGCGGTGGCGACGCAAGGGCCCTGTTGCATGTGCATGGGCTTGCCGGCGCCTATTGCCAATTCAGGGGGTCTCGAGGTCTGCGTACTGGTGCACAACAACAACGACACTGACTGCATGGCATGTTGGCTGTCACCTGATTCGTTGGTGGAGCAGGGTGGAGGCATTGACGTACCGGCATCGTACCGGCATGGTACCGGCATGATACCGGCATGATACCGGCATGGTACCGGCATGATACCGGCATGGTACCGGCATGGTACCGGCATTGACCGGGTCCCGCCCAAGCGGTCTCGTACGGGCTTGCGCGGGCGGTGCGGCCCAAACGACGTGGCGGCTTTTAAGCTGCGTTGATGACCTTGATGTGTGGTTGCCTGCACCGTGGGCTGGGACCACAGGCACGTGTTCGTGTGCGGCATGCGTAGAGCGGTGCGTGTGGTGACGGTCGTCCTGTGTGGTTGGGGGAAGCGTGTATCCTCCCATTGCTTGCTGCTTGCGAGTGTTCGGCGGCCTTGTGCCTTGTGCACTGGCTGGAAAGTGGTGTTGCTGATGCGGGTTGACGCTACCAAACAAAGGTACACGTGTTTGCCACATGAGAGAGGACGTGTGGGGTAAGGCCGTGGCGTCGGACTAGGGAACACAAGTTCAGGGTGGGCAAGTGATCAGATTAAGAGATGAACTAAGCGGGGGACTGCTGTTGATGGGATGCCTCTGGTGCCAAGAAATAAATGCGATGACGCGTTGTAGGTTTGCGGTTGCCTTCTGGTCTGCTGTGTCCACGGCCGAGTGCGTTGGGCAGCGCTAAGGGACTCGGCAAGCCGTGTGGGGCCGGAGGAGAGTTCTGCTGATGTAGCGGACAGGGTGAACGATGAAAGAGTGCAACAGCCATCTGGATGCGTGTTGGTGGCTAGGCACGGCGCGAGCTCACCGGCGGTTCTGCAGGCTATGCCCTCATGAGAAGGGTTTGCATGGAATAGTGGGTTTGCTTGGATTGGTGGTGGGGCTTGGTGCAGTGGGAGGCCGCAACGGGACCGCAGGACATCCCCTGATTCCGCCTGCGCTGCTTCAATGTAGTGCAGTGCATGCACGTCGGAGGTTTGTGATCTTTGCGCAGCTCCCGAGTCCCGACACGACATAGCAATGACCCAATTCTCCCCTCTCCACGGCCAGCTGGGGGTGTGGTGGACGTACCTGCATGACGATATTGTAGAACAAGTGCTAGTCCAAGGAATCAGAAGTTGCGGAAGGCACAAGTCCAGCCTGGGCGTCCTCCCGAGGAAGCCCTAAACCAACCATCAAGCTTCAGAGAAACATTAGGGCAGATTGGTAGTTCTGCGAACGTGTGCAACGCTTGAAAGGTACGAGTCGCTCTGGTACCAACGGACGTCAACGACTGTCGGAACTTTTGTCAAGATAAAAGCGCAAAAGATCCGGAGACTCAATGCTATACACACTACCTACAAACAAAATATATTCTCAAACATTTTACTGAAAGACGGACGTACAAGGTAGATGCTACGAGAGGTTACAAGCGTGATGACCCCTGGGGCTGCAAGCATGGTTCAGCGCCGCATCTACACCTTTAGTCGGGGCAGCTCCGATGGCGACAAGTCCATGAAAGAGTTGGTGAGTCCTTGTCTGCAGCGCTTCGGGCGCTGGCATTGAGCGACAACCGGTTGACGTGCAAGGGCCACGTCGGCGAGGCTCGCACCGAAACAATCCAGCAGGCCATGCCCTGGTTCCGAGACACATAACAGTGCATTGTGTATGCATATATGACACAATTGATGTATTCTTATGTCGGTGGCCTTGCCGAAACGAGCAGTAGCCCCAATTCCCCTCGTCTTCCTTTGCCTACGTTGTCGACCACACGCGACCACAATACGTAGAGCTCTATATCACGGCATGGTTATACTTAGCGTGCATCATGCCGCACGGAATGCTGTGTCTGCTGGTTGGAAAGCCAGCGGACCGTGCATGTCCTATGCCGACACCCATCATAGGCCTGCATATGGGCCGCTACGGGACCACCGCTGCTATGCTCTCAACCAGTCCTCTGGGGTCACGACGTTGCTCTGGGCCCTCAGGACACGCCTTTGGCTTGTTTATGTGTTCGCCCGCCTTTCCGGACGGTGGCGAAAGACGGCATGCAGACCAGAGGAAGCCGCACATCAGACAAACATTAGCTCTTTAACCAGCATTTATAGCTATTACTGCCTTTATGCCTCCCCGTTCATCGCAGCTCGGCGGCAAGGGAGCCTACCTTGCCGAGATGGCCCGCTGCGGCCTCAACGTCCCTCCCGGCTTCACCATCACGACCGAGGTGTGCCAGGAGTTCTATCGCAACGGTAAGCCTGTATGCACTGCAACCAGCTTTAAAACCCTAGCTGAGAGCCTGACACCCTCCGCCCGTCGCCGCTTCCCTGGTCTCGGAGACCTGGACTATTAGACACGTGTCCTCCAGCGGATAATACACACCGACTGCCCTCGCTGCGCTACCAGCCTGCCACGTTCGATAGCCTCCCTGAGCCTTTGCCCCTCAACTCACATTACTAGACTACGCAGTCCTATCCACTCCTCAGCACCGTCGAGTCCAGTATTAGCTACCCCTGCCGTTGCCACGCTGCTAGCAACCTGTAGCAACCCAGGACGGTACCCTGCCTACCTCACCACACCCCTGCCTTAACCCACGCTCCTCCCCTCTCCACCCCAAGCACCGAGCTGCCCCACGAGCCGCACCTTCGCAACCTATGCCCGAACACACACTACATCTCCCTGTGACCCTCACCTTGTTGATCACCCCTTCCTGAACCCACCCTAACCCACACCTCTCCATACCGGTATCTATCTCCCCCTCCCGCCCAACGGTGCCCAGATGCGCCGCTGCCCGGCGCGCTGATGCAAGACGTTCATTGCCCCTTCCTTACCCCACCCTTAACCCACGCCTCTCCTCCTCCCTCACGTGCCCCGGCCCCCGCTCTGTCCAGGCGCCCAGCTGCCTGACGCGCTGATGCAGGTCCGTAACCCATCCTTAACCCACACCTCCCCCTCCCTCTCCCCCTCCTTATTTTACTCCCAGGCGCCCAGCTGCCCTACAATGATTTAGGTCCTTAACCCTCCCTTAACCCACACCTCTCCCCAGGCGCCCAGCTGCCCGACGCGCTGGTGCAGGACGTGCGTCAGGCGGTGGCGGCGGTGGAGTCAGGCATGGGCCAGAGGTTCGGGGACGTGGGGGCGCCGCTTCTCTTCTCCGTGCGCTCGGGCGCCGCGGTGAGCGAGTGGAGGGTACACATAAGCAGGCTGTGCTGAAGCTCCTTCGCCGCCCTACGATGCCCATCATACCGGTCACGGTGCTCCAGCTGGCCCACCAAGATGCATGTGTGTACTCGCCTGCACATGTGTGTATTAGCACGCCCCTCATCTCATGTCCCTTGCTTGCCCACGCGAACGATGTCGATGCCCGGCGTGATGGACACGGTGCTCAACCTGGGGCTCAATGACGCACGTGTGTATTAGCCTACTCACGTGTGTATTAGCAAGCACCTCCCCACTCGCGGCCCCCAGGTGTCCATGCCCGGCATGATGGACACGGTGCTCAACCTGGGGCTCAATGGCGCACGTGTGTATTAGCCTGCACGCGTGTGTATTAGCAAGCACCTCCCCACTCGCGGCCCCCAGGTGTCCATGCCCGGCATGATGGACACGGTGCTCAACCTGGGGCTCAATGGCGCACGTGTGTATTAGCCTGCACGCGTGTGTATTAGCAAGCACCTCCCCACTCGCGGCCCCCAGGTGTCCATGCCCGGCATGATGGACACGGTGCTCAACCTGGGCCTCAACGACCAGGTGCTCGAGGGCTTTGCGGCAAAGTACGGCACGCGATTCGCAATGGACTGCTACAGGTGAATGGGCTGGTGGTGGTGGTGGCGGGGGGGGAAACCGCAGAGCGGCAAAGTAACTGAATCGGAAACGGTCAGCCTGCGGAAGCGAGGTTAGCGGCGAGCAATAAATAAGGCAAAACCTGGGCGGGGGGGGGGCGGGCGAGGCTAATGGTGCGGGCGTTTCTCGGTTTCCGGTTTCTTGGGTTGGGAGCGAGGGCTCGTCAGCCTGTTGCAAGACTGCCAGACACGGTCCCTCTTCCACCTCTGCCTTCCACGCCACACCACGCCCTCGCGCCGTGCCGTATGCCATTCCCATAAACCAACACCCACACCACCTGGAAGCGCTTACTCTCCTGCCTTCCCACGTCTGTGCCTCCCTGTCGCCCACTCTCGACTCCCCCATGCGCCAGCGCCTTCGCGTGCCGACAATCCTTGCAGCAGACTTAGAGGTACACCCACTTGCACACCGTCACTCAACACCATGCCCACTGTAAGCCCCTGCCAACCATTGCTAACGAACCCACACACCCACAGGCGCCTGCAGCAGATGTTCGGCGACGTGGTGTTGGGCATACCCCACGAGGCCTTCGAGGCACGGCTGGCGGCACTCAAGCAGCAGCGCGGCGTTCAGTACGACGTGCAGCTGGAGGCGGAGGACCTGAGGCGCCTGGTGGCAGAGTACAAGCAGGTGGGTGTGGGGGTGTGTAGCGGGTGTGTGTGTATTAGGTTGTGTGTACTAGCAGCAGCGTGGCGTGCAGTATGACGTGCAGCTGGAGGACCTGAGGCGCCTGGTGGCACAGTACAAGCAGGTGGGTGACTGGGTGTGTATTAGGGAGCGTGTATTAGCAGGGTGCGGCCAATGCAGGCGAGCGCACGTGCCTAAGGGTGCGGCCAAGCAAGCAAGCAGGTGTGTGGTAGTAGGAGACAACAGGTGAAGTGGGTCAGGAACTGGGGTGTCACATGTGGTTCCTGCGGCGGCAGGGTGAGTTGCGACGTGGGATCAGGTGGCTACACATGGTGTAGTATGGCGGCTGGTTGCTGGTTTGCTACCAAGGAAACAGAAGCCACGGGCCGCGCACTGTCCCGAAGTGATGACCAAGATGGCCACCTGGTCCCGTACCGTAGGGAGCCAGTGGAGGCCTGGTGTCTGTCGTGAACTGATGATGCGTAGCACACCTGTGTATGTGCAGGCGTGAGTGTGGAGCCACAGTGCGGAGCTGGTCATCACTTGACCTTCATCTGCATTATTAGTTGCTGCGGTACACTGCTGTCCACGATTGTTGTCTGGGTACCTCCGTACCTTCGTGCCCGCAGGTGTACGTGGAGCACGGGCAGGAGCTGCCTCAGGACCCATGGCAGCAGCTGCGCATGGGCATCAACGCGGTCTTCTCGTGAGTGGAACACGCCTGCGTGCGTGGCAGGGAGGCAGCAGGGCGTATCGAGCGCCGTAACTACTGACCAAGCTAGCGGGCGAGACAAGCGTCAAACTGGCATACGCCTGCCCGCAACACGTCGACACGCTCGCGGTCCCTTTGCACCGCCTCCACTGCCTTGCTGCCTCAATTTGCCCCCGCCCCTGCTGCTCGCTCCCCGGCCCCGCACCTCATGCACGGCACTTTCCCCGCCCCTTCCCCACCCGCATCACAGCTCCTCGGACACCCCCCGGCGACCAGCAGATGTGCGCCGGGAGTGCGACTCGGTGCATGTGTGCTTGTGCACACCGCATTTCCATGCCGACCTTTCCTCCCGCCCCGCTTGCAGCTGCCTCCCCGTCTGCCAGCTCTGTCAGCTCCCCCCCCCCCCCCCCCGTTTTCCTTCCCCATCCCCCCTTCCCCCCCCCCCCCCCCCCCCCCCCCCCCCCCCCCCCCACCCCCCCCCCCCCCCC
>VFQN01006686.1_pt1 | contig 12941 bp, 8 predicted proteins | sample 3512371 | NCBI WGS metagenome assembly VFQN01 (sample SAMN10412370, study PRJNA504923) | tailings metagenome | isolation source: Replicate 2 from Balatoc abandoned mine | place: Philippines: Itogon, Benguet | collected 2017-08-28
TAAAGAGTATCCATGGAGAGTTTGATCCTGGCTCAGGATGAACGCTGGCGGCATACGGTACAGCTTGAAAGCAGCGTTGAATAAAGCCGTACCGGTACAACGTTTGACACAGCCGGACACAGCACGGTTCCGCAAGCATCAGGCGTGCGTACTCTTCTGACGCTAAGCACGAGGCTATGCAGCCCGGTCCTTTGGAAGCGCTCAGCGTACTACGCTCACCTCCACGCCTCCAAACAACCTCGCCCGAACCCAACCCATACCACAAACAGCAGGTGGTTGTGGTATGGGTTGGGTTCTGTCCACAAAAACACGGCGCGACCTGCTTACCAGCGCCTGCCCCAGGCAGGGGAGTCTCCCCAGGACTGCCCAAGTAGACTTACGGCAGGCACCAGCGAGGCAGCGATAAAACTATGGCAACTCCGAAGCATGATCGGACCCGTGCAGCTGCGCGGCCGTAGGGGCTTGTCCGTGACCATCAGAAACCGCCCCCCCTCATTATTATGAAAGCTCAGCCCCACAACCTCCCACAACGAAGTGGCCGTCACGGCCGTCAGCGGCTGCGCCCAGTCACTCTGCCCTGCCCACACCTCAGAATACCGCCACAATAAGCCGCGGGTGCGCAGCTGCATGCCACGTGTCATCCCGTCAGGCCACAATGCAAGATGATCCTCTTGGCGCTCGGCTATGACCGCACTGAAGGAATCGTAGGTGTGCACGCGTGGACGCAGTTGGTTGCAACTCGAGACACACAACCCATGCACCATGCTGCTCACCGTCACCCACGCAACCTCCACTACCGGTACCTAACACATGGCCTGCACAGCAAGGATCGTGCTGCAAGCCGCCCCGGCTATCTAATGCACAGCCCTGCGTGGCGTGCTGGCTCTTCTCTCCTCCATACCTGCCACGCCTGCGCCGCGCCAAGCAGCCGCCCCCGCACCCCAGGCGCCGGCCTGCCGCATGACACCTACCGGCACCGCACGAAATCCCGCAGTGCCCGCTTGACAGCCGCCTTGCTGCTCAGCGGCGCCCCCTGCCCCACCAGCCACCGCAGGGCCGGCGTCTGGGCCCCCTCCCTCGCCACATGCGCCACCACGTCCTCCGCGCCCCACGGCACGCCCAGCCGCCGCAGGGCAACCAGCGTGCACAGGTCACCGTTCCTGGCCGCAGGGAGGTACGGCGAAGCGCCCTCCATGCAGCCCGGGTGCTGCTGCACCAGCCACTCCAGCAGCGCCTCGCAGCCGCCCTCGGCTGCGGCTTCCAGCACCCTTGCGCAGAGCCGGCCCCCGCAGCCCTGCAGCTGCTGCCACAGGTACTGCACCAGGGGCAGGTGCCCTAGCATGGCGGCGCGTTGCAGCACGGCCGTGGCGTCGTGGCTTTCAACTACGGCTCCGGGTACGGGTGCGGCTCCAGGTACGGGTACGGGAACGGGTACAGCTCCGGGTACGGCTGGGCCCTCCCCGCCAGCCGCCAGTGGCCCCTCCCCCACCGCCAGCTGCACCGCCTCCAACAGGTCTGCACGGCCAGCCCGGGTGGGGGGCATACTCCTACCCCGCTCTTCCAGCAACCCCAGCAGCTCCGGAAGCGAGCGGACTCGCACCCCCGCCTCGGCGGCCAGCCACCGGACCATGTCCATGCTCACAAAGGTCTTGAGGCTGACATCAAACGTGCTGAAGGCGGAGGGCTCGAACACAACCCCGGCCTGCAGCAGCAGCTGCGCGGTGGGAACGCTGCCCGAGGTGGTTGCAGCATCCCCAAGCTCTCTTGGCTCCACCTGCAACAGCCCCGTCCTCCCCAAGGACGCTAGCGTGCACAGCAGGTACCGCACCACCTCCACCTGCCCAGCTCCGGCTGCGGCAAGGAGCAGCGCACGCAGTCGCTCCCCGCTCGCCTCCTTCAGGGGCGGGGCGCCTCGCTCCTGCAGCCACTGCAGCTTGGCCAGTCCGTCCCGGCCCTCCACTGCAGCACTCATAAGGTAATCCCAATCGTTCGACCCCGCCGCCGGCAGCCCGCACCCCACCTCGTCCACCAGCCACTGCGCCACGGCTAGGTCGGCGTGCTGCAGGGCGGACTCCAACGCGGAAATGTACATGGGGCAGCCCCGCTCCCGCAGCCACCGCAGCCGGCCCAGGTCCCCAGAGCAAAGCGCGGCCATGAACGCGTCCGCCTCTAGGCTGCATCTGCCCCGGCCCTCGGCCAGTATCCACTGCACCTTCTCGATTGCGTCCTGGGTGGGCGACCCAGCAGCCGCGTCCAGCACCCCGTAATTGAGAGCTTCATGCACATCGTTGTCATTGCCGCTGCGATCGCCCCTGGGCGCATCCCTTAGCACTTCCCATACCACCTGCAGCTCCGCCAGCTCGTACTGCTGTGCCGCCGCCGTGAGCACACAGATGAAGGACACCAGCGCCGGGCAGTGGCTTAGCAGCCAGGGCAGCAGCTGCGGGTGCCCCGCCCTCACCGCCGCTACACCCGGGTCACTCCTTCTTGCCTTGTACTTGGGCATTATCCACTCCCCAGACAGCAGCTCCGGAAGCACGCTGGGCTGCAAGATCGCCAGCGCCACCTCCAGGTTCACCTCGCTCCCGCTGGCGGCAGCGGCGCACAGCAGTTGCAGCTTGTGCCAGAAGGGCAGCTGCCACACGTGCTGCTGTCCTGCGTCCACGTCCCAGGGCACGGCGTGGGGCGGCAGCGACTGGGACAGGGAGGCGGTGCACGTGGGGTCCTTGCTGAGGCTAGCGGCTGCGTCCGGGGACACCAGGCGGCCGCTGAGGGCGCGGTCGTTTGGGGGCAGGAAGGATAGGATGTGCAGCTGGAGTGCGGGGGGAAGCTGTCGTACTCTGGCGCTCTCGTAGCTGCCACGGCTGCTGCTGAGGTCGTCCATGCTGGCCACTGAACACCGCCGCTGAACACTGCTCGCGTGCGGCAGCAGTGAACTTGGGTCTTGGGAGCTGCGGATATGAAGGGTGCAGCAGCAGGACCCATGGCGCATGAAAGGCGCCTCAGGTACTGCGCGATGTTTTCAATTGCTACGTTGCACTGTTTCGTTACTGTCTGATACCATCGCGGCGGATATGATGAGGCAAGCAAGAGGCTGTCAAAGCCAAGTCCGAGCTGAGCAAAGCAACCTCGTCTATTTGCTGAGTACGGTGATAGTCAGATACTGAACTCGCAGCTAAACGAACGCACCTTGTAACGTTAAAGCGCGTGGCTTCTGCCGCTGCGCCTTGCGGCTTTGCGGTCACAAGCTTGCCTCGCATAGCGGCAACATTCATAACCTGTCTATAATCAGTCTAGATTGGTAGTCAATTGCCTGGTCGAGCATACGCAAGTCAGGCCGTACCCCGGCCGCACCGTGCCAAGAAGTAGGGGACCTCCCTTGGTCAGAAGAGTGCCCCTTATGACGGTGCCTGCAGCCCTGCACTGCGGCACCCCAACAGACTAGTACCATGCCATTGCATCCAAGGGCTGTGCCATACTGCCATGCGTTAGTTTACTGCCTTCGGTGCCTTGCAGCTGGCCTGGGGCCCTGCACGTGGTTTTGACATGTGGGTGCCACGCAGGGTGCCACGTGCCAGGGGTAGCTCCGTACCATGGTGACTGCCACAGTCCCGTGGTAATGCACACGGGGCCCCATGGCATGCGGTCATGAATCTATGCCACACTGCATATACTCCTTCAGACCTTCACCTGTCACTGCGATCAATCATGCGCCACTAGAGGGCTGCGACCACAACAACCAACCGTGACACAGTCTGTGCCCCAAATGCTTCTGGCTTAGTCTGCAAGAAAGCTTTGTGGTGCTTGACAGAGCCTGCCTTTAGGCGAGAAGCTATCCGCGTAACAGCACCTAGTCTGCGGTATTCAAGTGTTATCCCGCAACTGCATCGCAAGTGCTTGCCAAGCACCGAATTCCTAGCCCCTGTAACCTTCTCACGAAGAAAAAAAATTCGCTGCCCACGTGGAAGCACACCCGCTACGGTAGGAGCACCCGCTAGACGCACAACGTGGACGCACCGTGGCACTGGGACCCGTATCCAGTCTCCCCAGCCGCAGCAAAGCTGCAAAGCCACACGTGTATCCGCCTCCAGCGGTGTTGCAACCCAGCCACATGCATACCCGTATCCTCCACACTGCCGATGATTGACGGTTTCAGTTCGCATGCAGCAGCGCGCCGTGATCCACCATTAGCGTGCCCCCAACGCCCCAAGCACCGGCCCGTCCTGCCCCATGCATGACACTACCCCTACCAGGGCCACTGGGCCACAGCCTCTAGCACCGCTGCATCCTCTCCCATGCCTCTAGCCTGCTACTGCAACGCACTGACATCTCTGTTGCCGTTAACACTGTAAGCAACCCTGCCACGTGCCAAGGCCCTCCTGCACTCAGTCCATGCACCTTCAGGCGCCTGCCTCCGCACCACGCCAAATGCTAGCTGCATGTGCATGCTACCCCGCCTCCTCCTCCGTTACCCGCTCACCCTACACGTCTCCCTCATCTTCCCCCTCCTCCTCCGTCTCGTCCACCTCCTCTTCTTCCCACTCGTCATCGTCCCAATCGTCCCCTAGCTCCCCAACCGCTGCTGCCGCCGCCTCTGCCGCTGCTGCTGCCTGTGCCGCCGTCAGACCCCGCAGCCACGCCCTCTCCTCACCACCCAACTCACCGCCGTACACGACCAGGACCGCCTCCATCGCCGCCTCCCTGCTGCTCACCGGCGCCCCCTGCTCCACCAGCCACCGCAGCACCGGCCCTGCGGCCCCATCCACCACTGCCTCCTGCACCACGCTGTCCGCACCCCACGGCACGCCCAGCTGCTGAAGCGTGTTAAGCGTGGCCCGGTCGCCATGGCCAGCTGCCTTGCAGTGCGGCGAGCTCTTTTTCCAGGGTCCAAAGAGGCAGCCCGGGTGCTGCTCCACCAGCCACTCAAGCAGCGGCTCGCACCCCGCCTCTGTCGCATCCTCCAGGGCCCCCCCGCCCAGCCCGTACCCCGGCCGCTGCAGCAGCAGGTACTGCAGCAGGGCCAGGTCACCCCGCCTTACCACCTCCCTCCAATGGGCGCTCTCGAAGAAGCCCTCCCAATCGCAGAACCCCGCCTGCTCCACCAGCAGCTGCACCGCCTGCAGCAGGTCCCGGCTGTCCTTGGGGGACTTCCTTGGCCACCGCCGTGCCAAGGAACCGAGCTCGTAGCCTCTCAGTTCCGCTGCTGGAACCCGCGCCTCAGATGCAAGCCACCGCACCAGGGCCACACCGCCATACGCAGCCCCCGAGTAGCACGAGCCGTCAAACACCAGGCCGGCCTGGTGCAGGCACTCGGCCACCGGCACGCTGCCCGACAGGACAGCCGCACGCCCGCCGTCGTCCATCGCAGGCGTGGAGCCCTGCCCCAGCACCGACAGCACATGCCGCACTGTCTCCAGCCGCCCCGCCTCGACCGCTGCGCCCAAGACACGCCGTGTCAGCCGCTTGTCGCCGCCAAACGGTGGCGCCCCTTGCTCCTGCAGCCAGCTCAGCACCGCCACCCCATCCGGCCCTTTGGCTGCCGCCATCAGCAGCGGCTCCCACTCGTTCCCAGCCTCATCTTCACGACTGTGGCAAGGTATGGCCTCCGGAAAAGCCATCTGACCATATAGGATGCTGGCGATGCTCTCCTCATGTTCCTCCTCCTCCTCCTCGCTGCTGCCATTGCCCCCCTGGACCAGCAGCTCGCACCCCGCCTCCTCCACCAGCCACTGCAGCGCCGGCAGGTGCGCGTTCTCCAGCACGCACTGCACAAAACCCTCGCCCCTCATGGGGCAGCCCCGTTCCTGCAGCCAGCGCAGCCGGCTCAGGTACCCAGAGCTTGACGCAGCTGCTGCGGCCGTGTTCCGTGTTGGCGTGCACCTCCAGCCGCCTGCCTCCACCAGCCATGCCAGTTTCGCCACGCCGTCTGGAGAGGGGGAGTTGGCTGCCGCGTCCAACACCCCCTGGTGCAGCACTGGGCGGTAGACCTCCGGGCCGCTGTTGCTTGGATGCGACTGCACCCCCTCCCATACCGCCTGCAGACCCGTCAGGTCGCAGTGCCAAGCTGCTACCTCGAGCATGCGGTTTGGGTGCAGCAGCCCGGGGCAGTGCCGCAGCAGCCAGCCCACCAGCTGCGGGCGGTCTGCTTTGATGGCTGCCTCTCCCGGGTCGTGCTGTGCATACCGCTGGCTCCATTTCCGCCACTGTCCCTCGAGCATTCCTGGAAACACGCTCGGCTGCAGCAGCGCCAGGGCCACCTCCAGGTTCACCTCGCTTCCACTGGCGGCGGCCGTGCACAGCAGCTGCAGCTTGTGCCGGAAGGGCAGCTGCCGCACGTGCTGCTGCCCTGCCTCCACGGCCCAGGGCACGGCGTGGGGCGGCAGCGGCTGGGACAGGAAGGCGGTGCAGTGCTGGGGCTCGCTGAGGCCGGCGGCTGCGTCCGGGGACACCAGGCGGCCGCTGAGGGCGCGGTCATTGGGGGGCAGGAAGGAGAGGACGTGCAGCTGGAGTGCGGGGGGAAGCTGCTGCATTAGGACGCTCCCGCAGCTGCCATTGCTGCTGCGAAGGTCGTCCATGCTGGCCGCTGCACAGCGCGCAGCCTACGTGCGGGGCGGGGCGGTGAAAGCGCCTGGGGTTGCGGGAGAAGCAGCAGGAGAATCCATGGCAGGCGGGCCTCAGTTACGGTACGCGACAATCTTCCTTCGTAACACTGGACTCCTTTGCCTGCAAGGCAGGTATCGCAGCGCCGAACGACGTGCAGCAAGCAAAGCGGGGCAAGGCCACGGGGCAAGGTGTGCGCATTCCATTGGTCCGCTTGACTTTTAGATAGTACTTCCACTAAATACTGCGGCATAATAGCTTACATACCTTGAAACGCCAAAGCGCGCGGTAGACGGATAAGTGCCTCGCTTTGCGGCCACTGAGCCAGGACACGACGTCGTGAAGGCTTGCCGTTAAATGGCACACTTTTAAACTACTTGAAGAAGACCTGGTTGCGCTCAGCGGCACACATCGTGCTGCAAGCCGTGCTGCCTGAAGGTACGGCGGGTACCCCCCGGCGACGCCCTCCGCCCTGACCGACTGGTGTGTGCCGCTATACCCCTTGCAGGAGTCCTAACCCAGCCAGCCGCGCAGTAGTGCCTAGCAGCTGGACGGTTACAGGACTGTGGGCCTGTTCCTCACCGCTTGTAGTGAGTAACGGTACTGCTAGTCCGCATTAGGTTTAAAACTTAAAACAGTACCACAGTATGCGTGGTGTCTCCAGCCTCAGGCGTGCGTGCTCTTCCGATCCAAGCCTCCAAGCCATGCGGCCGGGTCCTCAAGAGGCGCGCAGCGTGCTGCGCCTGCAACGTGCCGCCACACGTGCCGTGACACGCCCCACGCGTCACAGCGACTGCGACTTGGAGTTTTACCAAGGGCACCTCACGTGCAAGGCGCGCCCTGCGCATCTGATAGCACAACAGCATGCCAAGATCCAACCGGAGCCACCTGCTGGCCTCTACATGCCGACAGCCAGTGCCAGTCAGGGCTCAGGGGTCTCCCCAGCGAAAGAAAGTATGCGTACATGATCACCTTCAACATCATCGTAAAAACGTGTCCCTTCTGGCGCTGGTCTGTGATCGCACTGGCGCAACCGCGCGTGTGCATGCGGGGAGGCAGTTATGTGCAGCCTGCAACACACAACCCGGCCCACCATGCACGCACCATGCTGTTCAGCCCCGGCTGTAACCAACACCCGGCGTGCGCAGAAGGTGTTGTCTTCACAAAGCCACCCCGAACATGCAAAGCACTGACCTGCCCGGCTCGCCCTACGGTACTGCACACCTTGCCCTGGCTCCGCCTGGCTCCGCCAAGGCACGCCACTGCTGCCGCATACCGCCGCCCAGGTGCCGCCCTACCGCATGACACCTACCGCATGACACCTCGCAATGCCCGCCTGACAGGCCCCTGTCTGCCCACCGGCGCCCCCTGATCGACAAGCCACTGCCGGACCGGCAGCTCGGCGCCCTCGCTGAACGCCTGCACCAACACGTCATCCGCGCCCCACGGCACGCCCAGCCGCCGCAGGGCGGCCAGCGTGCCCCGGTCGCCGTTCCTGGCAGCAGGGACGTACAGTGAGGCCTCGTGCCGTGGACCCTCCAGGCAGCCTGGGTGCTGCTCCACCAGCCACTCCAGCAGCGCCTCGCACCCCGCGTCAACCGCAGCTTCAAACACCCTTGCGCCAAAGCGGCCCCCGCAGCCCTGCAGCTGCTGCCCAAGGTACTGCACCAGGGGCAGGTGGCCCAGCGTTGCGGCGCACTGCAGCACGGCCGTGGCGTTGTGCCCACGCGCTGCGGCTCCAGCTCCGGACACAGGTATGAGCACGGCTCCGACCACGGGAAAGGCTCCGGCTCCGTACGGCTCCAGCACGGCTTCGGGTACGGGTATGGGTACGGCTTCAGGTACGGGTGCGGGTACGGCAGCGGGTATGGCTGGGCCCTCCCCGCCAGCCGCCAGTGGCCCCTCCCCTACCGCCAACTGCACCGTCTCCAGCAGCTCTGCCCGGCCGGCCCGGGTAGGGGGCATGGGCATGCCCCGCTCTTGCACCAATCCCCACAGCGCCGGCAGCGAGCGGACTCGCACCCCCGCCTCTGTGGCCAGCCACCGGACCATGTCCATGCTCACGGAGCTCTCACGGCTTATGAGTCGGCTGCTGAAGGCGGAGGGCTCGAAGACAACCCCGGCCCGGAGCAGCAGCTGCGCAGTGGGTATGCTGCCCAAGGCGGCGGCTGCATTCCCCAAATCGCTTGGCTCCACCTGCAACAGCCCCACCCGCCCCTGCGACGATAGCGCGGACAGCAGGTGCCGCACCACCTCCACCTGCCCAGCTCCGGCTGCTGCAAGGAGCAGCGCGCGCAGCTGCTCGTCGCTCGCCTCGTGCAGCTGCGGGGCCCCTCGCTCCTGCAGCCACTGCAGCTTGGGCAGCCCGTCTGGGCTCGCCGCTGCAGCACTCATAAGGTAATCCCAATCGTTCAACTCCGCCGGCGGCAGCCCGCACCCCACCTCGTCCACCATCCACTGCGCCACGGCCAGGTCGGCGTGCCGCAGGGCATCCTCTAGTACGCTCTGCTCCATGACGCAGCCCCGCTCCCGCAGCCACTGCAGCCGGCCCAGGTCCCCCGAGCGGGCGGCGGCCGCCACGGTTCTCTCCTGCAGGCTGCAACTGCCCCTGCCCTCGGCCAGGACCCACTGCATCTTGGCAATCGCGTCCTGGGTGGGCGACCCTGCCGCAGCGTCCAGCACCATGTCGTCAAACGCATCGTGCACCTTGTCGCGACGGCTGCTGCCGCTGCCGCTGCTTATCCTGGGCCCATCCCTTAGTGCCTCCCATACCGCCTGCAGCCCCGCCAGCTCGTACTGCCTTGCCGCCGCCGTGAGCACACGGCTGAAGGACACCAGTGCCGGGCAGTGGCGCAGCAGCCAGGGCAGCAGTTGTGGGTGACCCGCGCTCACTGCCGCTACGCCCGGGTCACCAATATGCGGCTTGTACATGAGCGCTGTCCATTGCCCCCGCAGCAGCTCCGGAAATATGCTCGGCTGCAGGACATCCCAGGCCACCTCCAGGTTGACCTCGCTCCCACTGCCGGCCGCCGTACACATCAGCTGCAGCTTGTGCCAGAAGGGCAGCTGCTGCACGTGCTGCTGCCCTGCCTCCACGGCCCAGGGCGCGGCGTGGGGTGGAAGGGGCTGGGACAGGCAGGCGGTGCAGTGGTCCGGGCCAGTGAGGCCGGCGGCTGCGTCCGGGGAAACCAGGCGGCCGCTCAGGGAGCGGTCGTTGGGGGGCAGGAAGGACAGGATGTGCAGCTGGAGCGCGGGGGGAAGCTGACCCGTTGGGCTGTGAGGGCCTTCCAAAGGGGTATGCAGGGAGCCTGGCGACGAGGGAGAGGCGAAAGCGAAGGACGTCATAGGTGCTCAACGCTGGAGCTGGCATATCAACTCAAAACAGTACCGTCAATTTGCAGTCTGCGTACACCTTGGCCTTTTTCACAGAGGGAGGTGCCAGTTGCGGGGCATGCCCGCACGGCTTTGCTTGTCTCGCCGTCCTTCATGTCAGAATAGCCCAATACGTAAAATATCATAGTTAAAATAATCCACCTTCGCGGTCGCGGTGTGGTCGTTGGCCTGCTGATGCGTCGGTTTCGATGTTTGGCTGCAGCATGCTGTTGTGTCTTGGCACCAGATGCAAGTGTAAACTCCGGACACACAACGCGTAACAACTGAGCTTCGATTGAGGGTATTGCATGTTTCGAGATCCCGTGTTATCTATCCCTGAACCAGCATGAGCGTCTCACCGTGCGCCACATGGCGGCCCTCTGAAGCAGCCCTGATGCAACGCACGTGCCAAGCGCACCATGGGACATGCGACCACGACACACATCACATGATGCAAAGTGCAAACCTACGTGGCACCTTAACGAGTCACAGGCTACCGGTATCGCTGGAAGCGCCAAGGGAGAACGCCCCCTGCTTGCCGTATGTAGCACGGGTGTGTCAGGTACCGTACTCAACGGTACGGCTGGGGAAGTAGCGATGCAACTCCTTGACCGGTGATGGCCAACGTGGTGGCAATTAAAGAAAGAATGACCCCACGCATGAAAAGGCCCGCGGTGTGGGGTCCAGCGTGCAGGCCGGGGGCACCTCCCTCAGTACCCTGTGGTCCGCTTGTGGGGTCCCCAGGCCCCCTGGCCTCCGAACTCAAGTCCCACATCGTCCCACCGGTCCCACACTCTAGCTAGCAACACTGGACTCCGGCAAGAGCACATGTTCGCACACGGGGCCGCCAGTCTTTCACCTACAAACGTAGAAAGCACCGTTGGTAGGTCAGTTTGTAAGATTGTAACCAACGGATGGAAATAAACCAGCTGCCTACACACCGTGTGACCGATCCGTGTGGACTTGCTTGCACGCACCGGTACACTCCCTCTCCCTCTCCCTCTCCCGCTTCCGAAGCATCGGCATGCGTGTGCTCGCCAGCAGCCCCTGTTCCCTGTCCCCTGTCCCCGTTCCCACCCAGCCTAGCATGCATCCCTGCCAGGCTATCTCTGCATCCCCCACATACGTAGCTCGCCTCCTAGCAGTGTTCCGGTATCCCCTACCGTACGACATGCTCTTAGTAGTAGCACTAGCATAGCACCTGGCATGGCTCCATCCCCTCCACCAGTAACCCACCGTACCTCCCTTCCACTTCCTGGCACCGCTTCCCCTTCCCGCCCTGTCCCCTTCCTATCCCTTGTGCAGAAGTGCATTCTGTGTTGTACCTCCCCTCACTGCATCCTGCTACACACGCTGCGGCACATAGCGGCACTGAAGCATGCTAAACAAAAAACTGCGCCTGTCAACAACCTCCCAAACCCTCATACATCTATCCCCTCGACACGTGGCGTTCGGGTACAGGTTGGAGTACGGCATGTCCATTTGGTGCAACACGGCGCAGCTGGGTGCTCATCTTGTGCCACACCACAACTACCGGTACCGTACCACGACCACCAGGGCCCAGGCAGCTACTGTGTAGCCTCTGCCGCGAAGCCTTCCACCGCAGGCCGCGGCGCCTCCTGCCCTTCTCCCTCCTCCTGCCCGTCCCCCTCCTCCTGGCCCTCCCCCCTATCCCGCCCGTCCCCGTCCTCCTGCCTCTCCGCCCCTTCCTGCCCCTCCCCCTGCCCCTCCCCATTCCCCTCAATCCCCACGTGCCGCACCGCCCACGCCAGCCGCTCCTTGTCCCCCGACTCGAACACGCGGGCGATCGCCCTGATTCCTAACCCACACCACTCCTCCAGCTTTGCCTCCTGCAGCAGCCACTCCAGCTTGGCGCCGCCCTCCGGAATCCGGCACGCCGCTGCCTCGTTGAACAGCCGCTGGTACTGCCTCCTGTAGCTCTCAACCACCTCTGCAATATAGTCGTCATAGTCCTTTATGTCGTTGTAGTGGATAGGCATGATGTGCCAAATCGGTTTGTAAAGCGCCTGCAGAGCCGGCAGGTCGCAGTGCCGCGCCACCGCCTCCAGGGTGCGCGCCAGGTCCAGCAGGAAGGGGCAGTGCTGCAGCAGCCACGGCAGCAGGTGTGGGTGGCCGGCCGTGGCGGCTGCGAAGCCGGGACAAGGGACGCCCTCCCACATCCGAGGCTCGCTGGATATAAATGGCAGCATGCCGTCCCCTGCGTACCGGCGAGGCCGTACCACACAGCGCACCAGCTCCAAGTTAGCCTCGCAACCGCTGGTGGCAGCCGTGGAGACGAGTGTCAGCCGCTGCTCTGCGCTGAGGGACCTGACGTGCCGGCGTGCCTCCTTGCGGGTCCGTCGGACGGCTGTGAGGTTTGGGGGCAGGGGGTGGGAGAGGCGGACGGTGCTGTGGTGGGGCTGGTTGAAGCGCTGCGCGGCGTCCTTGCAGGATAGGCGGCCGGAGAAGGCGAGGCAATTGTGGGGCAGGAACGATAGGACATGCAGGAGCACGTCTATGGGGAGGATGGAGGCAGCTGGGGAGGAGGTGACGGTGTGGCGGTAGCAATTGACGGTGGCGGTTGGCGGGAGTGCACCGCGGCAGCCTGGGAGGAGGGGCGCGCGGTGTAACAGGCAAGGCGCTGTCGTGCGCAGCGGTTCTGCAGTGAAGGAATAAGGCAACACTTGTAGTTCCGAACATGTTCCGGGCACTCGGGCTTGACGCCTGGTTGGAAGGCCTGCTCGCGCGCAGTTCGTGCGTCCTGAACGGCCAAGCTCACGGCGCCAAGCCTCGTGGGAGCGGACCGGCACAGTTACAGCTTACTTGTTGCAGCATCATCCATTGTGGTGGACAGCTGGCTGTCGTGCCCTGTTACTGAAACTGGCAATGTACGGCACGCGGGTAGACACTATGCCGGGGAGCGCTACCCCACTCGGGGCACAGCTGCGCTGTGGGCAGGGGGTCTTAGC
>VFQN01006687.1_pt1 | contig 12941 bp, 16 predicted proteins | sample 3512371 | NCBI WGS metagenome assembly VFQN01 (sample SAMN10412370, study PRJNA504923) | tailings metagenome | isolation source: Replicate 2 from Balatoc abandoned mine | place: Philippines: Itogon, Benguet | collected 2017-08-28
CCGAGGCCTCGAGCCACTCCCTGCCCATCGCTGTCGTCAGCAGCGCGTTGCACCGCACCGCCAGCTTAGCGGGCGTGAGGCCGGCCTGCGGGGAAGCGCAGGGTGAGCGGGAATAGCCTATGCACGGCATATGGAGTATGGCTCGCTCACTGCGATGCGTATACGACGCATGCAGCTGCAGCAGCAACCTCAGCACCCCGCCCCACGGCAATTCACGCCACTGCACGCACCTGGTCCCTTGGGTGCTCGGCCCCGGCCTCCGCCAGAACCCCGCACAGCATCTCCAGCCCCTCCACGCAGCCATGCGCCGCCTGGTAGTGCAGCGGCGTGTGGCCGCCGGCGGACGGCTTCGTCTGCGGGGGAAGGAGGATGCCAATTGTCATCGTGCGGGGAGCATAACCGGGAGTTCCACAGGGGAAGCTGTGATGGCTTACAAGCAGGTGTGCGTTGCGTGTATTTCGATGTGGAGTGTCGTGGAGTGTTCACGCCGCGCTCATGCCCGCCTGCCCTGCCCCAACCGCCGCACCTGCCCCAGCCCGCAGCTCCGCTAGGACCAGCGCCCTGCCCCCGCCCCACCTTGGCCACCACCAGGAGTCTCGCCGCCGGTCCCAGCAGCGCCAGCAGCCGCCCCAGCAGGCCACGCAGCTGCAGGGCCTCTGGCGCGCCGTATGGACCTGAGGCGGCGAACCGCGTGGGGGTGGAAGGAGGTTTGCGATGATGAAGAACGTCAGGAGCACAAGTAACTTAATGTTCCAGCTCCCCGGAGAAGTAGCCACGCACACCGCCCAACCCCGCGCAAGTTGTGAGTTCCCCGGTCGACGGCGCTCTACGAAACTCCACCGGCGTTCCAGGAAACGCAAGCGCTACTAACTACAACGAGAGGCTGATTGGTAGGAAGTGAGTGGCTGGGTAGTAGGCTGAAGCGGAGAAGTGGCTGATTGCTACTCAATGTGCATGGTCCCGATCCAAGAGGAAGGTGCTACCCACCTGTAGCGCCAAATACAAAGCGGGGTGCCGGCAGGTGCGGCAGGCTGGCCCCTTTGTCCCTCAACACGCCCTCCAGGGCCTCCATGGCCCGTAGGTGCAAGTCCGCGAGCGGCGGCGGCGCCGCCGGCTGCCCCCGCAGGTGGCTGAATGCGGTGGCGGCGGGGTTGAGGAGCTTCTTTACGGCGGCCACGTGCCTGGCATGCAGGGGGCTCAGCGCCACAGGCAGCAGGCAGGCGGCGTGAAGCACGTTGAGGCCGTGCTGCGAAAGAAGGGAAAGCGGTGGGGGCTTGTATCATCCTGCAACCTACCGTAACCTAGTTGTTCACATGGAGCGAGCTCAATCCGCTGCAAGACACATTAACACTGTTGTTTTACTGGTGTCATATGGGTAGGGCTGGTGCAGGATAGCACTGAGCTGCATGGCATGAAGCCAAGACGAGTGCAGCTGTCGTAGTGAAGTGGACAAAAGGCCGCCCCAGCCCCATACCCCACGCCCTTACCCCGTCCGCAGCCGTGAGCCACCGCAGCCACGGCGACAGGCTGCCGCCTCCCGGTGCGGCCGCCGCGCCCCGCGAGCCTTGCTGCTGCCCCTCCCGGCGCTCCTCCTCCTGCCGCTCCGCCTCCTGCCTCCCCTCCACGGTGTCCAGCAGCTCCCCCACCGCACCGTACTGCAGCCGCAGCAGGCCCAGCTGCAGCGGGGTGAAGCCGGACTGCGGGATGGAGGCGGCCATAGCGGAAGGAGGGGGCAAGTGCCTCAGATCCGAAAACGTAGTTGCCGTACACCCCTAGGCGCAGTCGCACGAACCATTTGCTGCCGCCAGCGTGCCGAAGACACCGGTTGAGACCTATGTCTAGGCTTCATCAATGCCTGCCCCAAACCCATAGCGGCTGGGGCGAACCCTCGGTCCCCCCTCCCCCTCCCCCACCTCAAGCCCCTGCACACCTTGTCCTGCGCGGCCATCATGTCGAACAGCGCCTCCCACGCCGCGCCCCCCGCCGCCCTGCAGCAGTCCACCAGCAGCCGCAGCCCCTCCACGTGCCCAGCGCCCACCAGCTGGTGCAGCAGCGTGCGCCCGGTGTGCGGGCAGGTGACCTGCGGCAGGGGCAGGGGGCAGCAGGGGGCTTCCGCGTGGCGTGGTGCCTGCCAAGCTGGTGCAGCAGCGTGCAGCGCGGTGCGGGTAGGTCATCTGGGGAGGACACCACAGTGCGCAGCAATGCGGTGTGTAGCAACCGCCATACGTACGCAGAAGGGACGGGCAAGCTCACCATGGCACAGGCAGCAGCACCACAAAGCAAGTGGGTCCTTGGTGGTAGCTGCAACTGATTCGCCCACGACGATGCCCCAGTGACGGGGGCAGCAGCAGGCAGAGTGCCTTCGTCTCAGCCTTCACCCACCTTCAGCCACTCATGCTCGCCGCACCGCGCCGCCTCCGCAACGTACATCCGCAGCAGGCGGGCTGTGCTGTCGCACCACTGCCGGGCCGCCAGCTGCAGCAGCGCGCGACCGAGGTCCTTGTCCAGGGTGCCGCACACGTCCTCGGGTTCGATCCGCACACCGCTCACAGGGTCCTCCACCTCCAGGCTCATTGCCAGCGCCCGCAAGCCCACCGTCACCTTGGATTTGAGGCTGACCTGAAGGCAAATACGCGCTTTACACTGTCAAGGGTGTTGCCGCTTACTGCATCAAACACCCTCACACACCCTCAGAGAAGAACTTATGGACGTGCAGGGTAAGGTGGGCATCACCCCCTAACGGGATGGTGAGCACGCAGCACTATGGCTGCCCTACAGCAAAGGCATAGGAACACACGATGGTTCTGGCCATGGCAGGGAGTAGCTTCGTAGTGCGCTGCTTTACGGCCCCAGATCCCAGCCCACCTCTCCATCGTCGATCCACATCTCCGCCTCCTGCACGCGCCCCAGCACGGCCTCGCACTCCGCCGCCGCCTGCACCAAGTCCGTGCGCGCCCCGGCCTCCATCGCCCCCAGCCCCGCCGCCAGGATCATGACGTCCGCGCGCGTGTGCACCAGCAGCATGGGCAGCCGGATGCACGTTTGGCCCTCCACCAGCGTCAGCCATTGCTGGCCGTCTGCCAGCACCCGCGCCGCGCAGAAAGCGGCCTGGTAGGCCATGGTCTGTGGGAGGTGGGAGGAAGTGGCTAAAGAACACGATGATGGGCGGAAGGGCAACTGCGCTGACATGCTTGCGGTTGGCAGCGTGTCCACCCGAACTGCCCAGGCACGTTGACCGTGGTTGCCACACTGCAATGAAGGCAAAGTAAAAGGGCATGGGTAGGCTGGATGCCGAGGAAGACAAGAGGCACTTAGATCGCTGCATTCTTTTTTCCCTCGATACGGTGGCCTCTGGAGAACCGGTATACTACAGGAGAGTTGAGCGTATCGATGGCAGACACCGCTGCTCGCGCCGGCACCTACTTGTGCGGGCGTCTCGTGCAGGTCGTGGCCGTATATCTTGGCCACCGTGGCGTAGTCTGGGGAGCACTTGTACTTGGTGAAGCACTCCCACGAGGGGCGGCGGACGCCGGGCAGCTCGCTGTCGTCGTTGTCGCCCAGCCACACGCTGAGGTGCTGCAGCAGGGCGCGCTTGGGTAGGTTGCGCACGTCCTCCCGGGTCCACTCGCCAGGCAGGCCCTCCAGCGCCGCCAGGAAGTTGTCGGGCTTGACGTCGTAGTGCACCACCCCTGCGCCCGCCATCGTTGCCGCTGCACCCAGGATCCCAGACACCAAGGTCAGCAGCCCGTTCATCGGCCACAGGCCGGGCTGTGGGGAGCGGGGCGCAGCAGCGGCGTAGGTGAGCAGCCAGGTGAGCAGCCAGGCGCTTGCACCGCAACAACGCTAGAGACGCCGGGCATGGATTGCACAAGGCACTGCGCGCACTGCTGTAAACAGGCATGCATGCTGCAACTAGCAGTGGCTCAAGCACGGCCTATCCACTGCAACTGTGTGCCTCCAGCACCGCCCTACGCACCGTTCCCGCCAGGGCGCCCGCCATCTTGTCCAGGCCCACGCCCCGCCGGTACACGGGCAGCAGCACCAGGTCAGCGCTCTCCATCGCCTTGCGGAGGTCCAGTTGGGGGTCATCGGCGCCCTCCCGCAGGACGTGCCACGAGCCGAAACCTTTGGCGCAGTGGCCGAGCCAGCGCACGGGCAGCACGCCCACCACGGGGACGCCACCGCGGCCCTCCTGGCCCAGCCACAGGCTGGCCAGTTGACCGGTGTTCTCTCCGGACAGCTGAGTCCACAGCGTGTTCTCTCCGGACAGCTGAGTCCACAGCGTGCTGCACCCCATCGCGTGACGCTTGGGAATGCGGACCGCAAGGTGGTGCAGCCGGTGGTCCGCGCCCATCAGCGAGTAGACGTCGTTGTAGCTGCCTTCGCCAAGGTACTGCACAACACGCCAACGTGCAACTGATTTAGTGTGTGACCTATACCGTATGACCCAAATGAGGTAGTCCACTGCTAATCGTTGAGTAACCATGTGACATACCCACGTGCATAATACCGTACTAGCTGCAGCGGCGTACAACTTCACGCATGCCAGAGCGCGGGCGCGCACGCCAAATGCAGGCGGTCCACGGCACGGCCAGCACGTGGCCAAGCACGGAACCCTAGATGTATCCTTGCCACGTGGCAACCACTGCCGGCAAAGAAGGTGTGGTCAAGTAACAACCGATGCACAGTTGCTTACCGTGCCCAGGCGAGTTGCCGTCTTGATGACTCCGATTTGGGGTTTGTAGTCCCCCTCCTTTCCCAGGAGCCGCCGCTGAAACAGCTCCCACAGCACGGTATGCAGGCAGGTGTCGGCCTGTGACAGCGCGGCCTCTAGCTGTGCCTTGCACTCCTGCTCCGTGAACGCATGTGGGTCCTACGCGGCACCGTTGGAGTACGCAAGGCACACCAAAAGGGAGTGTCGACAACGTACTTGCTGCACCAGAGGTCATGTACCAGTGGGTAGTCGCTACGCCAAACCGGCTTAATATGCACCTACCTTTGGATCCTTTGGGAGCTCCCCCATAGTTTGCTACGCCAAGGCTGAAGGCGCCAAGGCTGAACCGGTTCCGGCAAGGCCCGCGACGGCCCTTCCTGCACGAAGGCGCGACGAACACGAGAATGCCCCAAAAGGCGATAACCAAAAACTCAAAATTTGCATACCGGTACACCGCAACCCACTCTCACCTCCCCTGTAATCCGTGCCGAGGTACTATTGCAGGTGTCGACGCACCTCGAACTTTTTTCGCGCAAACTTTTTGCCTGAAACGTGGTTTCGGACAGGTGGAGCATCCCGTAAGCCGCTACTTGTACACTGGCTCTTGCATTAAAACAATCTATACCGCAATAGCTATCGAACGAGCACTCTAGGGGCCCATGAAGCGCTGTGAGTAGGTCGCAATCGGCAAATTTGAGCTCGCGGCTCCACAAAGCCGAAACCAAGTTTCGCGAGAAAAGTTCGAGGTGCGTCGACACATGCAATAGACACAGCTCAGAAATGGTACGTATAGGCGCATGCGCCAGCAACAACGCCGCTCCTATAATGTTACTGTTCAGCAGCGTCAGAGGTGCGCCATACAGCGATGCCGAAAGCGGCGTCAATCAAATTTGCTCGGAGGTTAGCAGCAACAGCCATGCAGCGAAAAGGTATGACTCGCGTGCGAGGGTTGTTGCTCAAAGGACAACAAAAATAGAGGGGTGATAGGCATGGGCCAGAACTGTACTGTTCCGCTGATCCCTCGGCGCTCGTCCAACCAATGAGACATGGCGTGGTAATCCCTGGCCCTTCCACGACCCACGGGCGAGGCCTGGCAAGTCCCTGTCGTACATATGGCATAGGGCAGCACTTCAATGCCATGTCCATGCCACAGCCCCAGTTACGGCACCCCTTTTCGACAAGCAGAGCAGCACCCTCACCGCACCCAACGCACATGCCACTCGGACTCTGTACGTGCAGCATACGTGCGTTTAACTGGCCGAGGCAATACCGGCCCCTGCACAAGGGCGATGGCAGGTGCCAAATCATTGGTATGTGGCTACGGTACGTGGAGCTGACCAGCTGTTCCCGCACGCTCCAGCCCGGCACTCGGGCATGCCCAGGACCAACGTAGGGTACCCCTTCCTCCGCCATCAACACCGTCCTGCTGTCGCCGTACAACGGATCGAACTGCAGGCTCTGACGCAAAACACGATGCATTCTACTACGCCAACAGTAGCCGCACCACCCAAACGATATCTTGTCTGCCAATGAAGAAATTGAGGCCAAGACACCACGACTATCACAGCCTACCGTGCTCCTGCCTGTTGGCCCACCGCCACGAACTGCGCCACAGTCGTGCGCCCTGCCATGGCCGGATGGCCCACGCTCACAAACCACTTCCACGCTCAGGATGCGCAGGTGGTGAAGCAGGCTGCTGGGTTGCTGGGCAGCCGGGCGGCGACGTGGCAACCCGGCTGCCGTACGGTTGTCGGTTGCCGCCGACGGAAAAGAGGGCCGCACGTCCAGCTGTTGCGCCCAGCACAACTCCTCACAAAATTGTGGTTGCTGACCGCATGGCGGGAAGACAGGCATGCAAGGAAGCATACACACGCCGTCATGGCGCCGTTGGTCATGTACACGCTGGGTTAGAGGTTGCGGAGGTGGTGGGTACGGCGGAGCTGAGGAACGGCGGACGCTGGCGGCGGTGGTAGTGAAGCGGGAGGTGTAGGTGTAGGTGGGAAGGGCTGGAGTGGGCAAAGGTGGCGAGGGCGAGGGCGCCCTGTGGCCATATGCGGGAGTAGGTGGGTGCGGCGATCAGGCGTCCCAAGCGGCCATGGATAGGTTGGTAGAGCTGGGCTGCTGGTTGATGGAGCAGGAGGAAACCAGCAGAGGGGCAGGGCCGGCAGAGTCAATATGGCTTGGCATTAATCAAGGTAGCTGAGGCGAACCGTGAGGTTGTCGGCTCCAGCGGTGGGAACAGTGGCTGCAGGTGAAGCCAGGCGAGGGGTGGCAGCTGGGATGGGAGTGGGCGGCGGACGGATGGAGGAAGGGCAGGTGGTGGATGGGGACTGTCCTGTATGGTGGCCTGGTCGAAAGCAGTTACGCACAGATGGTTGCTGCCGAGGCCGGGGTGCAAGGTTGGGGAGGCAGCGGCGGTGGCGGCGGGCGGTAAGGAGGGTGGCCGCTGGCCAGGGAGGAGGTGGTGGGGCAGGGGACGTAGGCTGCAGCAGCATGTGGCGCAGCTGGGCTAGTGAGTGAACCAGCGCCTGCGCATGGCAGATGGGCGCGAGGGAACCTGAGAGGTCGGTGGCAATAACATGTATCACGGCCCTGTGGCGCGGCAGTGATGTCGTGAGGTGACCGCTGCAGAGTAGTCGCTTGTGCATACCAGTACCACCAGAACAACCGATGGCATCAAATCACCCCAACGCCGTGACCCGCCTAGTCAGGAGCGTGTGTGCACCGCCAAAATGCAACCAGACAGGTGACGTACAGGAGCGTGCGTACCTGTGTGCAGCGGGTCCACGTCTCGTGGCTGCCGCCGGCGTCATCCCACCCCCTGCGTCGCCGCCAGCAGGGGCTGCCCCGTCCCAGGTAGCCGAAAGACAACGCCGCCGCCGTACCATCCCTTTGCTGCTGTTGTTGCGTGCAGGGGTCCCTTTCCTGTTCGTGCTGCTGGTGCTGCCGGTGGTGGTTATACGGCCGCCCTAGGCCCAGTAACACCAACGGCCTTACGCTGCCATGCTGCTCCGCTAACTTTCACACCAGCCCCGCCGTGTACAGGAGCGCGACAGCCACGCCAGCGTCCTTTGGTCACCCCGCTGCTGCTGCGCCACCCCCAGCGTGGCCTCCTGCATCTGCAACACCACGGCGTACCCTCGGCGGCAGTGAGAGCTCGTACGGCCGACAGCGAAGGCCAGGTGGTCCGACCTGACGACATGATGCCAAGTAGAGGCACGCGATCCACCCCGCGAAGTTCATACGGCGCTGGCATGGGTGCTGCAGGCATACGGAGGGACGGGGCCAACGCCAGGAACAGCGGTTGTGTGTCAGTGTAGTTCTGCAGCATGAGGTGGTAGGGGACGCCAGTTGTTGCGCGGCAGCGTCCTGCTTGTACGCAGACGTAAGCTATCTCATTTGGGTTGGTGCTTCTAAAAGACCATCAGCGTATGTGCAGAGGAGTGGAAGGAAGACAGGTGCTTGGCTGCGCTAGTTGTGTGCGCTGGTGCCGCCGACCCCCTCCTCCGGCCCCCAGCCGCCCACGCCCCAGCCGTGGGCCGTGAGGGCCTCCTCACCTGATTCCACCTCCCTGCAATTCTTATGATGCCTTCATTCACTACTTGCCATATGTCTGTGCTGCGGCAATTCGTGTTGCACAAGCTGGACGGGTTGGGACCGTCGGGGACCCGACCCCCTGGCACAGCTCCAGCCAATGCCCAGGAAGCCATTATAACATGTCGTGCTGATGCTGAAGGCAGTACCGGACAACATCAGGAGCCTTCGCTGACGGTATGGAGGTGGGGCGTCGCGGTTGTTGCCTGGCACCGCATAGCCCCGGCTGTGCAGTGATGCGCTGGCGGAGGTACATAATGAGACGAGGGTGTCGTTGTCTCGTTAGGCGGTCGCATTATTTGGGGTATGCCGAAGCCGAGGACTGTCCTGTCACAGTGAGCGCAGAGTGGACATATCACCTGCTTTGATAACAGATGCATCAACAATAATTTTGCGGAGAATAGCAGAGCCAGCTTACCGGCATTTGGGATTGCGTGGGATTTGGGGGACGCCCCTGCCTGCCCCTGCAGCTGCACCGGCCACCATGCACCCCCTGCGCGGCTTCCGCGGCTGGAGAACGCTCTGACGTATGCCAATCAAGGCTGATGGCCGTACCTTGGCCGAAGGTACAGACCAGTGGCAGGGCACAGAGGGTGGCAGGACACAGAGGGTGGCAGCCCACCTCCAAGCACCTCTGATCACCCCAGCTCTCAGGGAGGAGCAACGGAAGAAACGGAACAGAGGAGTACGGCACATATGCCAGGCACTTCCCAAGGAAAGGGTTTTATGAAGGTTTATTCCCATGCGACGGCCCCCAGGCGCGTCATGTGCGCGTCCAACCATAAGCCCCTGTCCGCATCCCAGCCACCTCCTGCTTCTGTACTCTTTGATGAACCCATTGGCGCTGGCGTCTCATTATTGCCTCATGCAACAAAGCACTTACACGTCTGTCTTTCCCGCAGAACACACAAGTTTGATGTGGCAGCCGCTGAAACAACCTGGAACAGCCTCCCCGCCCTCCTGCCACCCATCTCCGGAGCTGTGCCACTGCTGCGAACCGAAGCCGGCCAACCCCGCGCCACCACGGCCCTCTCCCCACTCCCACACATCACGCGCACCAACAACCCTTGCTCAACGCCCCCCTTCAGCCCTTGTCACCCGCCCGTACCATGCTAGCACGCGAGACCCTAAATGTTCCGACAAAAGGCTGAGGACTGGAGACGCCAGAAGCACCAAAGGCAGCAACGGTACTTGAGTGAAGCCTATACGCATATTGAGATGCGGGGTAAGCGTTAAATATGACGGTCTGCGCGTGTTCAACAAACCCGTTGGCCTAGCTTCATGTGCACATTACGTACAGTAGCCAAGGTGGAGAGCAGATAGCGGGCCTAAACACACCCTGCGGGTACGCCCCGCCCCCTATGCCCCCGTATCGATAGACCCACGTCATACGTACAAAGCATGCAGAGATGAGACGTTTGATTCCTACCGTACTGGCTCAAACCAACTGATCCATATGTACGCTCGGTATTTCCTCGTGACCACGTGTGCATCTGCTGCGCTATAAGGCAACTTCAAGCACAACGCGGCCTACCGTACTCCAGCCCCTGCGCAGGAAAGCAGTCTCACTAAAACGATTCCCTTTGCTACACGCCATGTGGCAAGCCCTTGGGGGTGCCCCGCTACAGCAACCAGCTGTGCTCTGTTGCCATGATTCGCATTACCGCAGCTATCCGCCGCCTCCTCGCCTTGTCACGTTGTGTTCTGGATACCCTGGCTGCCTCCCGCACGTTCTCCCTGCTCATCCGCGCTCTCCGCCCTCGCCCCAGCGGTAGCCCCAAACACTTGGACCTCGCGGGTTTCGGCCTTCCACCTACCGGTTCGTATCCCCCGCCCCCCGCCCTGCGGTTATCACCCGCCCTCCCCCCCGTACCGGTTGACCCATGTCATACGTATGGTACATTACCGTGGCCTTGGAGCTCGGACACGAGATCCCCACCGTATTGGCCCAAACAACTAACCTAATCACACGGTCGGTATATCTTCGTCATGACCACGTGTCCAAATGCTGCTGCGCTCTGAGGCAAGTACTTCATGCATAACACGGCAATCTCCGTCACTGCAGCCCATTTGCAGGAGAAGCGACCTATTCTGCAGGCGTGTCCGCTAAACGCCATCTCGCCACAAGCCGCTGGGGGTTGCCCCTCCACAGCACTCAGGTGCGTTCTGCAGCCATGATCCGCAACAAGTTAGCCACCCGTCGCCCCTTCTCCTCATCCCGTTGCGCGCTCGCCACAATGGCAGCCTCCCGCGCGTCCTGCTCGCTCATCCGTGCGCCCTGCCCCCGCAGCCACTGGAACACCGGCACCGGCACGCCGCTGGACAGCGCCTTACACAGGACTCCCTCGCTCCACGCCACCCCCAGGCGCCTTAGGCACTCCAGCGTGCCCAGGTCCCCGCGCTGCCCCGCCTCCAGGTAGCAGTTGTCCAGCAGCCCCTGCTCAGCCCCTGCTGCACAGCCCCGCTCCACAAGCCACTCCAGCATTGCCTCACAGCCCCCGCACGCAGCCTCCGCTAACACGTGTGGCGCCAGCTGGTCGCCTAGCTGGTCGCCTAGCTGGCCGCCTAGCTCCTCGTGCAGGTAGCGCAGCAGACCCAGGTCCCCTCTGCCCGCTGCGTGGGGAATTGCTTGCATAGCAAGCACGCTGCTGCCTCCCGGCGGCAGAAGCAGCCGTGCAGCCTCCAGCAGCTGCCGGCTGTCGGTTGGGGTCGTTTTGGGCCAAAGTGCAATAACCCCGTCTAGTGGCAAAGTTGCGGGAACACGCGCCTCCTCGAGGAGCCAGCGCAGCATATCTAGGCCGCCCTTGTAGCCGCCTGCACACCATTCGAACTGTGTACGGTTGTCCACGGGACAGCCAGCACTGTAGAGGCACGCTGCGGCCGTTACGCTGCCTGAGCTGACCGCGCGGTGCATGGCAGCGCTGGTTAGGAACTGTGCACTGCCCTGCAGGCCAAGCACGTGCCGCAAAACGTCGGTGCTTCCAGACGCTGCCGCCGAGATCAGCAGCCCCTCCTGCGCCACAGAGGAGGTGGGGTGAACTCCTCGCGCCTGCAGCCACCGCAGCTTGGCCAGGCTGCCACTATCAGCTGCAGCGTACAGCATGGCATATGCGTTGTCTCGGCCCGGAAGCGGGCACCCCGCCTCGTCCACCAGCCACTCGGCTACGGACAGGTCCGCATGCCGCAACGCCGCCGCCAACACGCTCGCGTTGCAAAAGCAGCAGCCGCGCTCCCGCAGCCACCGCAGGCGGGCCAGGTCCCCAGAGCGTACTGCTGCCACCGCTGTGCGCACACGCGGCATGATGCCGCTCTGCTGCAGCACCCACTGCATCTTGGCAATGGCGGAGTCGGACATGGCCGACTCTGCGGCTGCGTCCAGCATTGCGGCCAGCACGTCCACGCCGTGGCTGCTGTTAATCATACCCCACGCCTCCTGCAGCTGCGGCAGCGACCAGTGCAGTGCCGCTGCCTTCAGCGTGCAGAAGTGGTTGACCAGCCCAGGGCAACGCTCCAGCAGCCAGGCCAGCGCCCCCACGTTGCCGCCCCTGACCGCAGCAGTGCCAGCGCTGCCGAAGTCCGCCTCCGCGTATGCGAACAGTTTATCCGGGTAAAAGGTTGTCCCCAGCAACTCAGGGAACACGTCCGGCTGCAGCAGCCGCCACGCCACCTCCAGGTTTGCGACACTGCCGGACGCGGCTGCGACTGACAGGGTGCGCAGCTTGTGCCGAAAGCTGAGCTTGCGGATGGCCGCCTGGGCCTCCTCCCCCAGGGGCCCGCAGGCGGCGTGTGGCGGCAGGGGCTGGCCGATGGCGACGGTGCGGTAGTGCTCCTCGGCAAAGTGCTGGGCTGCAGCTCTGCAGGTGCGACGCGCGCTGAGCGCCACCTCATTGGGAGGCAGCCGCGACAGCACGGCAAGCAGCAGCTCGGGGGGCACCTCTGAAAGGGCGTCCCCTGTTGCCACGGTAGTCGTGTTTCCACTGACACTGCCGCCTGCGCTAGCCTGTGGACAGGCGGCAACGGGAAGGCCAAGAGCAAGTGAAGACCTGGTTCTATGGCTGCGAGCACAGAGTGCCTCGGGGTTCCCGAGCCCTAAGCATGCCTTCCTGTTGTGAACCGAGCCAACCAAGAGGCCAGCACCAGCGGCTTCACTTTTGGCCCATTGTCCAGTAGCTGAGTTGACATCGGCCAAGTTGGTCTGTATCACCTTGCAGGGGACCGACGCCGCGCACAGCGATCTACCCCGACGCAAGCTACCTGACTGTCCCCGTCTGGTATGTTCTACCGAAAAACGGTCTCCTTCTATCAAGCCCTCTTACCATGGCGAACGACACCGACTTCCTTACAGGCTAGCAGCTAAGCGGTCTAGCGAATTGGATGTTGTGCCTGTATAGTAGCAAGTCTGCGGAATGAAAAGGGTGCAACGAGCGCGTGGTGGCGAACCTTTGAATGGTTTCGAGACTTGTTGGTTGGTGGTTGGCTGTGACCTGGCAGGAGCTGCACCAGGGGAGCCTGAGCTGCACCAGGAGAGCCTGAGCTGCACCAGGAGAGCCTGAGCTGCACCCAGGCGCCGTGCAATACCACTAACATAGGCATGGGGGTGCGACCCCATCGCGACCCCTACGGTACGGCACTG
>VFQN01006688.1_pt1 | contig 12941 bp, 4 predicted proteins | sample 3512371 | NCBI WGS metagenome assembly VFQN01 (sample SAMN10412370, study PRJNA504923) | tailings metagenome | isolation source: Replicate 2 from Balatoc abandoned mine | place: Philippines: Itogon, Benguet | collected 2017-08-28
GAGTCCAACACTAGCGGTATGGTCGTTTGAATATTTACATGCATTGAGTGTGATATTTTTAATCGCGCTTTCCAAGAGATCGCCATTTCCAAATACCAATAATTTGTCTTCATCTTCAGGGAAAGTATCAAAATGTAATTCTACTTTGAATTGTTCATTGGTTTTACGCAGTTCTACGGGTAACTTCATAAGAATTTCATCTATTCGAACCAGCGATAATTCCATACCATCTGAAGTGCCGCTGGCTTTGGCAAGTTCTAATAAACTTCTAGTCAATCTATTCAGGTTTTTTACATCATCATATACTGACAGTAATACTGTTTTATATTCTTCTGCGTTTCTACTGTTTTGAAGGGTTATCTCTAACTGACTAGAAATAGATGTTAAAGGGGTTGATAACTCATGAGAGGCATTGGCTATGAATCTCCGTTGTATTTCAAAAGATTGCTGAAGTCTTGTAAGTAGTTCATTGAAAGTAGAAGAGAGCTCATACAATTCATCCTTTGTTTCATTGAGGATGATTCTTCTTGATAGATTTTGAGAAGATATTTCTTTTACCTCACTAGTGATTTTTTTGATTGGTACTACCAAGCGGGATGAAAAAACCAATCCAGACAAAAGGGTAATCAACGTTCCACTGATAAAGCTTACTAATAACACAAATCTTAATTCACTCATTTTTTCAAGACCTTCTTTGTCATAAGCCGCCGCTACGGATATATATTCCTGGTCACCGGCACGGTATTTAACAGCAATGACATCTCTATGTCCCTTGGTGTAAACATATTCGCCATTTTCTCTAGCATAACTAAGGACAGCTTTCTCAGGTCTTTCTAATGTAGTTTCCTCATCTCTGAAACGATATACTTCTTTGTTATTATTGTCATAAACGATCACACTTTTTTCACGTAGAGAAATCAACATGTTTTGATCGATTTGTTGTAGTAAATTTCTATCAATTCCTTCTACTTTTACCAATAGACTAATAGTAGATAAAGCCCTATTTCGAATTCGTCTTTGGAAATCTAATTTCCTGTTCAAGTCAGAGAAATAGTAAATGGAAGCACATACAAAAAATAGTATGAACGTAACCAGTAAAGTGAACAGAATCGTAATGCGATATTTTATTTTCATCAGGAGATCTCTTTCATGATATAACCCATACCCACTTGGGTATGGATAAGTCTGGTATCAAACTTCTTATCAATTTTATTCCTTAGATAATTAACATACACATCTATCACATTGGTTTGGGTGTCAAAATCTATTTCCCAAACTCTTTCAGCGATATCGGCTCTGGAAAGTACCCGATTTCGGTTGCGCATAAAATATTCTAGTAATTGAAACTCTTTAGCAGTAAGAGTGATAGGTTGATTGGCACGTTTTACTTCTTTAGTATCCAAATTCATTTCCAAATCAGCTACTTTTAAAATGTTTCCAGTTGGTAATTGCTGGTTCATGGTTCTTTTTAAAAGTGCGCGAATACGTACCAATAACTCTTTAAACTCAAATGGTTTGATGATGTAATCATCTGTTCCTGTATCAAATCCTTCAATCTTGTCTTCGGTAGTATTCATCGCTGTCAGCATAATGATTGGAATATGCTGGTTGGTATTTCGAATGGCTTTACACAACTCATAGCCGTTCATACCAGGTAGATTGATATCCAGAATGAGTAGATCGTAGCTATTGGATTCAAATAATCTTTTGCCAATCAATCCGTCAAAAGCTAGGTCAACATGATAACCGTTTTCCGTCAACCCTTTTTTGAGGGTTGTGGCTATCTTTTTTTCATCTTCAACAATCAGTATTTTTCTTTCTTCCATATGAGAATAATGGTCTTAAGCAGTTGGCAATTTACACAAACAATGCTAGCTGTTGAGTCTCTAATCTGATTCTAATTTCCTGTATAACGTCATTTGGATCAGACTGATCACTTAAATTTACAAATAAGATATCATTCAAGCTATTTTATGAGTAAGCATTCACGTCGATCTTTTCTTACCAGTTCTATACTAGCAACAGCTGCTACCGTTGTTGCACAACCAGCCATCAACATGCATACATCTTCTTTAGTGATTCATCAGGTTTTTTTCTGGCTTAAAAATCCAGGGTCTGTTACTGATAGAAAAAAACTCGCTGAGGGACTTCAAAAACTATCTGCAATACCTCAGATCAAACAATTACATATTGGATTTCCTGCGAGTACGGAGAAGAGGGAAGTGGTAGATAATAGCTGGGATGTTTCCGAATTGATGTTCTTTGATGACCTCACCGCACAAAAAACGTATCAAGATCACCCCTTGCATCAGGAATTCATTAAACAATATGCACATCTTTGGGAAAAAGTCATTGTGTATGATACCTTGACGATTGAATGAAGAAAATTATATAAGGAAAATAAGCAGTGAGCTATGAGCTGCGTGCCGTCAGTGGTAGTCATGATAGACGTATCGCTATTTGTTTTATGAATGATAAGGCTAGAGAATGAGTCTTCGTTTTACTTTAGATAAAAAACGATCCTTTACATATCAAAAGGAAATTGAATCCTTCTAATTTCACCTGTAAAGGCTCAAAGCTCATAGCTCGAAGCTTTTTTTGTCACGCAACAGTGATTGAATTATGTCCTACTAAATACGTTGTTGCTCCGACAGTTTGGTGAATTCTGCAATCTTCATGGCATTTGTTCTTGATATAGGTATTTCTGCTTCATTGATATATACAAACTTGGAACTTAACTTCTGAATAGCCATGAGGTTAACAATGTAAGAACGATGAATGCGTTTGAATTTGTGTTCTGGTAAATTTACTTCTGCCCATTCCAATGACTGTCTGGCAATGATTTTTTGTTTTTTTGTAAAAATATGTATGTAGTTACTGTTGCTTTCAATGTACAATATTTCATCTGTGGGTATTCTGGTAGTGGTATTGCTCTCTTTGATCGTCAAAAATGAATACTCAGGAGCGATATTGGTTTTCAAAGCCAGCTGTATGGCTGCAAAAAGATCAGTTTTCTTTACTGGCTTGGTGATATATCCGGAAGCATTCACCTGTACAGCTTCTTGTATAATTAGTACGTCAGCATTCGCAGTGATGAAAATATAAGGACATTTTTTTGTTTCATCTATATGACGAGCTATCTCTAATCCGTCCTTTGGTTGTTGTAAATGGAGATCCAATAGTATCAGATCCATCTCCATACAGTTAAGTGCTTCAATTGCTGTTTTCTTGGTGTGTGCCATACTGATGTGACTAAATCCGAAGCTGAGAAGATAGTCTTTTATATGTTCTGCGATCAATATTTCATCTTCAACGATCAGTATCTTAACATTTTTCATACTGCTGTATGGTTTATGACTAGTTTGAATCTGAATTTATTTTGTGTATTTAACTCGTAGGTGCCTTCTAATTGCCTGCTGAAAATATCAACTAGTCTTCTACCAAGACCAGCATCTTTTGTGATTTCTGTTGTAATGCCATTGCCATTGTCTTCAACAATTAATTCAATATTATTGGTTTCTTTATTTTTTTTGAGTTCTATAAATATCTTTGGTTTTTGGATATTTTTAAAAGCATGTTTAAAAGAATTACTTACCAATTCTGAGATAATCATCCCAATTGATAATGCTTTTCTAGAGTCAAAAATGATATCTTCTATTGAAAGCTTGATATTGACTTGGTTTTCGTTTCCTCCTTCTGCCATTTCTTTTAAATTGTCAATTAGTTCATAGATATAGGAAGTAATGGATAAACCTTTTGTATTGGGTTTTGAATATAATAATTCATGAACCAGTGACATGGCTTTGATACGCCTGGAAGTGCTCAATAATGCCTGTAATGTTTCCTTAGAATACTGCTTATTCATCTGCATTTCTAGCATTGCTATGATGAATTGCAGGTTATTTTTTACACGGTGATTGATCTCTTCGATTAAAATTTCTTTTTCCTGGTTTTGGGCATCAATGACATGAAGACTTATTTCAAGGGCATTCTTTTCTTCCTGAATAGTAGCTGTTTGTTCATTTACTTTTTCCTCAAGTAGTTGATTTATTTTTAATTGTTGCTTAGCCTTTGCTCTAAAATATGTGACAATTGATAATAAAGCGATTACAGCTATTCCAATTCTAAATAGCCAAGTGTTGTACCAGAAATTTTTTACAGTAACTGTAATAGGTGAAGAGTAAAAGACATTATTATTATGGATGGCTTTAAGTAAAACGTTATACTCTCCAGGTAGAATATCGCTAATGAGAATTTGATCTGTATTTTGAATGGGGCGTTCGGTAGTATCTTTTTTATTTGAAATTAACAAGTAACTAAGCTGTAAGTTAGACTCCATCCCCCAGTATATTGTTCTATAACTTAATGTTATCTTTTGATCAGGTAGTATGCTAATATTATTTGTTTGCAGAGATTTTGAATTTAAAATAATTTCTTTAAAATTTAGAACAGGAATATTTTTTTTGTTGTCTGAGAATACAGGATTAAAAACCAATTTCTTTGCTCCAATAACCCAATACGGTAATCCAGTTGTATCAAGGAAAACGTCTTGCGCATCTAATATGTAATTCCCATTTGCTTTATTGAAAATTGTATGATTGACCAATGTTTTGTTTTGTATGTTAAAGGATTCAATTCCTTTTTCTGTAGAGATCCATATTTTCCCGTATTTGTCTTTGATTAATGTAATAATACTATTCGCTAATAAACCGTTTGCTTTTGTAAATTGAAAAATTTGCTCTCCTTCAAATAAGAAAAGTCCATTATTATCCGTGCCCCAAAGCGCTCTTTTTGGGTCCAATTGAATCATCTTATTGACTTTTCCTTTGAAAGGTTGATCATTAATATAAAACGTCTCAATTGTTTCGTTTTTGAATCTTTGTACACCTTGTGCAAACGTCCAAACAACTGTTTTATCTGGATCTAAAAAAAGATTCAATACATTATCGGTAAGTAGTCCTGTTTTTTTATTGTAATGTCTGAACTGATAGTTATCATATGTGATTAACCCAAACCTGTTAGGGCAGAACCATATTTTACCTGCAGCATCTTTTTTTACTGAAAACATGATGAGATTATCCGTGAAATTGGAGTACTTATAAAGCCTTAATGTGTTTTCTGCAATACGTGCAATACCCTCAGCATAGGCGCCTGTCCAAATCGATCCATCCTTATTGAGTGCCCCACCATATAAATATCTAAAGGGATATGTATTATTTGGACTCGTATAGTTATAGGCAATTACTTTGTTCCCTTGTCTAAAAAGTAGGGATTGCCCAAATGTAATTAGCCATTCGCCATTTCTTTTGCTATCTGGGATGATTTCGTTGGTATGACTGATTGCTTCATTAGTAAATTTTTCAAGATAAAAGCTGTTATTATTTATTCTGGAAAGGCCTTCGATATTACTCACCCAAACATTTTCAAACTTATCTACAAATATGCGCATGGGTACATTGTTGAGCAATCCATTGCTTTCATTGATTTTAAGTACTTTTTTTCCTGATAAGTAAAAAACAGCTTTCCCGTAACAAGAAACCCAAATGCCTTTCGGCGCTTTCTTCATATCCAAGATCACTTCGTTGTATCTTCCAGTAAAAGAATATTGTAAAGTATCAGTAGGGCTTAATCTGAATAATCCTCCAGCATAACAACTTGCCCAGATGCCATCATTATCTTCATAAAACGCTAAAAAATTATGCGACGGCACGTTTTTTATTTTACTAAAAAGCATACGCATTTTATCAGGTTCTATTATAATAACGCCATGCTCACGACTGGCCATTAACAAGTTTCCGTTTCTGTCGACATACATAGCTTCAACAAAATTATTCGGAAGACCACATCTTTTATCATAGACTTTTACAGTATTGCCGTCTATACAAATAGCGCCATAACTTTTAGTGGGGATCCAGATTCTTTGAAACTGGTCTATGATGACTTCTTTACAATCTAAGCTGGAAAAATCAATTTCTGAATGCTGAATAGAATATATAGAATCTTTTTTTATGAAATAAAGACCGTTACTGGTTGCGACCCAAAGTCTTTTCATGTGATCGAATAAAACGGAAGATTCTCCTAATTCAGTAATATCATCAGATTGCTTGTAGTAGTGGTAGTAATAACCATCATAACTGATTACGCCTCTTTCAGTGGCTATCCAAATATTGTGTTCATCATCTTCCGCAAAATCAAATGCACCCAATGCGGGGAAGCCATGTTTCTTATCTGTATAGTTAACATTGAACTGCGCATTGTCTCTAGTATATAATGGGGTGGCTTTTGTAATTTGTGGAGCCCCTAATTTTTTGCCTGTAATTTTAAGTGGTTCTGTTATCGGCAAAGTTGGTCCCATTCGAAGTGTAATGGTTCCCGGATCTACCTTTCTATGAAATATCGTATCCAGTGAATCGGTGTATGAAACCTTTTTTAATGAATAGGTACTTGTTTCATATGAAAGTGAGTCTGGTTTTTTTTGTGTCAATACTTTTTTCCAGTATGCCTTACCTAAATACGAAGCTTTTGCAGGTTGACTCTGTAACTGTTTGACTAAAACAATAATTAATATAAAAATGTATATACTCCGCATACTGCTAGCACAAAATAATGCTTTATCAGTTGAGGTGAAATGTTTTATTCGATAATCGTTTTAGTTTGAGGTGGTAATTTTTCTTACATAACCATGTTGAAATAAAATGATGTTTTAATTAAACTTTTAAGCCGCCAAATAAATTACCATTCACACCTCATTTTGTGCAGTTCACACCATTTTTAAGTTTTTTTTAAAGAAGTCATCTGCTAATGAATACTTTAGAATTACAAAATCTCTAGTGAGATGATGTTGATTGAAATCCAATAGGAGTTGACTACGACTCCGATATCCAAGTCATAAATCCAAACCATAAAACTGTATCTGCAGTAGGTACAATTTTATATAAGAACTAACTGTATGCAACCAAAACGTTTGCATGACACATCATTTGATGCTGCCATGTACATTCCATCTAGTGCTGAATCAAAACAGCCATTATTACAGCATAATCATATGCTGTTCCTAAAAAAGTATACACAGTACACTACTACGCAATCTGCTCAATCTTTTATATATAAGCTCATGAAAACAAGTTTACCTAAGTTTTTGAGTACACTTTTGTGTACCATCATGTCTGTTGTATTATTTGCCCAAACAACAACAACTTTTAATTATTCTGGAAGTATTGTAAATTATACAGTACCAGTAGGAGTAACACAATTGACAATCGAAGCATGGGGCGCGGAAGGAGGGTCAAGTGGTGGAAATTTAGGAGGAAAGGGAGCTTATGTGAAAGGCACTTTTGCTGTTACCCCAGGTGAGGTACTTAGAATATTAGTAGGGCAAAAAGGGGGTAATGGTAGTAATACAGTAGCCTCTGGTGGCGGAGGCGGCACTTTTATAGTGAGACAATCAGGTGGTATGCCTTTATTAATTGCTGGAGGAGGAGGAGGAGGACCAGTATCTGATCAAAATAGCTCTAGCTGCCCTAGGAATCCAGCATTAGCCGATGGAAAAATATCAACTTCGGGTTCAAGTATTACTTGCGATGTATTGGCATTCGGAGGAGCAAATGGCTTTGGTGGTCAATCAAGAGGCGGTTCCGGTAGAGGAGGTGCGGGAGCTGGATTCTCCGGAAATGGTGAAAGTGGATCAGGGAGTTGTTCCGGAACTGGGGGAGTTTCTTTCTTAAATGGTGGAGCCGGTGGAGTTAATTCCTGTACACCTGCTATAAATGGTGGTTTTGGAGGTGGTGGAGCAGGTGGACAGGAATCTCCTGGTGGAGGCGGTGGTTATTCAGGAGGTGCTACTGCTTTTTATGATTTCTTTTTTGGTGATCTCTCAACCTGGGGAGGTGGTGGAGGTTCTTACAATGTAGGAGTTATCCAAAACAACTTGCAGGGTGTTAGAACTGGTAATGGGTTAGTTACGATAACAACACCTATTCCTGCAGGGGCATTAAAATTTGATCCAAGCTTAACGCCAGACGATAATAGTAGATTAAACTATGTAAGTATTAACAATCCATATCGAGATTTTCAAAAAGAGATTACTGTTGAATTTTGGATGAACACACCAGAAGCCAATTTACAATTTGGTTCTGTGATGGGGCAGGGTACTAGTAATGTCGATGATAATTGGGTATGGTTGATGCATCCTAACAGAAATGGTACAATGACATTTTATATTGTATACAATGGAGGATTTAAAACGGTTACATGTAATATTAGACCCAATGAATGGCATCATTACGCAGCCACAGCAAGTGCTACTAGTACTAAATTCTATGTCGATGGTGTTAAAGTAGATGAAACAACTGGAGTTCCGGCGAATATCTTATCGAATTCATCTTCCGTAATTCATATTGGTAAAGATGTACGTTACGCTACTCGTAATATTGGAAATGATGATCCTACCAATCGATATGCTCCCATGACAATCGATGAATTACGTATCTGGAGTCGTGCATTGTGTCAAGAGGAGATCAATGCCAATAAAAATGTTGAGATCAATCCAGCAGGACAAGATGGTCTTCAACAATATTATCGATTCAATCAAGGTTTTGTAAATACCAATAATTCAACTGTTACGTCACTTACGGACTTTAGCGGTAATAACAGAAACGGTACGCTGAATAACTTTACATTGAGTGGAGAATTTTCGAATTGGGTAGCATCTGGTTCTACTAATACAGGTATTGCGAATGCATTTGAACCTCCAACAGCACCTATTCAAGGGGGAACTAGTATTTGTATTGGTCAGTCACGTACATTAACCAATACCATATCAGGTGGTAGTTGGACGAGTAGCAACACTGGAGTAGCTACCATTAATGCTAGTACAGGTCAAGTTACTACTGTTAGTGCTGGTACCACTACGATTACTTATACAACAGCTTGTGGAGGTATTTCTACATTAAACTTTACGGTGAACCCTCTGCCAAATGCAGCTATATTCGGAACCAATACCATTTGTTCCGGAGGTTCTACTACATTAACAGCCACAGGTGGGGGTACTTATGTATGGAGTACTGGTGCGACAACTGCAGGTATTACGGTAACTCCAACTGCAACAACAACTTATTCAGTTACTGCAACAAGTGCTGCAGGTTGTACAGCTTCAGCAACAAGAATGGTGACGGTACTTGAAAAACCAATTCTTACAGCTAGCTCGAATAGTCCGGTGCCTTCTGGAAATAATTTACAGTTATCAGCAAGTGGTGCAACTAGTTATACTTGGTCTGGACCTAATGGATTTACTAGCTCAGTTCAAAATCCGGTTATAGCCAATGTAACAACCGCTGCCAATGGTACTTATACAGTAACAGGTACAAATGCGAACGGTTGTACCAATACCGCTTCTGTAAATGTAAATGTGTTGTCAACGCCTGGTACTGCTTTGAATACAGATGGTGTGAATGATTATGTTGCTATTAATAACCCATTCAGAACTTTCAACAAAGAAATAACGGTTGAATTCTGGATGAATACACCTAATGCGATTATGCCTTATGGCTCAGTATTTGGACAGGCTACATCTGGTGTTGATGACATGGCTACCAATGTTTGGCTGATGCATCCGGATACTAAAGGAAATATCGACTTTTTAGTAAATGATGCAGGTACTTGGAGAGGTGTTACCGTGCCTATCAAAGCTGGTGGCTGGCATCATTATGTTGGTGTTGCTAGTGAGTTTGGAACTAAGTTCTATGTGGATGGGGTATTGGAAGCTACAGGACCTGCCATTACAACCGGAATTGTGAACAATCCGAATTCGGTGATTCATATAGGAAAAGATGTAAGACATAACACAGGTCGTTTTGGTAATATTACTGTTGATGAAGTGCGTATTTGGAGTAGAGTGTTATGTGAAGGGGAAATTAACAATAGTAAAAACTGTGAATTAGATCCATCAGGTTTAACAGGATTGCAGCAATACTATCGTTTCAACCAGGGATATGTTGGCGCTAATAATAGCCAAGAAACTACACTTGTTGATGCAAGTGGAAATGGAAGAGATGGACAACTTAATGATTTTGCATTAACAGGTGCTAATTCGAATTGGGTAACATCAGGTTCTACTAATACTGGTACATGTACTAGTTACAGTCCACCTACCGCACCCATTACCGGTACAACTTATATCTGTCTTGGATCTACAAGTACTTTATCTAATGCTATACCTGGTGGTTTATGGAGCAGCAGTAATCCTAGTGTAGCAACCATTAATGCCAATACAGGATTGGTTACATCAATTAGTCCGGGAGTAACTACGATCACTTACAGAAATGAATGGGGTGGTATTTCTACGACTAATTTTTCTACACCTAATTTACTTGCACCTGCCATTACTGCTCCAGAAGGAGGTACCAATGTTTGTCCGGGTAATACAGTTACTTTGAGTACTCCAAAAGGCTTTGGTATAAGAACTTTCCAATGGTATAAAGATGGGGTGGAAATTCCTGATGCAACATCTAACAATTATACTGCAACAGTTTCTGGTATCTATACTGTCGCCAGAACTAGCATCCCATGTATTTCACCTCAATCGAGTCCTGTAACAGTAACCATTGCTGATAATGTGAAACCAACCATTACATGCCCTCCAAGTCAAACAATTGAACTTGATGCAACCTGTAAAGCAACTTTACCTGATTATAGAAGTCTGCTAACAGCGAGCGATAATTGTACACCTGCTGGCTCTTTAACAATTACACAAAGTCCGGCAGCAGGAACAATCATAGAAAAAAGAGGGGCATTGGTAGTTACATTTACTGTAACTGATGCTTCAGGTAATAACAGTACTTGTACAATGGGAGTAGATAAGCTTGACAAAACTGCTCCTGTCATTACTTGTCCTGCACCTATTACAGTGAATAACGCTACTAATACTTGTGGTGCAGTGGTTAATTTTGCAAGACCAACTGCTACGGATAATTGTAGCGGACCAGCATTTAATTTCTGGAATTCAAGTGAACCTAATAATGCAAATGTTGCACGTGAAGATTATTTGGAATTGATGGCCAATGGTAGATGGAATGATCTTCCGAATTCATCATCTCTCCGTTCTATTGTTGAATTCAATACGGTGATTACAACCAGCTTTACTGGTTACAATAGAATGGGTGTCTATGAAGGTCATACTTACTATCTATCGACGGCAACTGCTACGTGGACTAATTCACGTACAGCTGCTCAAGCGATTGGTGGTGATTTAGTTTCAATTAACACCATCGGTGAAAATGATTTCTTGAAAAATTATTTGACTGCTACATTTGGTGTCAATGGTATTGCCACATGGGCTGGTGGGTATCAGGATATTAATGATCCTGAATATGCGGAACCTGGTAATGCTTCTCAGAATTTTGGCGGATGGAAATGGACAGATGGCACTAAATTAGGTGCAGGTCAAATCACCATCACCCAAACAGCAGGCTTACCATCTGGTTCTGTATTCCCTGTGGGTGTTACAACCAATACATTTGTTGCTCGCGATGAATCAGGCAATGAAAGTACCTGTAGCTTCACTATAACTGTACGTGATGTACAACCACCTGTGATTACTTGTCCTGCTAATATTAATGTTATAGCTACAAGCGCAGCTGGTGCAGTGGTGAATTATACTACACCTGTAGGTACAGATAATTGTAGTGGTGCAACGACTGAAAGAATTGTAGGTCTTGCCAGTGGGTCAACTTTCCCAATCGGTACTACAACAGTTACATATAAAGTAACGGATGCAGCAGGCTTATCAACAGAGTGTTCATTTACTGTAACGGTATCTGGTTTGGCCCCAGTCATTGTGAGTCCGGGTAATCAAACTGTAAATGTGGCACCTGGTACCTGTGCAGCGGTAGTTAACTTTGCTGCAACAGAAACAACAGGTATTCCTGCATCAACGATTACTTACTCTATACCTTCCGGTAGTACTTTCGCTGTAGGGTCTACAGTAGTAACTGCAACAGCAACAAATGCAGTTGGAAGTTCATCTGTTGAGTTTACAGTTAGTGTGGTTGATAATGAGAAGCCGGTGATTACTACCTGTCCACCGAATCAAACAATTGATCTTGATGCAACCTGCAAAGCAACTTTGCCTGATTATAGAAGTCTGTTAACAGCGAGCGATAATTGTACACCTGCTGGCTCTTTAACAATTACACAAAGTCCGGCAGCAGGAACCATTATCACTACAAAAGGATCTATGATTATTACATTCACTGTAACAGATGCAAGTAATAATAGTAGTACATGTACGATTACATTAGATAAGAAAGATGTAACAGCGCCAGTGATTACATGCAGAGCACCAATTGTTGTAAATGCAACATCGAATACATGTGGTGCTGTGGTTAGTTTTATTAATCCAACCGCAACGGATAATTGTACTGAAGGTGCGTTTACTTTCTTCTTTAACGGTGAGCCTAATGAATTCTTTAATGCCAATGAAGATTACATACAATTGTATACAAATGGTACGTGGAACGATTTGCCGAATAGTAGTGCCAACAGATCAATTGTAGAATTCAATGATATTCGTACAAATGTATACGCTGGTTATGAAAGAATAGGAACATATGGAGGACATACTTACTATTTATCTACAGTAGGATCGACTTGGGTTTCTTCTCGTTCTGCTGCTCAAGCAATTGGTGGAGATTTAGCCTCTATCAATACAAAAGGAGAAAGCGAATTCTTAGGTAGTTTTATTGCCACTAAAAATACCAATGCATGGGTAGGTGGATACCAAGACAAGACAGTTCCTGGATTCCAAGAGCCTGGTAATGCAAGTCAGAACTATCTGGGTTGGAAGTGGGTAGATGGCACACAACTAGGTGCAGGTCAAATCACCATTACTCAAACAGCAGGCTTACCATCTGGTTCTGTATTCCCTGTGGGTGTTACAACCAATA
>VFQN01006690.1_pt1 | contig 12934 bp, 16 predicted proteins | sample 3512371 | NCBI WGS metagenome assembly VFQN01 (sample SAMN10412370, study PRJNA504923) | tailings metagenome | isolation source: Replicate 2 from Balatoc abandoned mine | place: Philippines: Itogon, Benguet | collected 2017-08-28
GCGCTGATGGTACTTCGTCTCAAGACGCGGGAGAGTAGGTCGCCGCCAGGTCTGCCAATCGCACGAAATCATAGATCTTTCTTCTCTTTATCGAGCCCAATCAAAACGGCCCGCCTTCATGGCGGGCCGTTTTGCGTTTGGCCGGAAACTCTGCATGTTCGGCGCGCCTTCGATCGCTTGCAGTCGCGATTGCGATGAATTCGAGCTCGGAAACGAGCTGCCCCGTAAGCGCGTTGAGACCAGGTTTCCGGAAATGCCTGCGATCCATGCGACAACCTCTGCGTTCCGAGATGATCGCGATCGGCGAAGCTGCTCAAGCGATGGCGAAACGCGGGTTCATCGCGGATACCCACGCCGCAGCGGTAAGAGCGAGGCGATCGGCCGAAAGCTGCCCCTGCAGAAACAGGGCAAACATCGCCAGGGGAATTCCAACAAAAGCGCTTAGGGTGCTCGGTCCGGACCTGCGTAAGAACAAAGAGTTCGGGTATCTCTGCGATTCGGAGAAAAAGGCGAAAAGGCTCTGGTCGCGGAACCAACCTTCAGCGTCATCCTATGACGAAATTACCGATGCACTCGTCCCGTCGGTGTTGAGCCGGCGACAGGTGTGACCGCCGCGCCCTTGACCGCGAATGCCTGCCGACGATAGGCGCGCCGGGCGACGGATTCCGGGGGCACGCAGAACCCCCATGCAGAAAGAACATTTCCGGCAAAAAGTGCGGAACGGCCTGGCGTCCGCAATTGCGTAAGAATCAGAGAGTTAGAGGATCTCCGCTTTCAGCGGAAAAGCGAAAATGCTCTACGCACTCGGTGCGGTGGACGCAGTTCTTCGACGGCACCGATGCCAAAGTGATCGAGTAAGTGCGGGCGCGCCGAAGCGATCGGCGCGGCCATCTCTTTCGCTGCTACGGAACTTTAGTCGTCAACCCGCGGCGACGCTTTCGCGATAGGCAGCGAGCAGATTGCCCCAGCCCTGTTCGGATCCGAAGACGCCGCGTGCATTGTGCATTTTCCGCCGCCTCCCCAGAATTCTCGAGCAGCCGATGTTCGAGGTCGACGCGCGTGGAGTGATCGCCAAGTGCCGTGAAGCGGATATCGACTTTCGTCAGCAGATTGGGGTCGAACTGCCAGTTCATGCCGATGCGCCCTGCAAGAAGCACACGTGTCGGGGGCTCCCACGCCAACACTTCTCCCCGTTCGCATTCGCTGCCGTCCTCGCCGATCTCATACCAGCGCCCACCGGTCTTCAGCTCCATGATCGCATTCCTGATTGGAGACTTGCCGATGGAATGCGTCGCCGGCCACCATCGGCCGAAGCCCGATGTGAACACATCGAAGCCTCGTGCAATCGATGCGTTGACCGTCACGGATTTCTTCACGGGCGCTGTGGCCTGATCACGACAGTCATAATTTTTCCTCCTCCGTCGAGTTGACTTCCTGGCTGAAGGCCTCGAGGGCATCGCCCCACATCCTGTCGATCCATGCTCGCATCAGGCCGAGGCCATGTGGGTCGAGGTGATAGATGTTGCTCGCACCCCGCGGCTCTGCCCGAACGAGGCTGGCCTCTTTGAGCACTTTGAGATGCTGCGATATCGCCGGCTGCGACACCGGTAGCACCCTGGTCAACTCGGCGACGGAACGCGATCTTACCGCAACCAGCTCGAAGATCTTTCGTCGTGTGGGGTCGGCCAGCGCAACCATGCCTGCATAATCATAGGTCATGACTTATGATAAGTGCAAGCTTATGAAGTCGGCAAGACATATATGACATATGTGATATATGACTGTTTTCCTTCGGAAAAATGGCATCCCTCAGGCCTGATATATCAGGCTCCGTCCAGATATATCAGTGCGGATGGAGCTGGTCCCTACCAAATGGTCTGACGCCTTGCTCAGTCCGCAGGCCTTTTCAGCCGCCCCGCGATCAGGCCGATTTCGTTGGTCCAGATGCCGCCGCTGTAGCCGGCCGGCAGCCGGTCTATGTCCTCGACTGTGTCGAACCCCGTCGAAAAAGTGCCGCCGTGGAAGGCGCCCATCACATAGACCTGCGTGCCGGCGGCTTCGAAGCGGTTCAGGAATTTGTCGGGCCAGCCCCACAGCCACGGAGCCACATTGACCGGCACGAGTATGATGGTGTCGCGGCACGCTTCCGGCATCCGACCGGTCCAGCCATAGGCGATGTATCGGAGAAGACAGGCTTTGAACGTCTCCCTGGACATTACGCGCAGGTCCGGCATGAGTTCCTTCATGCGCATGACAGGCTCATGGCCGCCATAGACCATCAGCAGGGAGCGCTGTGTTTCGGGCAGACCAAGAAGCACTGCGGCGAGCTTTTCTCCCTCCGTCATGTCGCGGCTCTTCACATTGATCAGGAAGCGCTTGTCGGGGAAGGTCGACAATACCTCCTCCAGCGTGGGCATGAGGCCGACACCCTCGCCTCGAAACGGAAACGTCGTGCCGCCGTCCATCGTGTAGCCGTAGCCGATGTCGAGCTTCTTCAATTCGGCCATCGAATGCTCGCGCGTCACGCCTGAACCGTCCGTGCGGCAGTCGAGGGTCCAGTCGTGAAAGACTACGAACTCACCGTCGGTGGTCGGATGCACGTCGAATTCGTTGATGTCGGCACCGGCCTCGAACGAAGCGCGCAGCGACGGAATAGTATTTTCAAGGAAAGCGTGGCTCGAGGGCAGCGTAACGGCGGCCGTGCATGCATCGGACGCGAGGTTCTCCGTGGGATAACGCTGCGCGATGCCGCGATGGGCGAGCAAGGTCGGGTGGCCAGGCTCGCGCGAGGCGAACAGGTTCGTGTTGTTCGCGAAGATGAAAAGGCCGAGTCCGCCTGCGGCGAACAGAAAGTTCCGGAGGATGCCACGCATAGTTTGTCCCATGGGTTCGGATCGAATATGGTGTTCCCGTCGTCGGGAACGCTTTGCCTATGTTCCCAGAATTGGGAACAATTGTGGTCGCGCTCGAATGAGATTGGTCGGCTTGTCTCTGCTGAAGGCCTTCGGAGCTAAGCACGCCGGCGCCGTTCAGCCGCTCGCCGCGCTCGCCGCGACCATCCGCGCGCCCGATATCCGCAACTCAGCCACGCTCGAAACGCAACTGGGCGCAATGATCGCCGACAAGGACCGCGACGCTCTCCATGTCGACCTCATCGATGTCGGCTGCCGCGTCACGATCCGGGTCAACGACCGGCTGCAAACGGCGCAGATCGTCGCCGTGACCCGGGTCGATACCCATGCCAAGAAGGAGAGATGAGATGTCGACCCCGATCAGGCCGATTCGCGGCGAAGTGGATTACCGCGCTGCCCTGGCCGAGATTGAAGCTCTGTTCGACAGCGCTCCCGACACCGCCGAAGCCGACCGCCTGGAAGTCCTGACGATTCTGGTCGAGGACTATGAGACGAGGCACCACGCATTGCCTGAAATCGACCCCGTGTCGTATCTCGATTTCGCCATGCGAGCCCAGGGACGGAGCCAGGCCGATCTCGCACAGCTTCTCGGTTCGCGCTCCCGGGCTTCGGAGATCCTGCACCGCAAGCGAGCCCTCACATCGGAGATGATCGACCGGATCGCCTCCGCTTGGTCGCTGCCGCCGGCGCTTCTCGCTGCTCCCTACGCGATCCGGTCCGGCTTCAGCGACAAGGCTGCGCGGGTTGCCGGCGCGCTGGTCGTCGCACTCGGGCTGACCTCGGCCGGCATAGCAGGGACATTCTGGCACTATGGCAAGGACTTGCCCGATACCAGGGCCCTGGCGGCCTATGATGCGGAAGGGCCGGGAGCCGCCGGGAAAACCGCGCCGGTTGTATCGCCTGAAAACTTCACCGCGCTTGCCGACATCCCGGCCCATGTGGTGAAGGCCTTCCTCGCGGCCGAGGATCAGAACTATTACGCTCATGGCGGCTATGACGCTGCGGCGATCGCCCGCGCCGTACTGTTCTTGGCCCGTGACGGCCTTGAAGGCCGACATATCTCAGGCGCTGCGACGATCACCCAGCAGTTGGCGAAGAACATGCTTCTCGCCGGCGAGGCACCGAGCCTCGAACGCAAGATCAAGGAGATCATCCTCGCTCGCCGGCTCGAACAATCGCTGAGCAAGGATCGCATTCTCGAACTTTATCTCAACGCCATCTATTTCGGCGGTACCGCCTATGGCATCGGGCCTGCGGCGCATTTCTATTTCGGCAAGCGGGCGGGCGAGCTGACCATGGCCGAAGCGGCCTATCTGGCGGCCCTGCCGAAAGCCCCGAATTTCTATCGCATCGACGTCGAGGCCAACCGGCAACCGGCGAAGGAAAGGCGAAACTGGGTTCTCGCCCGGATGGCCGAAGACGGGCTGATCACGGAGGCGGCGGCCCGTTTCGCGCAGTCCGAACCGCTGCTGCCCGCCGCCGCGCGTTGAACACGGCGCGTCGTCAGGCTTTCTCGACCGCCGGAAAGGCGTCGGGCCAGTAGTGGGAATCGGGCAGCGGCCGGGCGCCGAACACTGCCTGGCCGACACGCACGATGGTCGCGCCTTCCTCGATCGCGACCTCGAAATCACCCGACATGCCCATGGAGAGTTCCGCGAGCGCCTCGCCCTGCGGCGCCTCCTGCCTGGCCCGATCCCGGATCGCGCGCAGCACACGAAAACACCGGCGCACCTCGTCGATATCTCGGGTGAACCGTGCCAAGGTCATGAAGCCGCACGGCCGAAGCGTGCCGAAATGCGCGAGTTCGGAGAGGAAGCCGGGCACCTCCTCCGGCGCGAGCCCGTATTTGCTGGCCTCGTTGGAGGTATTGACCTGAACCAGGACGTCGAGCCCGCGGCCGAGATGCTGCAGGCGCTTCTCCAGCGCCGACGCCAGCGACAGCCGGTCGAGCGACTGGACCTCGTCGGCGAAACGCAGCACGTCCTTCACCTTGTTGCTCTGCAGGTGGCCGATCATGCTCCAGCGGACGGGTTCGCCCACAAGCGCCTCGGCCTTGCCGCGCCCTTCCTGGACCTTGTTTTCGCCAAGATCCCGCTGGCCGGCGGCGATCGCTTCGCGCACCCGCTCGGGCGAAACGGTCTTCGTCACGAGGACAAGTCTCACGTCCTCGGGCTTCCGTCCGGAGCGTAGTGCCGATTCGCCGATCCTGCCGCGCAACTTGCCCAGATTGTCGGCTATGTTGCCCATGATGCTTCGTCCTTCCGCCATCCGCATGTCAGCCATCCAGATCTTCGAGCCATTCGGCGAACATGGCGCGCGCGGCCTTCCGTAGCGCGGGGCCGAAACGGGCGGCATCGGCGCGGATCACACGCGGGTCGATGCTCGATGCCGCGAGCTCCGCGGCATGGCCGATCAGCCAGCGCTCCAGGCCGCCGCACGCCTCCGCCTCGACATGGAATTGCAGGCCGAGCACGTTGCGGCCAAGCGCGAAGGCCTGGTTCGTGCAGGCGGCCGTCGCCGCGAGGTGAGATGCCCCGTCGGGAATGGCGAAGGCGTCGCCGTGCCAATGCAGCACGGCGGTGCCTTCAAGATGCCGAAGCGGCCCGTCCTGGCCCGCCGGTGTCAGGGAAAGCTCGGAGAAGCCGATCTCCTTGATACCGGTCGGCGCGACCCGGGCCCCGAGTGCTGCGGCGATGAGCTGGGCACCCAGGCAGATGCCGAAGGTCGGCCGGCCGGCGGCGAGCCGCGTCGACAGCATGTCCTTCTCCACCTGCAGGAAAGGGTAGGCCTTGCTCTCATAGACGCCGACCGGCCCGCCTAGCACCACCAGAAGATCAGGCTTCAACGGGTCCGATGCCGACAGGTCGACCAGGCCGACGTCGTGGTAGTGGAGCTTGTAGCCGGCCCCGGCGATCACTGCTTCCAGCGTGCCGAGGTCCTCGAAATGGATATGCCTGATCGCGACCGCCGTCTTCATGCGGAGCCCCCGGTGTCAGCGTAGCGCCGACAGATCCGCCCCGTGATTGATATGATAGACATTGCCGTCGATCACGAAGGCAGGCACCGACTTGACGCCAGCCGCCTCGGCTTCGGCGATGCGTGCCTTGTCTTCGCCGAGATGCACCACGTCGACATCGTAGAATTTGCTGTCCAGCGCGGCGGCGAAGCGACGTTCGGCATCGACGCAGACCACGCAGCCGGCATGATCGAAGACCGCCTTCTCGGCCATTTCAAATGCTCCATTCCGGTGTCCCGCGGCGGGCTTGCCGCGGTGTTCGGTACATGACATAGCTCGCGATCCGGATGGTCAGGAAGGTCCGGTTTTGACAAGTAAGGTAGGCCGGTTTGATCAAGGGCAATGCCATGACGATCGAGCTGAAGGGAGGCGGCAGGCAGGCCGTGTTCCTCGAACTGGCCGCTTCGATCGTGTCCGAAATCGAGCGCGGCCGGCTGAAGCCGGGCGATGCACTTCCCGGCACACGTGCGCTGGCAAAGAGCCTGGGCCTCAATCGAAACACCGTGGATGCCGCCTATCACGAGCTTCTCATGCAGGGATGGCTCGCCACCGAACCCTCGCGGGGTACATTCGTCGCGCATGACCTGCCCGACCTGAGCGTGGTTGCCGGGCACGGGCGCCGTGTGATCCCCACGGAAGCAAGGAGCGCGACACCGGCGCCGATGTTCAGGCTCTGCGACGGGTCGCCCGATCCTCGGTTGCTCCCGTCGGCAGATCTCGCCCGAGCCTTCCGTCGGGCGCTCGTCTCCCCGACTTTCCTCTCCGCCGGGTCCTATGGCGATCCCCGCGGCAATCTCGCACTCCGGCGGGCACTGGCCGGTTATCTCGGTGACGAACGCGGGTTGGTGGCGTCGGACGAGGAGGTGCTGGTCACGCGCGGCAGCCAGATGGCGCTTTTCCTGGCAGCGAGCGCTGCGCTCGAACCGGGGCAGGTGATAGCGGTGGAAACTCCAGGCTATCCGCTAGCCTGGGCCGCGTTCCGCGCCGCAGGCGCCCGCATTGTCGGCATACCGGTCGATGAAGGCGGTATCGATGTCGCGCGGCTGGCGGAACTCGCCCAACGCGAACCGCAGCTGAAAGCCGTCTATGTCACGCCGCATCACCAATATCCGACCACGGTAACGCTCGGCGCCGGCCGTCGGCTGAAATTGATGGAGATCGCCCGCCGTCACGGGCTCACCATCATCGAGGACGATTACGACCATGAATATCGTTTCGACGGTCGCCCCGTCCTGCCGCTCGCGGCGCGCGCCAGCCAGGAGCTTCGAGTCGTCTATGTCGGTTCGCTTTCCAAGCTACTCGCCCCGGGCATTAGGGTCGGTTATGCGGTGGCCGGACCTGCTCATCTCCAGCGTATGGCGGATCGCCGCGAGGCGATCGACCGGCAGGGCGACCAGCCGCTGGAGCAGGCGCTTGCAGCGCTGGTCGAGGACGGAACGATGGGCCGCCACGCACGCAAGGCGAGGCGTATCTATGCCGAACGCCGGGCACATCTCGCCGGTCTGCTGACGGAGACGCTCGGTGACAAGCTGTCCTTCACTGTTCCGGCCGGCGGCCTGGCGCTCTGGCTGAAGCTGCGACAGGGCCTCAGCGCCGAAAGCTGGGCGGGCCGGGCCGCGGCGCTCGGTCTTGCCGTCATGCCGGGTATCCGTTTTGCGCTCGACACGGCGAACCCGCCGGAAACCTTCCGCATCGGCTTCGGCAGCCTGAATCCAAGCGAGCTGAAGCAGGCCATCGAGTTGTTCGCCAGGGCCTGTCCGGCGGCTGATGGGAAGGCCGCCGGCTCCTGACAGACTGCTGTCAGGAGGGGTGTGCGATAGTCCTCCCGTAACGTCAGGGAGACTTGTCATGAACGCTTTGAATCCGATCGGGATCGCCCGAAACTACTTTTACCGGATAAGGCGGATGCGCGAGGAGATCCGTACCGAGCAGCTGATCAGCTCACTGCCCAGGGAAATTCGCAAGGATATTGGCTGGCCCGACGCCTATGCCGCCCGCCGCGCGCGCCGCGCCTGAGAGGCCGGGGAGAAATCGGGCATGACCGCACCGTCCAAGACAATCGGCTTCGTCTTCATCGATCGCTTCGCCGATTGGGAATATGGGCTGCTGGCGGCCTCCGCCGTCGAATGGTTCGGCGCCAGGACGCTGTCGCTTTCTCCCTCCGGAAAGCAGGTGGTCTCAGCGAGCGGCTTCCGCCTCGCGCCGGATCGCGGTCTGACGGCGGACGAGAATGGCGACCTCGACGCGCTTGCCGTGGTTGGCTCGGAACTCTGGCCCACCGTCGAAGCGCCCGACATTTCGGAACTGCTGGCGAGCGTCGTCGCGCGCGGCGGGATCATTGGAGGCATCTGCGCTGGCACGGTGCCGCTTGCACATGCCGGGCATTTCGCGGCGGCCCGCCACACCAGCAACGGCCGCTCCTGGCTGCTCGAGAAGCAGCCGGCCTATGCGGGTGCGGCGCTCTATCAGGACGTGCCCCATGCCGTTGCCGACAATGGTGTCGTTTCGGCACCTGGTTCGGCGCCCGGGACCTTCGCGCATAAATATCTCGAGGCGCTCTTCCCCGAGGAGGAAGCGCAACTCGCCGGGATGCTCGCAGTCTTTGCGAGGGAATACGGCTCCCGCCAAGCCTCCTGACAGAATGCTGTCAGGAGCGCCATGCGACAGATGACACACTCGGTCAAGGAGATTGCCGCATGACGTCACCAGTGCCGCAACGCGCGTCGGCGTGGTTCGAGATACCGGTGACCGATCTCGATCGGGCACGCACCTTCTATGGTGCCGTGCTGCAGGCCGACATCCCCGTCGTCGAAGGCGGTCCCAATCCGATCGCCATATTTCCGAGCCAGGACGAACAGCTCTCGGGCCATCTTTATCCGGGCAAGCCGGCAACAGACGGTACGGGCCCCACGGTCCACCTCTTCGTCGCCGCGCCGCTCGAAGGCGCGATGCAGCGTGTCAAGGAGAATGGCGGCAAGGTGGTTTCGCCGATCATTGCTTTGCCGGTAGGCAGTTTCGTCTATTGTATCGACCCCGACGGCAACAGCTTTGGGTTGTTCGTCTGAGCCGCAGAAGTCGAAGGCCTTCGACCATGAACAGCAGGACCGGAACATTGAACTGCTCGGTGTGCCTCGGGATGCTGCCGCTTGAATGTGTGCCCTATGTTGCCCATGTGCATCCTGGGCGTCGTGAAGAGGACGTGCCTGCATGAGACGCGCCGACCGATTGTTCCAGATCGTCCAGCATCTGCGCGGCGGCCGCCTCGTCACCGCGCAAAAGCTTGGTGTATGGCTGGAGGTTTCCGAACGGACGATCTACCGCGACATCGCCGACCTCCAGTCCACCGGTGTTCCGATCGATGGCGAAGCCGGTGTCGGTTACATGATGAGGGAGGGGTTCGACCTCCCGCCGCTGATGTTCACGCGGGACGAAATCGTCGCCCTGGTCGCCGGCGCCCGCATGGTGCGCGCCTTCGGCGGAGCCGCCATGGCGCGGGCGGCTGAAGAAGCGTTGGTCAAGATCGGCGCGGTGCTGCCCGATGCCGAAAAGGACCGCATCGCACGCACCGAGATCCACACGCCGATGTGGGTGGTCACCGATGCCGACCGCGAGGCGATCGACCTGATCGAACGCGCCGTCGAGAAGCGCGATGTATTGACCCTCGACTACAATGACGAGGCAGGGCGCAGCACCGCCCGCGAGGTGCGGCCGCTCGGCCTGTGGTTCTGGGGCAAGGTCTGGACACTGATCGCCTGGTGCGAGATGCGCAACGATTTCCGGGCGTTCCGCATCGATCGGATCGGTGCGGTCAAATGCGCCGGCCGCATCTTCCGCCCGGAACGCGGCAAGATGCTCGCCGATTACTACCGTAGCCTGGAGCGCGGCGAGGGGCCCGAACACGCGCAGCGGCGTACCTGAAGCATGTCTCCCGGAAGCGAGCGTCGGGGCGCCGGTTTCGGGACGAAGTGATACCCGAGATCGACGGCCTGCAGAGTGTCGCGCAATCCATTCCTACGCGACGCGCGGTGGCGCGGGCGATTGGCGATCACGTCTTGATGACCCCGCTTGACGGGGAGGCCGGTTTTCGCGATTTTCCGACCTGTCGCTTCACTTTCGAAGACCTGCGCCCGGCTCGACCGGGCCCTTGCGGTCGCGGCGGTGAGGTGTTCCGCGCGCTCATCGAACAGCGGGCTGTCGACGTTTCGTCGGATAACAGGCTCGTCCTGTAAAAATCCAGTTTTTTACAGGACGAGGCGGCCGTGCCGGGGCCGGATTTTCGTGCGTTCGCGTGCAAAGCGGGGGCACCAGCGGACCTGTTCCGGCGGCCGACGAGCAACGCGATCTGCTTCGGTCGTTGCCCCCGGCAATCCTTGCCGAGGGGACGCATCAAAATGCCGTGGCTTTCGTCGTTTCGCTTCGGCCCCCGTTGTGTTAGGCCGCGCGCGAAAGACGGATCGGCCCCGTGTTCATCCCAATCGTGCAACGCAGGGTCCAGCCGCCGGAAGCCATGAATCGCGCCTTCAGAACCTCGGTTCTCGGGCCCACACGGTAGCACAGGGAGCCTCGCCTATGGCCGTCATATCGAAGAACATTCCCGCGCCCGATCTCGTCCCGGTCCGCCGCGCGCTTCTCTCGGTCTCGGACAAGAGCGGCCTCGTTGAATTCGCCACCGCTCTTTCTCATGCCGGCGTTGAACTCGTCTCCACCGGTGGCACGGCGAAGGCGATCGCCGCTGCCGGCATCGCCGTGCGTGACGTGTCGGAACTGACGGGCTTCCCGGAGATCATGGACGGCAGGGTCAAGACGCTGCATCCTTCCGTTCACGGCGCCCTGCTCGGCGTGCGCGGCGACCCCGACCATGTCTCGGCCATGAACCAGCACGGCATCGCGCCGATCGACCTCGTCGTCGTCAATCTCTATCCCTTCGAAGAGGTGCGCCATTCTGGCGGCGACTATGGTTCTGTCGTCGAGAACATCGACATCGGAGGGCCGGCCATGCTGCGCGCGGCAGCCAAGAACCATGCCTATGTCGCTGTCGTCACCGATCCCGAGGACTATGCGCCCGTGGTCAACGCGCTGGAGCTGAATTTCGGCAGCCTGTCGCTCGACTTCCGCAAACGGCTGGCGGCCAAGGCCTTTGCCCGCACCGCCGCCTATGACGCGGCGATATCGGGCTGGTTCGCCGAGGCGCTCGACATCGAGCACCCGACCTGGCGGGCCTTCGCCGGCAAGCTGGACAATGTCATGCGTTATGGCGAGAACCCGCACCAGCAGGCGGGTTTCTACGTCACCGGCGAGAAGCGGCCGGGTGTCGCCACGGCGAAGCAGCTCCAGGGCAAGCAGCTTTCCTACAACAACATCAACGACACCGACGCAGCCTTCGAGCTGGTCGGTGAATTCGATCCGGCTGCGACCGCCGCGGTAGCGATCATCAAGCATGCCAACCCCTGCGGCGTCGCTGAAGGCGCCTCGCTGGCAGAGGCCTACCGGAAGGCGTTACGCTGCGATCCGGTCTCGGCTTTCGGTGGCATCGTCGCCGTCAATCGCCTGCTGGACGCCGAAGCTGCCGAGGAGATCGTGAAAGTCTTCACCGAAGTCATCATTGCGCCGGAGGCGAGCGAGGAAGCGCAGGCGATCATCGCCGCGAAGAAGAATCTTCGCCTCCTGCTCACCGGTGGTCTGCCCGATCCGCGCGCGCCGGGCACGATGGTAAAATCCGTCGCCGGCGGGCTTCTGGTGCAGTCGCGCGACAATGCTGTGGTGGATGGGCTCGATCTCAAGGTCGTCACGCGCCGGGCGCCGACGCCGGCCGAGATGACCGACCTGAGATTCGCCTTCCGCGTCGCCAAGCACGTGAAATCGAATGCCATCGTCTATGTCAGGGAAGGGGCGACCGTCGGCATCGGCGCAGGCCAGATGAGCCGCGTCGATTCTTCGCGCATCGCCGCCCGCAAGGCCGGGGACGCCACCCGGGCCGCTGGCCTCGGCGAATCCCTCGCCAAGGGATCGGTCGTCGCCTCCGACGCTTTCTTCCCCTTCGCCGACGGCCTGCTGTCCGCGATCGAAGCCGGCGCGACCGCGGTCATCCAGCCCGGCGGCTCGATGCGCGACGAGGATGTTATCGCCGCGGCCGACGAGCACGGTATCGCCATGGTCTTCACCGGGGTGCGGCACTTCCGGCACTAGCCTTCGTCGAAGGAACCCGCGAGCTCGGGCATGAAACAACCTCCGGCGGTGACCAGCTACAGCAGGTCACCGGTCTCGGCAAAATTACATACTGTAAGGCGAGGCCGACACGTAGCCGTTGACGCCTGTGGGTAGAGGTTCATGCGCCACCGGCATCATTGCTTTGATTATAGAATAGGAATATCATCCTATATATGAATTCGGCACTGGGGCGAGGATGATGAAAAGGGTGGTCGTGATCGCGGCCACGCTGATCGTGACCGTCGCCCCCGTCGAAGCGGCGCGACGCAAGCCGTTTCCGGGACCGGTCGAAGCAACCGTGATCGACGTGATCGACGGCGACACATTCTTGGCGGAAGCCCATGTCTGGCCGGGCCACTCCGTCACGGTCAACATCCGCATCCGCGGCATCGACGCGCCGGAGATGAAGGCGCGCTGCGGGAAGGAGCGTGAGGCCGCGCTTGTGGCTCGCACCGAGCTTCATGCGCTGATTTCGAGTGGTTCGATCAGCCTCAGCAATATCGCCGGCGCCAAATATTACGGGCGCGTGCTGGCCGACGTCGCTATCCGGGACGGCCTGTCGGTCGGCCCGCTCCTGCTTGATCGGGCTCTGGTTCGTCCCTACGCCGGCGGCAAGCGGGGCGGCTGGTGTGGCTGAAAAAGAGAAAGGCCGCCGCTTCATTCGCGAAGCCGGCGGCCTTTCCGTGTTTCGTCCGTGGCGCGGCCCTCAGCCGTGACCGTCTCCGGTCACTGACCACGCGTCAAGCTCTGTTCAGGAAGGCTGCTTCCCGAAAGGGCAATCCGCTGAGGCCACGTTCTG
>VFQN01006691.1_pt1 | contig 12934 bp, 9 predicted proteins | sample 3512371 | NCBI WGS metagenome assembly VFQN01 (sample SAMN10412370, study PRJNA504923) | tailings metagenome | isolation source: Replicate 2 from Balatoc abandoned mine | place: Philippines: Itogon, Benguet | collected 2017-08-28
AGGAAGGTCGAGAGCTCGGCTGGCTGCTCGGAATTGTCGACGGCTGCGAACTTGGACGACCACTTGGTTGACCGCTCGGTCTACTCGATGGTTGCGAGGAAGGTCGAGAGCTCGGCTGGCTGCTCGGAATTGTCGACGGCTGCGAACTTGGTCTTGATGAAGGACAGAGAGAAGGAAGTGTTGTTGGCAAAGACGACGGATGCGACGAGGGATCTAGTGATGGTTGGGCTGTTGGAATCATGCTTGGTGTGTCAGTATCAGTCTTGCATTTGCTTACTAATAAAAAAAGGATGTAGATGAAGGACAACGTCTTCAACATTTCCCTTAAAGTTATTGACTAATTGAAGCAAAAGAGCGTTTCTCAAGCTAATGAACTAATAGAATTGTAAGAGATCTAAAATGTTAGAATATCACAACAATATTTGTTTAAAATTTTCTTTCTCTTTTAAAGTCGAGATAATATCAATCTCTTTCGTTCGAATGAATGAAATTGGATTTTTGCGCCAAAACAGTTACACAAATCCTCCCTAATTGCCTAAATTCATTTAGACAATTCCTTACTCTTTTAATGCAATTGTTTTACTGCGAGATTAATGTTTACTTTTTTATTTTTTTATTTTTATTTTTTCTTATTATTCATCTTATTGTTCGTATAATATATCATTTTTTTTGAATCGATTTTTTCTGGAGAATTTGTTCGCTTATTCTAGAAAGGTTTCGCTATCATCACTTGGTTTTGAGATCGGATTTGTTGTGGAATCTTTTAGCTCAATGTTTGAAGGATCGGGAATCAGTAACTCTTGATCATCAGAGATCAACGAATCCAGCTTTTGCGCCTCTGATAGACCATTAGCAACATTAACAAAAGCACTATTGGATAATCCAGGGGGAGGGCCAGCAGGGTTTGATGAAAGATTTCCGACTGGAAAAGCAGCTGTTGCTGGTAAATTCTCCGCTTGTTCACTCGATGAGTACCAATTGGAAGTCGTAGCCCACGAAGAATCATTCTTTGTCACACTGGAGGTTTCTTCAGGGAAAGGAACATTCCAATTTGATGCAGATTCACGAGGTGGAGCATAAGGGTCCGCAAAGGCTGATAGTAAATCTTTCTTACCACCAGACAGCAACCCTCCAACATTATTACCGTACAGAGACGAGTCGTTACTGGATGGATTCATCGTTTGATGGCCTATAGGAGGTCGTATCGAGTATCTTTCATCGTTGTTTAATGCACCAACATGATTCTGCTCGTCCAAGCTGTAATAGTTATAAGCACCACCATTTCCCACTGAATTACCGGTCAAACCGTCTAAAACACCACTACCTCGCTCAACCGATAAAGGATAACTTTTCGAGTAGGCGGCGGCTGATCCTTCCGGAATTTTATGAAAAGTTTGTGGAGAAAGGCCATAGTCACTCTCAGGTCCTCGAGGATAGCCAGCCGACGAAGCGACACGAGGCGGAACTCCAGCAACATTAGCCGATTGCAATGAGCGGTAATTCGGTGTGTAGTTTTGATTGTTGTAACTCAATGCCGTCGAAGCTGCTGGGGCTGCACCATATGGTCTATTGATTGCAGACTGGATGGAAGCCGCGTTAGGAGGAGCGGCCGGGCCGACAGAGCGAGCAGTAGAGTATACTATGTTTCCACCAACTTGGCCTGGATGAGTTGGAGGCTTTCGGTATGGATCATAAATTGCAGGATTAGTTTGATCTAAATAACGATAACGTTCATCGTTAAGCTCTCCTCCATCATATCGTAATTTATTTGGATTATTATAATTTCCATAATCATTATTAGGAACAACAGAAGCTGGAATTGATGAATTTTGGACTTTCAATCCACGACTTCCTAAATAATAAGTTTTAAAAAAATCTAATAAAACAAATTCTAATGATTTTAACTCCTCCAATCGACGATTTTTTGTTTCATTATCTAATTGCCATATTAAATCGCATTTTAACGTAACTGGTATGAATAAATGATGCAATATCATATAACGATTTAGGAAAGCATCGTGGCGATCACGTAAGTCGCGGAATGTATTCACTCCGCTTGCTAGATGTAAACGAACTGCATCACCATCTGCACCATGTGTAACAAATAGTTGAGCATGTTTTAATAAAGCTAATATTCCACGAACTTTATTACGAGATAAATTTTCTAATTGCGTTACTGCAGCTGCTTCTTTCACTGCCATTACCATATCAATCAATTCTCGATGTGCTAACGGCGCAGCACTTCTCATAGCTGCAAACACTGCCATCAACACCTATATGAAGAAAATAACAAATTTTACAACAAAAGCGAGATTTTCCGTACCTTGTCGTGAATGATTGGGGGGAAAAGAATATCCATTCCTTCTTTCCGGATATGAGCTAATAAATTTCCCACAGGTTCAGTTCTTTCAATCTCTGTTATTGGCATTGTCTCAATTTCCTCTCCAGGGTACAAGGGTTGCCTGGAAGGCAATGGATTCGGACGTCCTGGTAACGCGGGTGATGCAACTTGTGGCGGAAACTGTGCAGGGATTCGAACAGAATTGATAGGAGGATTTGCACTCAAAGGGTTTAACGCGGTCATTGGTCTTGGATTTGATGCAGGAACATTTAGTGTCGCAGAAGTCGGAGGTAACGGCGACGCTATTTGCACGTTATTCGTTGGAAGGGTGATACCAGCAGGAGGAAACGGAGGAGGAGCGTCTGCAAGCAACGTCGGGGAGGCTTTGCTTGCTTCAGATTGGACCGGATTTGCCGCACGTTCTGTAGTCGAAAGAGCGGTCGCGTCCACTATCACTGGTGGGTTGGTGAGCTCTGCATTAACAGGAGCATTGGTCGCAGAAGGAAGGGAAGTAATGCTTCTCTTGAGAAAAGCACTCGCTTCACTTCTAAATTCTTCGACAATAACGTTGGCACTGCTATTGGCTGAACCTGTATGAGAAACCATTACATTCATGACACCTTTTAAGAAATTAGCATCATTAGCAATCATTTCTTTATTTAAACGAAGGACAGGTCCCTTAGAAGTTAAAATTGGCACTAAAGTTCCCTCATAAATTAAAGCAGCATGAGCATTTAATTCAACTGGATTGATTTCCGAGGTTGCGGTCAAATTTAAACTTTGAGTAATATCATCAAATGAAATGGATCCTTTATTCATTTGAAGAATACTCAAACGTGAATGAGCATTAATCAATAATGATAAAGAGAATCTTTTCGTTCCTTGTTGAAGGAAAACCTCAATTGGATCAAGTTCCATTCTTTATCCACCGATGAATATCAATCACGAGAGTAAGAAATCACAAAGGATCTGGTAATAAAATTGCACGCGATGCTTGTCTGAAGAGAATTGATCTTCTTTCTATTGTTGGTGAATTCGTGAAATTTCTGTGATTTGACTTCTTCTTCTAAAGAAAAGCGCTTTTCAACAACCGTTAGAGATCGGTACGTGATTTTCCGTTTGTGGAAAGAGTACGTAATTTACGTTGATGGAAGAGGAAACGTGTAGAAAAAGTGTGAGCATTTCTATACATAATAAAGAAGCTATGAAAGACTCAAAATTACTGAGGTTATTGATCATTGATCGTGATTTCTTCTTTGATAAATCATCTATACTTATCGACTTCGCTTCAATTTACTTAAGAAATCAGGTAAGTCGTCATCATCGGTCGACACAATTCGTGGAGCAGGAGCTTGTTTCTGACAAAATCATGGTAAACAAAAGGTCAAAAAAGAATTAATGACAAGCTTACTGCTTTTGGAGGAGAAGGAGGATTGCCACTCTTTGCAACTGCGGCAGATCTTATCGCTTCGCTAACACTTGGCGGAGATTGTTGTTGCTGGATAAAGGAACCATCATCTTGAGGTCTTCCCAACGGAAATCCCGTCGCAATGACAGTAATGGCGACTTCTCCATCCATTGATTCGTCAACAAGAGCCCCAAAGATAATATTTGCGTTAGGATCAACTGCTTCATAAATTACTTCTGCCGCCGCATTAATCTCTTGCAATGTTAAATCATTCCCTCCAACAATATTGAACACGACACCTTTAGCCTTTTCAATTGGAAAATCTAAAAGTGGAGAAGAAATAGCAGCAGCGGCGGCTTCTTGCGCTCTTGTTCGTCCGGATCCACGCCCAATGCCCATAAGAGCAGTTCCAGCATCACCCATAATCGTTCGAACATCGGCAAAGTCGACATTGATCAAACCTGGTCGAATAATTATCTCAGAAATACCTACCACACCTTGTCTAAGAACATCATCGGCAACAGAGAAGGCTCGCTGTAAAGGAGTATTCTCGGGGATGATCTCGAGTAACTTATCATTGGAAACAATAATCAAGGTGTCTACGACCGCTCGAAGTCGCTCAATCGCTGAAAGAGCTTGTTGCATACGTCTTCTACCTTCAAATCCGAAAGGTTTCGTCACAACTCCGACGGTTAATGCACCAGCTTGTTTAGCAATTTCAGCAACAACAGGAGCAGCTCCAGATCCTGTTCCACCGCCCATACCAGCAGTGACAAAAACAAGATCACTACCTGCAACCATATTCATGATTTCAGAGCGACTTTCCTCAGCTGCTTTCCTTCCATTATCAGGAATTCCACCAGCGCCTAATCCTCTTGTCACCTCCTTTCCAATGGATAAGGTTTCAGCCAGGCTTCCAAAGCGGGCCAAAGCTTGCAAATCAGTATTTATTGCTACAAATTCAACTCCACTAACACCAGTCTCAATCATTCTCATAATGGCGTTTCCTCCACCGCCTCCAACACCGATAACCTTAATGACACAGGGGGAAGTACCCCCATCTGGAATTATTCCAGTTTTACTACTCCCTTCAAATTTTCGTTATTCACGCTCATAGAATAGATCAGATCAGAACTTACTTGCGACAAACTCTCGATCTAAAGTGCGATGCTTCACCATACGATGAAAAAAATATCCTTCCACTTTCATCACATAATGTTCAAAGAAAAGAAAGGACGTAACTAACAAGACCAAATATGATAACATCTTTTTGCCTTCTATCTGACTAAATGCGATGATAAACGACCACAAAGATGATGACGAAAGAAAGAATTTCAAAAAGTCTCTTGCACAATTATACGCTACGGAGAGGAACAGTTACGTTTTTAATCATTATTAGTATATCAAATCAGAGAAGATTCAACGATTTCGACGCTTGTGAGTGATGGGAGGAGCTGTTGGAGCTGCAATTAATTTTACCAAGTCAGTTACAACAACAATTGGTGGAAATAATGGGAATGGAGATGGTGATAAAGATAATAATGATGATAAAGATGAAGAACGTGATCCAAGAAGAAGAAATTCACTTGCATTTTATATTGCACAATTTGTGAATTATGAAGGTGATGATTTTGGGAAAGTTGTTGAAGCTGTTAAAGCAGATAAATTTTCTAAAAATGGTGGAAAAGCACCAAATATAAGAAATTCCAGTAAGTCATACTCTAATATCCCCTTTCATACATTCTCATCTTATACTCATCTTTTATCAAACAGAATTTAGTAAAATTGCTGATGCAATTATACAAGGAAGTATGAAAGAATTAAGAAATCAAGTTTTTGTTTATTTTCATTCAATTAATCGTAATTATAAAGATCATCATGTTGGGAATACAATCCTTCATATGATCTGTCAAGAAGGATATTATCCGATGCTTCTCTACCTTGCAAATCCTGATAATAGAAGTGGTTTAGATTCTGAACAGCTTGATTATAATCCTAAAAATGATCGGAATCGAACACCTTTCTTCCTTTGTTTCACTCCACCTACGGCAACGGTAAGACTCCACCAAACCTATCATCCTGTCCTTCACCTTCTCTTTCTTTCTCGAATAGTATAATGGAATTAAGAATGGTATTGATGAAGATGGTAATGTCATTGCTGTCCGCCCGGATGATATCGAATCTGCATCAGATTGGATCAAACCTGGTGGACCTAAAAGTCGTGAAAATTGTATAAAATTTCTATTAGAACAAGGGAATGTAAATCCTAATGAAAAAGATTATCAAGATTTTACACCTTTACATTTTGCTTCAATGTGGGGTAAGTATACCTTGAACGTTACCCTTCTCTCACGATCTAATAACTCTTTAGGTTGGACTTCCACTGTCAAGATTCTTACTGATCATAATGCTGATGTAAATGCACCAACATTATCAGGGAAAACACCATTAATGTATGCTATTGAATTTGATCATGAATCATTAGTATTTTGGTATGCAAGTCAATCAAAGAAATTAAATTTAAAATTAGATGCAACCGATGTTGAAGGATATACTGCATTAATACGTGCAGTAGAAAAAGGTGAAAAAGCAATTAATATGATTAAAATATTATTACAATTTGGTGCTGATGCAAATATTTTAACATTAAGAAGGAAAACTGCATTAAAAATTGCATGTCAATATCAATATTTATCAATTGTTCATTTATTAATGGATTATAAAGTACAAAGAAGAAATTCTGCTTTTAATTTATTAAAAGAAGAATTTTTCACTACTATACAAACAAGAATGTTACAAGAAGAGAAAAAAGCTTTAGAAGAAGCAGAAAAATTACAAAAAGAACAAGAAGCAAAAGAAAGAATGGGTTGGGCAGAAAAATCAACAAGAAAGAATGTCTATGATGCATGGGTTGAATATCTTGATAAAAGAACAAAGAAACCATTTTATTATAATACTGTGACAAGGAAAAGTACTTTCGAGAAACCAAAAGAATTTAAACCAAATAAGAAACGATTAATCAAAGAAGTCATCTATGGTATGCATTTCTATCATTGATCATGCATGCATGCATGCATCATGACGATAAACTTCCATATCAGAATATTTCTATTCATTACCACATGAATATCCTTCAAGTGAGTGAACGAAGTATTTATGAGAAGGCAAAGGAGATACATTATCTTGGGAGGTTATTGACATATTAATGATAGAGGGGGAGTAGAATCATGGAATGATTTTAACTTTTAATGAAGGAAATTTCCTTTGATAACATTCTATTAACTCCAAATTTCATTGAGCTTATCATCACTAATCCCAACTATATTAGAAGAATAAATCGATGAAAAGAAATCTTCTTCGCCTTTTCTTCTTTCTTCTGGTATTGCTTGATTTATGACAGTCTTGTCTCTTCCCGCTTCGACTTTACCTTGTTCTTCTTTTTCTTTTGCCTCTGATGCGAGTTGCTTCTGATATTGTTCATTCATTCTCTTCGCTGCAAGGATTTGAGCTTTATTGATATATTCTAAGATCTTGATCTACGTGAACAACAAGAAAGACATCCAACAAAGGGGAAAGTTATTGCTACCCTTCTATTGTAATTGGTCCATTCCTTACCTCCTCGTTGGACAGATCAGGATGCCAGATATCAACAATCAGAACAATCCTTGGTGATGACGATTCATTACCAGCATCATGAAGGAAAGAATCATCAAAAATAATACATTTTCCTGGTTGAAGAAATTGTTTTACGCCATTTACTCGGATCCAGCAGGTTGTGGAAGGACTATCTGATGTTGCGTCAGGGACAATGAGAGGGAGAAAGATTCGAAGCTTTTTATTCGTTGGACCGTAATGCTCAATGATATGAGTTTGTGGTGCTAATGCCTAGGATATTAAAGGATTAAGGAAGACGAGAAAGTTATTGGAATGTTGTCTGGTCTTACCGAGAACATGCAGTGATAATACTGACGTGGTATAGATTTAATTGCTTCAATTGTCCTTGGACAATTTTGAATATTTTCTTCAAAATTAATTCCATTTAAATAAAAATAGCATACATTCCAGCGACCTCGATCTGTTGCATTGTTGTGGTGGTTGGAGACATCAGAACTGTGAGAGGAATAGTCATTATCACCCAAACTACTTCCACGAGGAGATGAATATTGCTGAAAGCCTAACTTTAATTTCTTAGTAGTTTCATTGGTATTCATTTGTTTAAAATCGTTTTGGCTCGGTTTTGACGTTTCCATCGGTTGACGGACTTCATTCTCTGTGACGAGTGATGAATATGCATTCCCTAATACCTTTTCTTTCTCTTGAATAATTTTCTCTTTTAATTGATAAAATTCTTCTAAAATAATATGATGATAAGATTGAAATTGTAGAATCCATGGAAAGTCATCAGTTGACCAGAAAGGTCGTGATGTTAAATTTGGAATAATTTGAGCACATCCTTTCCTTAAACGATAAAAATCTTCCTCTAATGATAAAACTGAACGAGAGGATATTAATTGTAATAAATAATTCAATACATGATTTAATTTCTTGGAATTTCCTTGTTGTAGTTGACTGCTTATGAATTGTATGAGGATCGAGGTTGAGAATGGTGTCACTCCAAGTCCTTTTAATGCTATTTCCACTCTAGACAAAACCTTCTTTACACGAATATCTTGCACATTGTTATCTTCTTCACTTTCTCCAACACTTTTGTCAACCTTTAATGTTGAAATTGGAAGATATCCTCGCGTTAAATATTCTCCCCAACTAATCATCAAATTTTAAAAAACTCGGGAAATCATGCTCCTTCTCAAAACCAAGACCCATTTCAGGGCTTTTGCATAGTGCATATCTTTTCTTCATGTTAATCAAAAATTTTATGATTCAATTTTACTTAATCAATAAAAAAAATAAAATAAAAGAATGAAAAAAAAAAAAAAAAGAGAGAGAAATTCATTTTCTTATGATAGTTTGGACATTGTTCAATCAGATATATACAATAAATCAAAAATTTTCAAATGACAACGATACAAAACAATCTTTTCCTCCTCATATTAAAACATTAAACATCAGGACCATACACATGTAAACGATAAATGCATGTTAAATTAGAATTTCCATAATTTGATAAAATTTCAAATCTAAACTTTTGCATTGGTCCTAATGATGATGTAAGAGCTGAGATATCATAATAGTTTGTTATTTGATCAATTTTTCTTTCTATAAAATGTCCTTCATAATGTCCTTGACGGAAATAATGAGATTCATTCATATCTAAATAGCGTTTTGCACTATTAGGGAATAAAAACTCAAACCGTCCTATCTGTGCCGCAGGGAAGCCAGAAGAGGGATGCTTCTCCCAAGCAGTGAGTTCAAATTCCTTCAAAGAAGTTCTTTCGTCAATCAATTGATTAAGGGCACTTTCATTTCCTTCGGAAGTTGAAGGTGGAAGAACAAAAGTTACTCCAATAGCATTGATGAGCATCGGTTTTACTAATTTCATCGAAACCACTGCGCGCCTGGGTGACACAGCGTAACAATGACCATGGTTAGGACGATGATACTCATTGAGAATGTGATAATCACTCAGGTTATTCTTTGGCAAAAGATTGGCAACAAATCCTACAGGAATGCGATTTTTGTAGTGAAAGGAAGTGTCACGTCCGTTTGGAGCAATAATTCGACCTCCACGTGGCGAATGAGCAAGATCAGGACCAAACTGTGAGATTTTATCCAGGTAAAAGCTGTTGTCATGGTGTAATTGGTCATGATGTTCATGGTCGGCAACCTTTTCATCCTCTTTATTTTGTGATGTCGTGGAAGCATCAGCAGTCTCTTCGATAATTGTCTGCGATGAATTATTATCATCGGAAGTTGCTTGAATCTCATATTTTTTGTCAGCATTAGCCTCTGCAGTTTCTATGGCCTCAACTATTGCAAGGGCAGTAACTTCCTCGACAAAACTTTCAATGGCAGCAGTATCAGACAAGGAAAGCACCGCATTTGGATCAAGGGAATTCTGCTCAACAAGGAACCGATCGATCTCATTTGATCCGTCCACCATGGTTGCAACTTTCTTGTCTGAATATTTCATTAAATCGTATTCTTCATTCAAGTTAGAAATGCGGCTTTGGGTCTGATGAAATGCTTCAATGATCTCTTGTTGAATGGCAACAACATTTTCTTCATCAATTTGAACTTTTGCAACATCAATTAATACTAACTCATCATCAATGGATGATGATAATAATTCTTCATTCTCATCTGACGAGATCAGTATATTCGTTTGTAATTCTTCGTGTAAATTTTTTAAATTAATTTCAATATTTTCAAGATTTTCTTGTAATGTTTGTTGAAAATGATTAATATTTTTTTGATCATCTTCTAATAAATGAATAGTTTTATCTAATTCTTCTTCAATTTGTTCAATTTTTTCTGAAAATTCTGTTAATAAAGTATTGGTAGGAATGGAAGGAAAAGTCGCAACGTCATTCACATTCTTTTTCTCTTCTTCTATTATGATTAAGATTTCTTTTTCCATTTCTTCTGTCTCCTCAATTAATCGAGCAATTTCCTTTTCAACATTTAATGAACTTCCATCAACCCCTATAATTGTATAAATCTCCTCTGGTGATGAAGGCGTGGTAGCGACAGTAAGAGTAGTGCTTGTTTCCTTAATATTTGTTTCATTGACGAAGAAATTCAGGTAATTTGATGATTTATTTGATAATTCTTCGTATTGAGGTTTTAATAAATTGATCATGCTTTCTAACTCTTGATTCATTTGTTCTAGTGTTGTATTGGAACGGAATTCAAATTCTGAAATTATCTCCTCCAATGAAGACGAGGATACGGTTGGGGACAAATTGTCAGGAGAAAATAAGATCGATGAATCGTTCTTAGATCCATAATCTTTGAGAATGAACGGAAGTGCTCCGAATAGAAGAATAATCATTGCCACGAGGATTGTTCCTTGACTGTTTGAACGAGAAGAAAGAACATTCTCCTCGTTCTCATCAGGTGCATGATTCACACGAACTTGATGAACATTCTCAACGGTTGGAGGGTTTTCGTTGATGGGTGCGATCGAAGTACTCGGCTCTGGTTGGCTCTCCTTTGACTTCTCTAGCGTAGGTTGAACGCTTTGATTGACAAGAACTTTAGTAGGTTCTGAAACCGTTCGCACAGCTGGAAGAGTGGGCGCTCGGTAGAGATTTGGTTGTGTAGTTAAAGACCGTCTGCCGTGGAGGGTTGGGTTATAAGTTGCTAATGGAGGCATCAAAGGACGCGATAAAGTAGAGTACAGCGAACGATGGCTTGTTGCTGAACGCGTAGAGATTGTAGAAGACGTAGATCGAACTTCAAAGTCGTCATCAATCTCCTCTTCTTCCTCCTCTGGTACTTTCTCTGGCATCTTAATTGGAGTTTTCACACGGTTTGATCTTCTTCTTTGGGAACTTTCCTCCACAGGAGTTGTCTTGATGTGACGCGAAGATTCTCTGGAAGTAATTGAGGCTCTTGTAGACATCCTCTCCGATTCAGTTTCTTGTTCTAAACCAGAAAAGTGAGACAAATCTTCGAAATCCATTGCATCATCGGTTAAATCCAAATTTTTAACAATATCGACATCAGTCGACGGCTTCTGTCTCTTCCGTGGTCTTTTGGCTGAAAGTTCTTCCTTTTCTGGGACCTCTAAGTTTGAGGAACTTTTTCTAGAACTTCGTGTTCTCCTTTTAGTGGCACTCTCACTGTCTTTCTCCGGATCGATTTCAAGCGAAGACTTGCGCTTTCGACCACGGGTAGGTGGATTCTGTGTTTCCACAACTTCCATCTTTTCTTCTTCGAGATCCTCCATTTGTTTGTTGCAATCCTATGCTCAATTTGCAGGTCTCTTAGCTTGTTGATGGATTGATCCAAATTCAAATTTCTGACCACTTGTGACTCATCTTCTTCTCTATCGAGAGAAACGCGTTCAAAAAGCGATTTTCTCAAAGTTGGGATACTTTTCTTATTTTACATTGCATTAAATGAGACCATAAACAAACACTTCCTATCTTGCTATAAAATTTCGCTCTGGGATAAAAGAAAAACTACTCTTGAATATGTAAAAGAAATATTTTTGAAACACACTTATGAGAGAAACGCTCATTTTTAAACGAAAAAAAAAAACATAAGCGGAAGCAGCACAGCACAATAGAAAATGCCGGAACTATGCAATTCAACGTTTTCGATGGAGCTAAGATACCCTTTTCTTTATTTAATGCCTCATATGATTTAATTCCTATGGTCGTCATCTGAGGAATTTGATTCTGGAACGCCTTTCCGACGTCCATTTTGATTCAAATTTTCCTGCACTTGGTCAACTTTCGACTCTGAATGCGATTTCTGAATGTGGTGCTGCCGAATATTCGATTTCAATTTCTGAACAGCGGCTAAGCGGTTTCTTTGTTGTTGCCAATGACGACCTCCTCTCCACTCATTTTCCCGATTTGTAAGATGTTCCCGAGCCTGGTACAGGGTGGTTCGTCCATTATCGATCGACTCAGCGTTAGAGTCATCAATCTTCCTTTCTGCCTTACCTCGAATAAACTGGTTCATATTTTTGTCGAGTTCAATATTCTCTCTCTGATTCCCATTTCGAATAAGTATTCGTGGTTTGACTGGAAGATTTGACTTTAATTTTGCATTATTATTTCTTTGAACTCCGGGCGGACTTGAACGAGCAAAATAATTATCATCAATATCATCATCGAAGTATCCGTTATCATCATCATCTAAATCCTCGTCATCTTCACTTGAGCTACTTCGATCTTCATCTTCTCCATTTACAATTTGGATGCTACCGCGCTTCTTTGCATCTTTTAGGGGAGATGATTTTTCGTCGACTCGATCAGGAAATTTATCTGGTATTTTGCGACTACCTCCTTGTAAATAATGCAAATCATCTAAGTCGGATGGCATCGGAGTGGCTTGATCATTTTCAACGACATTATCAAGAATGTGACCAGACATCAAAGAGGCATGTGACATCATTCGATCAATAGGATAAGGTGCTGGATTGTGTTTCACTACCGTTTGACGATTCAACCCAACATCAAGAACCACGTCATCAGAAATATCGAAAGGCAACACGGATTGCTCCTTTAACCTTTGTCTTTTCTTTTGTTTCTCAAGGAACTCGAAACTTC
>VFQN01006692.1_pt1 | contig 12934 bp, 10 predicted proteins | sample 3512371 | NCBI WGS metagenome assembly VFQN01 (sample SAMN10412370, study PRJNA504923) | tailings metagenome | isolation source: Replicate 2 from Balatoc abandoned mine | place: Philippines: Itogon, Benguet | collected 2017-08-28
CAATCCCGGCGGAATACGTCTACGAGCCGCAACCCTATACGGAACTTTCAAAGGCAGCGGGCAGCTGACGGTAAGCACAACCGTCAGAACGCAATCTCTTCCTGTGCGCTTGTCGGGCGGGGCCATCCCTCGTCCGACCCTACTTTGAATGCGGAGGCTACCGTGAAAAAACCTGCGAACCAATTCATCGCCGAGACATTCGTTTCTGTCGCCGACGCAAAATGCGTAGTCGACCAACTTTGCGCGCGATGCTGCGCTTATTGCCTGTCAGTCGGCGAAGCCGGCGTTGATCGGCTTCTCACCTTCGACGACGTCCGCGCAACGCTATGCCTCGCCAACGGTGGCCTTCGAATTCGTGTTGAAGGCAGGGATCTGGCCTCGTTCTACGGCGTCCGCATGTTGTTGCAGGGGCAGCTCGGAATCGTCACAGCCATTGCGATCACGACTGTCGAATGGCAGCCAATGGGAGGCGGTCGAACTACCCGAAAAGGGAAGGACGTGCTGTTTCGCGAACCGGCTATGCGTGACGAAAAAGCCTAAGCCGATCTCTTCAGGCACGCTACCAATCGTCATCATCTGCAGCTCGAGAGACGATGTCCCCACGCCGTTGTGGAGACGCTGAAGCAAGCATTCCGACGTTAGACGATATCGCTCGCAGTGCGGGCAAAAAATGGGCCATCGGAAACCGTGGCCCATGAAGGGTGGAGATCTGAACCTCCCGAGGGGAACAGCTGATGAGGCGGCACTGAGAGGAGAAAACCGCGATGTGCATCAACTGCGAGCGTAATGCCCGTTTCCTGGGCGGATGAACATCATCCATTGTGCAATGCAGCTATGCAATTCCCCAGGTGCGACCAGACTTAGCGCCGCATCTCCAACTGGCTTGCGCGCGAAAGCTCACGGTTTTGCCTGATGGTATTCTCCTGCAGCGCGCGGGACTGCTCATGGACCTGTCTCAGCGATGCGGCCTGGTCGCGCGTCACCCCGAGCGAAGAGGAAAGTCGAGCGACATTGCCCTCCTTCAGATCTGCCCTATCTCCTGGTGATAGCCGCCTGCTGATCGCAAGCGTCATCGTCTCCAGCTCGCGACGAAGGGACGGCTCGCTATTCAGGCGACGGACCTGATCGTGACCGTCGCTCCTCAAGACTTCGGCAAGCTTCGTGGACGGCGCCGGGATTTCGACCCGCTCCCGCGCCCGCGCTTCACGATGCTGGGTGACGATCTGATGGCGCTCAAAATCCACCGCATGTCCGTAATCCGCGAGCGCCGCCGCGAGCTGCGGCGCATGGGTTTCGGCAGCCTGGCGCGCGGGACTTGGCCTCCGCAACCAGCCTTTCCCTTCCCCGGCCATGTCCCCGAGACGACCCTCACGGACATCGTCGCCGGCGGCCGTACCGCTTCGTGCATCGCGAATGCTCGCCACCGACGATGCCACAGCCTGGCTGTTGCCGAAGACAAGCCGCGACAGGTTCTCGATCTCGGCGCGCTTGTCGGCGAGGCGTGAAGAACCATGCAGCCTGTCGGTGATCTCCTTCTCGGTCAACTCGGGAAGGTCCCGACCAGCCACGAGAATATCGGGGCGACCGGCGCTGCGCCCCAATGCCTTGCCCACGCCAAGACTGCGCTCGTTATCGGCAATGCCACGAGAGAATTCCTCGGCCACGCGCCGCCGCTCGGCGTCCAGCCGTTCATGCCTCGCGGTCTCATCCAGGATTGTCTCCATCATGGCCTTCGCCCGCGCCCGGTTTTCGAGATCTCCCGTTTGGAGCCGTAGATCATCCAGCATCGCGCGAAACGGTTCGCCGCGCTGGTCGACGATCGAGGTGGCGATGGCGGTGCGCTCGGCAAGCGCTATGTTCCGTTCCAGGCGCTGACGGGTGCGGGCGACCGCCGCCGCGTAGCCGGGCTCCACGATATCCGACATGGCAGCGCTCGCGGACATGCGCCCGGATGCGACGTCGTTTACTGCCCTCTCCAACGTCTTCCGCATGCCGGCGGTTTCCAGCCAGGAATCGACGACATTCGCCAGACGGGACAGGCGGTCCGTTCGAGCGAAGACATCGCGATCGACGGCAACCTGGTTAAGCCGCACATCGAAATGCTCGGTCAGCCGCTTGCGCTTGCCATTCGGCATTTCGACGGCGAGGTCGGCAGGCAGGCGGTGGGCTGCGGGAAACTCCTGGCTCCTGCGCTTGTCCTGGACCATGGCGCGTGTTGCGACGATCGTGCTGTCATCGGGCAAGAGGCCAAGGTCGCGGGCGGCTTCGACGAGTTTCAAGGCCATGTAACTCTGTGACAGCCGCCCGACCGCATGCACCTCGATATTGCCGATCGGGCGGCGCTCGGCGTCGCGTAGCGCGTTGTCGTAGAGCTCGACGAACATGCCAAGCGCGTCAGCGCGTGTCTGGAAGATCGATCGCCCGCGCCGTGATCCATCGTCGCCATCTGCCTCACGCCGCTGCGCATGCAAATGGTTCACGTCCTCAACGGCTCGCGTCCTGACCGCCGTTATTCGGTCTTCCGGCGCCCGCTGTTCCTCCATGCGGGCGAGAACGTGGCTCCAATCATCGGAGAAGCGCTGCAGCTCCCCGCGCGTCATCGGTCGTGTCTGCTCCCGTTCAAGGGTGGTTCGCGCCTCGGGAGGACGCGACCAACCGGCCGAGCCTCGTTCATTGTCATAGAGGATCGTCCCGCCCCGCGTTCGAAGCTGGACACGGTCGACAAGGTTTTCCGTCTCGACCTTCTCGAGGCTGACGCGCAATCCGGTGACAGCGGCATCGTGAACGTGCTGTGGCGGAATGCGCGCCGCGTCGCCAGCGTGCAGCATCTCCTCGAAACGATAGTGGTTTCCCTGCCAGCTGAGCCGCGGATTGACGGCGACCGCTTGAGCCTCGACCTCGTAGCCAGCGGCACTGGCCATGCTAATGACGCGGGCGACATTCTCCGGCGTGCGCATCGTGGTTTCGAAGACGATGTTCACCTTGCGCTCGGCGGCCGCCGCCAGCAGCTTTTCCGTCCACCGCCCGGCATCGGCCTGGGTGAACTGCGACGCGGTCTCCGGATCCTGTTTCTGAAATGTACGAAACTGCGGATGATAGGAGCGCAGATCGTCGCCGACGATACGGATCGTCGGCCCCGATTGGTCGAGCTCTACATGGCTTGCGATCAGAACCGCGGTTTTCCCCGCCCCCGGCTGACCACCGAGCAGGATCATCTGCGGCCGCCCCGCCGGCCCCATTATCTCCGGCAGATAATCGGGAAGGATGTCGCTGCGGAAAATGCTCTCATTCCTCTCCGGAGAGAGCGGGCCGGATGCCTGATCGTCCGCCATGATCAGAACTCCGCCCAGAACCGGGCGTCGTCCTTCACGCGTGGCCCCCAGAGCGCGATGACGCTCTCGACAGAAGCGCGATCGGCGACGGTGAGGCTTTGCTGGAGGGCGATCAGTTCTCGGCGGCGCGATCGCAAGGCTTCGGCAGCATCGGGATTGGCGGCTTCGAGCTCATAAACGCGCGCCGTAACGATAGCCCGCGCCTGGTTGAGGATCTCGATGGCGATCTCGACGCGCACGATCGCGTCGTAAGGGACTTCCTGTTCCGTCATGTTCTTCTCCTTGTCTCTATTGTCGAAATGCTCACCGGATGACGCCCCGGCCTCGGTCGATCGCCCGGCGCTGGCGTTCCGCTACAACTCTCTGGCTGCTGCCCATGCGGACGGTCTGCTGCAATATCTTCAGGCGCTCCTGCATCGCCTCGAATGGACGGCGCTGCGCTGGCGACACGCGATTGATCACGTCCTTCTCACCGCGCAGGATCGCGTCGCGGCCGAACCGCAGATCGAGCGATCGGCTGACACCGGCAAATTCCTCCCAGATACGGGGATCGAGCGACCCGGCTGCGACATTGAGTTTGGCGTCCTTCTTCTTCATTGCCGCCGCAAGCTCGCGCAATGCTTCGTCGGCCGCCGGCGACAGGCCGGGAATGGCGACGCCCATCCGTTGGCGTTCCTCGGTGATTGCCTGGGTCGCGTTGGCGAATGCTGTGGCGTAGGATGCGCCGAGTGAACGGACGCGGCTCTCCGCCTCGGGCACGGCCTGAAGCGCGTCTTTCCGCTCCCGGCCGACAGCCAGCAATCTGTCCATGATGCGATCGGAACCGCGCAGCGCGCCATAGGCCGCGGGATCGTTGGCGACGGCCGCCGCGATCCGTTCGCCCGAAATGCCCTTGACGATCAGGCTCTCGATCTTGTCGACGGCGCCGGCGGGATCGCGCCAGATGCGTCCGGCGGTATCGACAAGGGCCGCGCGATTGTGACCGTAGTGGGCAACCTCTTGCGCCCTCACCCGCGCCTCGTCTTCGCCCGAGGTCTTGAACTCCGTCACGGCGGCGAGCATTGGCAACACGGCACTCGTCTCCTTCCCCGGCTCGACGCTGGCGCCGGCAACCACCTTTGAGCGATCCTTCTTTTCGGCAAGATGTTGTTCCTCGGCGAAGCGGCGCACGACCTTGAAGAGCCGCGCCAGTTTCTCGCGTCGCTCGGAAGCGATGTCGTCCGGCATGCGCTCGACCATGTTGCGTTCGGCAACGGCGTCGGCCTTCTCCGTGAAGGCGGACCATCCGAAGCGCCCTGTCAGCGCGTCATTGACCGCCTTCACCTCCTGGACCAGCAAACGGTCCTCGACGGCATAGGCGAAAGCGGTCTTGTAGACGTCGGGTCCGCCGCGCGCGCGGACTGCCTCGATTTCGACGAGACGCGCCATTGCCGGTTTCGAGAGCGCGGGAATGGATAGGGACATATGCCCACGCCTCTGTTCCTCACGAATGCCGAACCGCTCTGCCTGTCTGCGGAATTCCGTCGCATGCGACCGGGCGAGCGGCAGCAGATCCGCCAGGGCCGCCATCGCTGCGTTCCGCTTGTCCCGTGCGGCGCGGCCATCGACCAGATGCTCTGATCCCTGCAGACGGCCAAGCCGCTGCGGGCGCACAGCAAGATCGTCAGCAAGGCGGCGCGGCTCCATGCCGACATCCGACGCCAACGCATTCAGCCTGACGAGCGCACTGTCAGGATCTCGATAGATTTTCTCCAGCACCGGACGAAGAATGGCCTCCCGCTCCTTCCATCGATCCGAGGCGAGTTGCGCCCGGCGGGCTTCCTCCTCGATGCTACGGGCAAATCGCGTCGTCGGCGGGATGAGGTAGGGTCGACCCTCGGGAATTCGTGGCGCGACGGTTTCCGAACGCTCCTCATTATAGGAGACACTCTTCTCCCGTTCGATCGCGAAACCGAGCGCCACGCTGGCGCGCTCCCACAGCTTCGCCACCTGCCCGCGCTTCTCCGCAATCCACGACATCCGCCGCGCAGCCCCCTCCTCCATCCCGGCCGCGACCTCGGCGAGCGTATCGATGCCACGGCGCCGGGCGAAATCGCGGGCATGGGCCTGGTAGCCAGCCTCGCTCTCGAAATCGAGCGTCGTGGTCTTCGCGCCCGAACGGCCGAGACGCTCGACCATCTGCTTGAACAATTCCGGCCGATGGCTTTCGCGCTCGATCCGTTCCTGGCGAGCATCGGCCGATTCCTTCAGCTCTGCCGTCCAGACATTGCGGTGAACTTCGCGTTTCTCCGTTCGCTTCTCGCCCGTCTCCGGATCGGTGACGGTGACATCGACCTTGACCGTCTCTACGCCGTCCTTGCGGAGCGTGACCGTGTCGCCTTCAGAGACGCCGCCCCGCGCCAGCGCCTTCGGCAGACTCACGCCCCAGACACGATGGACCGTTCCGTCATCTGTGCGGACATCGGCATAGGGGCTTTCGTCCGCATCCTCATCGTCCGGCCGGAACTTTGCCTCGCCCGTCTCCACAAGCTCACCGGTGACGCCGGCGGCGTGATCGGAGCGTGGCCTTCGTCCCCATTCTGGCTTCGCCTCGAAATCCTCGCGCGCCGCATAGAGCGTTGCCTGATCGCGATGGCGGGTCATCGACACATAGGTCAGGTGCTGGTCCATCATACCGGTGGCGAGCACGAAGGTCCGGTCGACAGTGGCGCCCTGGGACTTGTGGATCGTCGCGGCATAGCCATGGTCGACATTGCGATAGCTGTCCTCGCTTATGACGACGTCGCGACCATTGTCGAGGCGAACCGAGAGCAAAGGACCACCACGCAGGTCGCCGGTCGCAACGACCGTTCCGAGCATGCCATTCTTCACATACTGCGGGCCGAGGCGGCGCGCCCTTGGTTCGAGGAAGCGAGCATTTTCGAGAAAGATGATGCGATCGCCGGCGGCGAACTCGCGGACGCCGCGCTCTGTCTGGAATTCGCGTGCGGCGGTCAGCGCGCCTGCAGCATTCATCACACCGCGCAGCGATTCGTTGAGACGCTTCACATCCTCATTGGTGTGGGCGAGCACCAGCATCTCGTCGCCGCGCAGCCGGCCGTCATGACCTTCCGCACGGGACCGCGCGATGGCCTGTTCGCGCGCCGCGCTCCAATCCGCTACGATCCGCTCGACGACTTCGGCGCGCTGCTCGGTCTCGACGATCCATCCTTGCTGGGCATATGCATCCAGTCCCTCCTCAACCTTGCCACGCGCGAAGAGACGCGAGGCATCGCGCGCCCATCCCTCGCGCTGGCGACGCACACCGGCAAGCTCGGCTGAGCCGATCCGCTCCGATATCGCCCGGAAAGCCGCGCCTGCCTGGATCGGCTGAAGCTGCATGGCGTCGCCGACCAGAACCGCCTTCGCACCGGCATCTTCGACCGCCTTCAGTACACGCGCCATCTGCTGCGACGACACCATGCCGGCCTCATCGATGACGAAGACATTGCCCCGTTCCAGGAGATCGCGCCCGTTCTCCCAAGCCAGTTCCCACGATGCGAGCGTCCGCGACTTGATGCCGGAGCTGTCCTCCAGCCCTTCGGCCGCCTTGCCGGCAAGGGCTGCGCCAAACACGCGGCGGCCGTCTCCTTCCCAAGCCACGCGCGCGGCGGCGAGCAACGTCGACTTGCCGGCCCCGGCGAGACCGACGACGGCTGCGATACCATTATCACCGGTGACATGACGAACCGCCTCGACCTGCTCCGGGTCGAGCTTGAAGGGCTTTTCCGGATCGGCGGTTTCGACCTGACGCACGGCCGCGGCGACCTTCACGTCGGCAACACCGAAGCCGGTGCGCTGCGACAGCACCTCCGCCGACTGCGCCATGTCATATTCGATGCGCAGGATCTCGCGCGTGGTGAAGATTGCCGGCTCCGCCACCTTGCCGGTCTGCCGATCCACCTGCTGCGGCTTCAACAGAACGAGATCGTCGGACGCCATCAAACGCGCGCGAATGTTTGAGAAATCCGTGGGGTCATCGACATAGCGATGCAGCGCCTTGGCGATATCCTTCTCATCGAAGGTGGACCGTTCGTTGGCGAGCTGCTTCAAAAGAAGCTCGGGCTCGGCGAGCAGCCGGTCGGCGATGTCCTGCCGCCGCGCCAGATCGGCCGGCGCGAAATACATCTCGACACCTTTTCGCGCGAGCGCGGCTTTCTCCGGACCGAGATGTTTCTGGGCAATGCCATCGAGGCCCTGCTCGGCGTAGGAGCGCCCGTCGAGACGGATGTCATGGCCGGCGAGCGCAAGATGCCGGTTTGCCGTTTCCGCCCAACCGATCTTCCACGCCTTCATCGTCTCCTTGTCGCCGGCCCAGAGCTTGTAGACGATCCTGCCCTTCGGCCGGTCCGGCGTGACGACGCGCAGCGGCTCGCCGTCTTCGCCGAGGACCGGCACCTTCTTCGGCCCGAAACCCTCGTCCGTCAGCGGCCGCAGTGCCGTCATAAGATGGATGTGGGGATTGCCGTCTTTGTCGTGATAGACCCAGTCGGCGATCATGCCTTGCGAGGTCAGATTATCCCGGACGAATTCCTGCACCAGGGCGATGTTCTCCGCCCGGGTCAGTTCCTCCGGAAGCGCAATGATCAACTCGCGGGCAAGCTGTGCGTCCGCCCGTACCTCGAAGGCCTCCACGGCATTCCACAGCGCCTCGCTCGCGCCCGCAACGCTCTTGCCTTCGATAGCGATCCGCAACCAGGCCGGAACCTGATCCGGTAGCGCCAGCTCCTCATGCTTCAGTTCGGCCGCGCCGCCGCGATAGCTGAAGGAGGTGCCGACCTGTTCGTCCATCATCCGGGCGCGATGACGGTAGGCGGCGGCCGACACGATGCTGCGTCCCGCTCCCCTGCTGATCACCTGCGCTCTGACGAACATGATCGCCACTGCCGTCTCCCGATCTCCCAAGCACGTCGCGTCAGCGACATATATTGCGCCCTCAAATCGATCGGACCGCAGGTCCGATGCCGCTTTTCCGGAAGACGGCCCAAGCCGGAATTCCGGCATCGACGTTTTGGGGACTTGCACACGGTAGCTTATTTTACTATCGTTTTCTAGTCAGTATAGACGACCAATGGCGATATTCGTCTCAAGAGAGGAACCCGGGTAAATGGCTGCAAAATCGTCAATTCTGGATATCGACGCGCAAATCGAGAAGCTGCGCGAACGTAGGAAAACGTTGATAGTAAAATCCGCCGAGCGTTTCGCGCGGGCCGCCACGAAGGCGGGGCTGGCGGAGATGGAGATCGCGGACGAGGAGGTCGATCGCATCGTCGAGGAGATCGCGGCGCGATTTCGCAAAGCGGGGAAGAAAGGGACTGGTAGCGCAGTTGCTCCGCCGCGTGGACAGCCAGGTGGTGGGGCTGGAGCGGCGACGGAGGTTCCTCATGACGGCTGATCGCAAGAAGGAAGCCCGCGATAAATTCCTGCTAGGCGGGATCGTCGTCCGGGCTGGACTGTCGAAGGCGGACCGAGCGTTTCTACTCGGTGGGCTCATTGAGCTGGCGCGGGTCGTATCCGGCTCGCCGGAATATCGGCGGCTGCGCGATATCGGCGAGGAAGCGTTCAAGGCTCCCGTCCTCGATGGCGGCCGAGCGATGCTGGAGGCTGCGGAGTGATGGTCCGAGCCAAACCGCATCCGAGCCTGTTGCTCGTTCTCGTGCCGATCGTCGTTTCGGGCTTCGCCTTCTATGTCGCCAACTGGCGTTGGCCGGAACTGGCGACGGGCATGTCGGGGGAGACGCAGTACTGGTTCCTGCGGACGTCGCCGGTTCCGGTCCTTCTGTTCGGACCGCTCGCCGGGCTCCTCACGGTCTGGGCGCTGCCGCTGCATCGGCGTCGGCCGATCGCGATGGCAAGCTTCATGTGCTTTCTGCTCGTGGCGGGCTTTTATGCGCTGCGCGAGGTTGCCCGGCTTTCGCCCTATGTCGAGCGCGGCGCATTGAGCTGGGATCAGGCGCTGTCCTTCCTCGATATAATCGCGGTTGCCAGCGCGACGGTCGGCTTCATGGCGGCGGCGGTGGCGGCGCGCATTTCCAGCGTCGTGCCCGAACCGGTCAAGCGCGCCAAGCACGGAACCTTCGGTGACGCCGATTGGCTGCCGATGGCGGCGGCCGCGCGGCTCTTTCCGGACGATGGCGAGATCGTCGTAGGAGAGCGGTATCGTGTCGACAAGGAACTCGTCCACGCGTTGCCGTTCGATCCGAACGATCCGTCGACCTGGGGCCGCGGCGGAAACGCACCGCTGCTCACCTACAAGCAGGACTTCGATTCCACGCACATGCTCTTCTTCGCCGGGTCCGGTGGCTACAAGACAACCAGCAACGTCGTACCGACCGCGCTGCGTTACACCGGCCCGATCATTTGCCTCGATCCGTCCACAGAGGTCGCGCCAATGGTGGTCGAGCATCGGCGGAGGGCGTTACGGCGCGAGGTCATGGTGCTCGATCCGACGAACCCGATCATGGGCTTCAATGTCCTCGACGGGATCGAGACCTCGACGAAAAAGGAGGAGGACATCGTCGGCATCGCGCATATGCTACTGTCGGAAAGCGTGCGCTTCGAAAGCTCCACCGGCTCCTACTTCCAGAACCAGGCGCACAATCTGCTGACGGGGCTGCTGGCACATGTGATGCTTTCACCGGAATTCGAGGGACGGAGGAATTTGCGCAGCCTGCGCCAGATCGTTTCGGAACCGGAGACCTCCGTGCTCGCTATGCTTCGTGACGTTCAGGAGCATTCGGCCTCCGCCTTCATCCGTGAAACGCTGGGCGTGTTCGTCAACATGACGGAGCAAACTTTCAGCGGCGTCTATTCGACGGCATCGAAGGATACCCAGTGGCTGTCTCTCGACAATTATGCCGCCCTCGTCTGCGGCAACACGTTCAAATCGGCCGATATCGCCGGAGGCAAGAAAGACGTGTTCCTCAACATCCCCGCTTCGATCCTGCGGTCCTATCCGGGCATCGGCCGCGTGATCATAGGCTCGCTGATCAATGCCATGATCGAGGCCGACGGCGCGTTTCAGCGCCGGGCCCTGTTCATGCTCGATGAGGTCGATCTGCTCGGCTACATGCGGGTGCTGGAAGAGGCGCGCGACCGAGGCCGCAAGCACGGCATCACGATGATGCTGTTCTACCAATCGGTCGGCCAATTGGAGCATCACTTCGGCAAGAACGGCGCGACATCATGGATCGAGGGATGTGCCTTCGCGAGCTATGCCGCCATCAAATCGATCGAGACGGCCACGAATATTTCGAAGCTGTGCGGCGTGATGACCGTAGAGGTCAAGGGAGATTCACGTGATGTCAGCTTCAGCACAAAGAACGGCTCGCCACGAAAGTCGGAAAATATAACCTATCAGGCGCGACCCTTGATCCTGCCGCATGAGGTCACGCAGACCATGCGCCAGGATGAGCAGATCATCATCGTTCAGGGCCATAGCCCGATCCGCTGCGGGCGCGCGATGTATTTCCGGCGGAAAGACATGAACAAGGCGGCGAAGCCCAATCGGTTTGCCAAGCGTCACCGCTGATCGCAACAACGCATCAGCGCACCAGCCCCAAACCGCATTATTGACCGCGAGGGCGATAGCGCGCTGCCGGGTCCGTTTCGCCCGGCGGGGTGATCCAGTCGACGAACTTCGAATAGCCCGTGGAAACGCCGACGAAGCCGACGGCCGTGAGGAGGAAAACCCAGAAAGGCATCCCATTGGCAGCCTCGGGTTTGACGAAGGCGACGAAGGCGACCAACGGCATGATCAAACCACCGAGCATCATCACGTTGACGACCGGCCGAAGCAGGCAGAGGGCGGAATAGGCAAGATACCAGGCGCAATAGAGCACGCCGCGAACGACTGCGACGGCCAGCGTGGCAATCAGCAGAACGGCGTGTCGCAGCAAACGAAACAGCGGGTTGGTTTTCCCAGCCTGTGCGCTCGCTTCGAAGATGGGTTTCTCTTCGATCATCATGCCGACATCCTCACGCTGGAAGGTCGCGCCATCGGTCACCGGGCGGCGCATGCTCTCGGATTTCAGTGAGTCTAAACGGGGTAGAGGGGCGGGGCAAGCAAAGATCGGCGGGGTGAGCGAGGGGAAGCCCCTTGCGGCGAGGCGGCCGGTCGATCCGGCCGTTTCGCCCCGCGAGAGTGAGCGTCACCGAAGGCCGAGACGGCAACGCCGGCTCGGGGAGCGCCGGAACGGCGCGAGTAGGGAGCGGTCGGCCGCAGGCCGGCTCGCCCAAAGCGCCCGTTGTCACGAACTGCAAACCATCACGAAGATGAATCGAAGGATCGGGATCGATTCAAAACTGTCGTTGGACGCCAGGAGCGGGTCAGGCGATTCTCCGAGAATGCTTATTCAGCCCTATCATCTCTATGTCGAGCGCGTGGATCCTGACCGAAACATGGCACGCTTCTATACGCTCGCGATCGAACCGACGCTGTTCGGCACGCCGCGTCTGCTGCGGCGCTGGGGAAGGATCGGGACATCAGGTCGGACGATGGTGCATGATTTCGAACGGGAGGAGGAGGCTGTCGCGTTGTTTCTCGACTTACTGCGAGAGCGGCGTGCCCACGGATACCGGGTGAAGCGCATCGATGCACTGGCGCGCGGATGATGCTCGACAAAGATAGAGACGCGGGCGTGAGGCGAAGCCTCGGGGCGGGGCGCCGGTCGATCCGGCGCATCGGCCTCATCGTGCAAGGCAAAAGCCTCCCTCAGTGGGGAGGCTCGGCATCTTCGGCGGCGATGATCGCGGCCAGCTCGGCGCGAGCCTGTTCCAGCTCAGCCTCGATCTGGGCGCGTTCGGCCGGGTCGCAGTGGTTCGCTTCGCGGCGCAGTTCTTCGATGTGGTTTTCGAGGGTCATCGTCGTCATCTCCTTGATGATGTGAAAGTTGACGCCCGGGGTCGTGAGGGTCGGGCCGGGTCAAGGATCGCCGCAGGCGACCGGCGGAGCCGGCGAGCGGAGGAACCGATTTTCTGACGGCGCCCTTCAGGGCGGCGGCTGAAAATTGGAGGTGCCGCGAAGTGCTTGAGGCGGCGCGGGCTTCACGGCATGATCGGGTATCTGAGCAGACAGACCTTCCTCTCGTGGGGCACCATGACATACGCGCCGTCTCGCGTGATCGTGGCTGGTAGCACGCAAGGAAGCCGGCCCCTTGCGGGGCCGGTTCGGCTCTGCTCACTCCGGGTTGTTCCAGAGGAGCACCTTCCTGCCGTCTTCGCCGCCGGGTGCGGGGGCCAGATTCCCGAAGATGACGCCGATCTCGGGGGCCTCCATCCGGATCGAGACGTATTCTGCCCCGCTGCGCGGCGAGACCCGGTTCCAGCCCGCGCCGATCTCGAAGCCCGTGCGCTTGTTGATGACGCGGTAGTCCGGGGCGTCCTCGCGGGACTTGTGGGCGTTGGGGAGGACGGCGATCGGGGCATTGACGCGGAGCGTTGCGAAGACGCCTTCCATCGAGCCGTCGGCCTTGGTGGTGAGGTTTGCGATCGTGGATGCCATGGTAGTTCTCCTTCGGTTCCATCGGGACCGTTCCCGATGGCGGCAAAGGAGAGGGCTGACC
>VFQN01006693.1_pt1 | contig 12933 bp, 18 predicted proteins | sample 3512371 | NCBI WGS metagenome assembly VFQN01 (sample SAMN10412370, study PRJNA504923) | tailings metagenome | isolation source: Replicate 2 from Balatoc abandoned mine | place: Philippines: Itogon, Benguet | collected 2017-08-28
GGGGGGGGGGGGGGGGGGGGGGGGGGGGGGGGGGGGGGGGGGGGGGGGGAAGGGGAGACGGTGGCGGCGAAGGGGGCGACAGGGAGGGTGCTGACGGCGTTGCTTGGGCGGTTGGTGGAGACGGGGGAAAGAAGCCGCGGTACCCCACCAGCCGTACAGCGTCGATCACCTGACATCATGCAAAACAGATGCACGTGCCGTAAGAAGGCGCTGAGAGTATGAATGACAGCACGGGCAGTCTACCCACACGTACGTAGCTTACAAGCCGAACGGCAGTCCCTGGGACTCCACAACGACCATCATTCACGAGGCTGCACGCGCCCAGGTACGGTAACGTAACGAAGCGAGAGGCAATGCAGGCCACGTACCGTAGGCTGCATGAGCACGACCCCAATCCTCACCTTGTAACCGTTGTTGTAGATGCCGAACTACGCTGCACAGGTTGGGGTTTGGATAGGCATGCAGGGCATGGGTTAGATTGGCGCAGGTGCGCTCATTAGGCACTACATATAGGCACTACACTGTATGCCCGGTCCTGGACCGGCCAGCCACTACCGATATCCACGTCTCACTGCCACATTGCACTGCCAAGGCGCAGATAAAAGCTACCGCCGGTGCCGTGCATGCGCTCTGGCTAAATGTTGCTACCATACTGTCTGGTGCAAGGAATTGGCGACATAATCCGCTCATTGTTGTGCGGCTCAGTGTTCCGGTCTTATTTGACGGAAAATTCTGACTGCTCATAATTTCGGCGCCTTCGGGTCTGGAAATTCTGACAATCGTACATTTTTCAGGATTTCTGGGCAAATCCTGGGCGAAAATCCTCTTGAAAATCCTGATTCGGTCAGGATTCTGCCCAAAAAAATCCTAACAGGTAGCCAAAATGGCCGCCGAAATTATAATAATCCTGAAGACCGGGACACTGGTGCGGCTCCACACCAGTGTACCGTCGATGCACACATTCTTGCCACACGCACCTGACCAGTTGCCGCGTGCCTGTGAAGTTGCACGTGTACCTGCAGTCGGTGCATCAATCAATACAGCACCGGTAAGTGTACCGGTATCAACAGTAAACGGTCCGTGTAAATGGAGACCTCATGGCCCAATGCTGTAAGGTGCAGCCCGTGGCGTGTGACTTGAGCGCTTACAAAGGTCAAAGCACCATACGGCACCGTACGGCACCGTATCCCCGGAAGCTGTCAGCTGCCAGCCGTTTGGTGTTGGCATGCACACTTGCCACAGCGCACATGCCGCCGTGCCCACCTCTACTGCAGCTCTGTTACGCACATCCGCCCTTAAGCACCTTAGTACATCAGGTACGGTAGGCCACGTGCAGTAGGCAGAAGCTTTGACCAGGTTGCGCCCAGCCGCCCACGCGGGCCCCCCGTGCATACGGTACCCCGATCAGCCAAGTGCCCAGCCGCGCAACCACACAATGCCCAGTCCCGCAACAAGCCCAGCCGCGCAGAATGCCAGCTTCCATACGACGGATCCAACGCACGCCAGTACCGTAAAACACCACAGAGGGCACCTACATAATGCTGCAGGGCACGCGTGTCAGCTCACCACGTGGCATCCACGCCCGTGTTGCAGCGTGTGTTAGGGTCCGAGGGGCAGCTGGTGCTCAGCGTGCCTCCTCCTCTTGCCACATGTAGCTGCAGGTTGGGGGAGATGAAGCTACGCACCCGGTACACGATGAAGATGCCGACCTGGTGAGGTACCGTATGGGGTGGTGGTGTTCGGGTTAGCCGTCTTGTGAGGCCGTGGTTTTGCTGCGCTGACAGGAGCACAATGAGACCTGCCCAGTCAGGGCAACGCTCAGGTTTCGGGTGTGCGTGAGCGGTTTCGGGTGTGTGTGAGGAGCGCTACGTAGCGCACTGTGCTGGATTGTCCACGCAACCTGGCCGGGCAAAAGTCACAGGCCCCCTAGCCCCATACACAGCACCCACTCCACGGTGACGCCAGGTGCTGACCTAGCACAGCCCGAGTACAGCTAGGGGGGTGGGGTTTAAGCACAGGCAGGCCGTCGCCTTGGCCATGCTTCCAAAATCGTGACAATGCGTAAGTTCCATATTGCTCCTCCTTGTTGCTCCTATCCGTACAGCGAGAGGGGTGGGTAACCCCGTGTCCTTGATTGCCGGGATCAGCTCTGTCTCCCGAGTGGGACGGGGCTGGGCCCTGGAAGGGGACCAAAACTGTAAATCCATACATACATATTGTACATGTTGAGCTACCTCACATCTGGTAACGGCGTCTACGACGTGTGTGGCCCTTTCAGTACAAGTCCCAGTGGCTTACCCACCTGCACAGCGTAGAGTGGAGTGGTGAAGGTGACTGTGACGTTGGCGCTCGTCTGGCCGTTCTTTCCGGTAAACCACGTGCTCGCAATGACCATTGGGTCGGTTGGCTCCCCCGCCAGGCACTTGCCGGTTGCCGCTAACCACCGGCGCGCCCGCCAGCCCGCCAGCGGAGCCAGAAACCGCTGAGGAGGGCGACGTTACGGTCGTCGCGCCAAACGACATGACCTGTGTCGTACAGTCGTACAACGGCGCACCGCCGCCTGTCCAGGTGCTGCCCGTACATGACTGGGCGGCGGCTGGCGGCGGCTGGAGTAGGAGAAGTGCCGCCACAGCCGCCGTGGTGGAGCAGTAGAGGTTCAAGAAACGGCCGTGCATTTCCCCTTGCTGCTGCTGCTGCTGCTGCGGCTGTTTCTCCCAATTGCTGCTGCTCGTCGATACCATTACATGTTCCATCGGCCCGTCACATGCTTGGTGACGCGAATCGTGCCTCGACATACTGCGCCTTGGCCCCACTAGTCCAGGGCCTACAGCTTCCGTCCTCGGTCGCTTACCTCCTTAGTAACCGCACATGCCATCGCGTTCTAGTCCTCTTAACTTTGAACTGATATGCGTTGTATATCCCCTCACCGCATCCTGCTACCCACTAGTCCAGGGGTGGGAGGCGACCCAAGGCTGCAGGGCGGGGGAAGTGGGGCAGCAACTGCCAGCGCCAGCGGGCCGGATTGCCCAGCAGCACTGACCTACGCCAATTTCGCAGCGCCCATGTTCATGACGGCACTGTATAGTTTGTGGCGTTGCAGCGAGTCCGCTTGTCGTGACCAGACTGGGACGTCCCGCGGGTCGTTGGACGCTAGCAATTTTCCCTTTTGTCCAGTTTGAAGTGAGGATTGCTGCCTGATGAGCCATGCCGCTCGCGTTAGAGGTAGAAGGTCATTTGGGGTGCATGCTGCGCGTGATTGGGCCGAGCCTCCATCCGGGTATGGCGCGGATCAATTGCCCTAATGCTGTCCCATAAAGTCCTGTGAGTTGCACTGAAACTTCTTGAGATTGTACGCACTGACTGGAGGACAAGTTGTCTTCCGGACCTTGGGCGTCCAGCCCCAGCGTCCTCGCGACAAACGGAAGGGTACATGAATTTGTTGGCAATTTCTGTCATCAAGTAGGACGACACATTTCCGCGCCCGACTGCTCTGGCATAGTTCCGAGTTTGGCGTCATCCGACAGCCAAGGAAAGCTTCGGCCCGCTCAGCGCGACGTTGCTGAAACGGTGAGAAGGCTTGCACAGGTTGAGTGTTCGTAATATAAGTGGACGAATATTTGCGCCGAAGTAGGCATCATTTCTGCGGCTACATTGGGGATGCGCGTTCCACAGCTCTGCAAGATCCAGCTCTTAGCGTTCGCTGCTTGTCTAAGACCTTGGTCCGGCGCATAGGCAGAAAATGCCTCACATATCCCAGGTCAGCTGCTTGCAGCCCCAGTTAGGCTGCCGAGCACCGTGCCTCACCCCTCTGCGCTGCCGTAACGTCGTCCAGTGTTGCATTGCCACAGGTGCACGAACTTGCCATCCTCTACTGGAGCAATCATGGACTGTGTCTGTGCGAAAGGGGACAGGAGCATTGAGGAGGCTCCGGACCTGCGTTTGGACGTTCCCATGGAACTCACCCTGGCAGTGCTGGCGTGGCTACCTCCCAACGAGATAGCGCTCAGCGCGCGCCGCACATGCAAGGCCGCCGCGCAGCACTTTGCCAAAGAGCACCACCGCATCGCAGCCATCGACCAGCCCCTACCGCCACATGCCGCAAACGGGCCCCTGGAGGAGGAGGCAGTGGCGGCATTCCGCGCGCTCAGCTTTCGCCACAGGCTGCGCTCTCTCCCTGTCGCAGCCGCGTCCGGCAGCATTGCCAACCTGGACGTGGCGTTGCGGCTGCTGCAGCCGTTCATCTTCTCGGAGCTGTTGAGGAGTACCTTGTACCTGGATGAACTGCGAAGGGTCGAAAAGAACATCGACGATACTGGTACTGCTGCGATCAAAAGTGGCAACGTGGGGGCAGTTTCCTGGCTGCTGGAGCGCTGCCCTGGGCTGGTCGGCGGCTCACGCGCACTGGAGGCAGCTGCACGGCACTGCCTCCTGCCGCAGCTGCAGGAGGCGTGGGCAGCGCTCAGTGCAACCGACAGCAGCCTGGCGCTTGGCAGGGAGGTATTGGAGGCCGCTGCGGGTTCGGCAACGCCCGATGCCATTGCCAAAATGGAATGGTTGATGCAGCAGGGAGGTTGTGCGCTGATGTACAAGACAGCGGCAGCGGCGGCCTGCTCCGGAGACCTCAGCCGCCTGCGGTGGATGCGGGAGCGCGGGTGCTCCTTCGATAGCTGGGTCGTGCTTGAGGCAGCGTTGCGGCACGCAGACCTGTCCGTAGCGGAATGGCTGGTGGGCGAGGCCGGGTGCCCCTTCCCGGACCCGCAGATGGCAGATGATGTGGCGTCAGCCGCAGCCGCGAGCGGCAGCGTGGCTAAGCTGCGATGGCTGCAGGCTCGAGGCTTCCTCCCTGAGGTGCCGGGCGGGCGGCTTCTGGCGGCCGCAGCAGGATCGGGGTGCGTTGAGGCGTTGCGCTTTCTACACCAACGGGGCGGGGGCCCCCTCCTGGACCCCAGCGTCACCAGCATGGCCGTCTGCTCCGGCAACGTGGAGTGTGTGGCTTATCTCCGAGAAGTGGGCTGTCCCATGGACGGCGATATGTGCCGCAACTGGTACCGGCCTGGCTGCAGGGGTGGTCTGTCTATGCTGCGGTGGCTACTTGAGGAGGCGCTCGTGTCTGCAAGGAGCTTGTCGTTGCAAGATATCATATTACATTGGCCCAGCCCTACCGCAGCAGATCGCCGGAAGCTGCTGGAAGCCGTGCGGCTGGTCGTGCCACCGTCAGGCGGCAGCGGCTTGTTGGACGCGCATTCGCCTGCGGCAGGGGCGTACATAGCAGCGTGAGTGGGCGACTTCGCTGTGCTGCGCTACCTGCACGAGGAGGTCGGGGCCACGCTGGGGCCTTCTGTATTTGTGGGGGCTGCATACGGGGGCTGCGAGGCGATGCTGGAGTGGCTGGTGGGACGCGCATTCGGGCTGGAAGACGAACGCATGCGGGATCGCTGCTACTTGCACGCGGGGAAGCATGGGGACCTATGCACGCTGGTGTGCCTAAGGCGCCTGGGCGTGCAGTGGAGTGGGGAGATGCTGATGAAGGCGGTTGACGCCGGGGTGCCCCTGCCTGTGTTGCAGTGGATGTGGGGGCAGGGCGCGCGGTTCAGCAGTGCGGAGGAGCTGCAGGAGGCCGCTCGGCTGGCAGCAACGCAACGGGATGTGAAGAGGGGCCAGCCGGTGGCCGAGTGGCTGCTGGGCCTACAGCTGCAGGGCGTGGATGACGAGCGCTGTGGAAGGGTTCCCTTCTGGCGCCGGTCTGCACGACAACTCATTGGCCGAGGTGGTGTGCAGACGGGCGTTGCAATTGGCGCTATGCTCATCCTTTGGCGGTGGTGGGGCGCCTGGCTTAAGAACGCGTGTCGCAGGAGCACTGCATAACCCCCTCCCACGGAGGTGCAACGGACGCTTGCCTTGATTAGCAGACTGACTGTTGCGGGTTCTCCAGGGTGGCCGCTTCAACCAAGTGTCGTAGATCGTGGGCGGGCCACCACGGGTGGAGGCTTGGGCACCAGTCCCCTTTCTCCTCCGTTGCTACCCTGGGACCGCACCTGGCCGCATGACTAAAGCATCCTAAAGCATCCTAAAGCATCCTGCTGTGTGGTGTGGCTGCAGTGAGAGCCGTTGGCTGACTGTTCCTCGGGGGTGGGTGCGCCTGTGCACGGTTGGTGTTGCGTGGTCCAGCATGGTCGCTAGCTAAGAGTCTGCGCACGATGACGCCTTGAAGCATCGCCTGCACATTGCATTTCCGCATACACACTGGGCAGTTTGGGGCAGGAGGCTCCAGTATGACGAACGAACGTGCTCATGAGCGTTGCGTCTCGTGGGCTGACAAGAATCTTACTTTGTCCGCTCAACGGCGACACCCACAGCCGGCACCTGGGGCTGCGCTGGAGCGGAGGATTACCTCCGACTTGGAAGTTTCTGGTGCGGTGCGTGCGGTTCATCACTTACATCCTTGTGGGTTGGAGCAGTTTTGGATCCAGCGAATTACCGTACAGTATGGGGCAGAAAGCGGCGGCTGCAGCAGTCTGCAGTGGGCTTCCCATGGGCTCCCTTGTGTCGGTACCAGTTACGGTTGTGTGGCCCCACAGCCTGGAGTGGGTGGAGGTATTGCTGCAAGCAGTATGGAACATTGGCAGATCGGTCGACCCAAGGTACGTAACAGCGGGTCGTAAGCAGCGGCTCCGAAGCCGGGCCAGTGTCTCCAAACCGGCGTTTTTGTTGTGCCCGGTAACTGTCTCCTCTATTACTCTTGAGTCTCGAGCCCTACGGCCGAGGCCAACATTCATGACAGACGCATCTGCAGGCATTAGCGACGAAGAAAGACGCAAACGCAGTGTTTACTACCAGGCATGTACGTCCCCAGTAAAGGATGATATTCCCACTCTAGTGAAATGCCTTCGAACTGACCAAGGACCCCACAACCGGGTGAGCAAAGCGGAAAGCGCATAAGCTACCTCTAGCGCTCAGCACCTGATCCCGCCCATAGTTGCGTCATACCTTACAGTACCACCAGCTTCTCTTTCACACGTATCGCTGGATTGTGCGAAACTGGGGGGACAACTGTTTGCATGTCGACACCCCACTGCCCCGCAGCAAGAGGCAGGCTTCCTACTGTGGCACCATGCCCTGGACAGAGACAGTGTGTCAGAGCTGGTCAGCGGAGGCGTCATCAGCGCGTGTGTGTCCCTGCTCGACGCGCCCACTGTGCCCTGCACCGACAAGGCAGTGCTGTGCGGTGAGGCCGCAGCAGGCAGCAGCCGGACGGCCTTGTGTGGGCACACAGTTCACAGAGCAGCAAAAGCCCCAGCCTTCATGGCCCGCTGGTATGTGCCGCGCAACTTGTTTGGCATACAGCTGAAGCTCGGGTGTGACGTGCTGTGTGTAGGTATCCTTCTTGCCCTGGTAGCAGCGGATGTGGTGAACGGGGGCGCTGGCGACGTGGCGGAGGCGGTGGTGCGCTGCCGGGCCCAGACGGGCGCAGCATGCCTGGACGTGCTGCATGGGCTACTGCTGGCGCGTGACAACGACCTGGCTCGCAGCTGCAGCGCTAAGCTCCTGGCGGCGCTGGCGAAGGCGGTAAGCTGATGGGTTGGCCAGACCTGGTCCAACGGTGTGAAACCTACATCGTAGCGCGCGTCTGCGGGAGCAAGCCAGGTGCTGCACTCACCTACAAAAAGCCATATCTGTCCTGCTATTGTACTGCATGCATACCGTATGCTTGCGTTCCCCTGGTCAGCTACCCAGGGGGGTTACGCCCTTGCTAGCTGGCGCCACTGCTGCCATGCATCCTCTATTAGCAAATGCCATCCGCTTTCCTATGCTGTTGGTGGCTGCGCGCCATATGCATGACAGGCTGGACCCGCCGTGATGAAGTCTCTGGTGGTGGAGGGAGCCCTGCCCTACCTGCCCACCTACCAGGCGGTGTGGGCGGGGGAGCAGCGCGATGCGCCTCTCATCGCCGCAACGTGCAGGCTGGTGGAGCAGCTGGTGTGCCAGGTGCGGACATGTGTCGTGAACTGGCCGTGGAGGGATACATGGGCAGAAGCCGGGCCATGAGTTGAAGGACGAGGTCCAGTTTGACCCGAGGGTCAAGCCAGCTGCGAGCGCGCGAGGTTGAATTGGTGCAGCACTGGCCGGCGCGCAGGCACGACATCGGCACGCAGGCTGTGCGTCCCAATGTGCATGCCTACGTGGGCGTGCGTGTACCGCACAGATAGATTTAGCAAGCTGCCCAGCAGTTTTGGTAATACCGGTAGTAATTGCCTTGGGTAGGAGGGGCGACGAGTACAACGTCGACACGTGCTGACCCTGTACCCACCCGATTCGCTGACCTGACATGCGACAGAGCCCCGAGCTCGCGGCGGTGGTTGTGGCGGCCGGGGGCGTGCCCAGCCTCGACGTGCTGCGGAAGCACAAGGCGGAGGTCGCGCTGGAGGCGGCGCTGGGGCTGCTGGTCAGGCTGCTGGCGCTGGAAGAAGCCCGGAGCGAGCTGGTGGCCCAGGGTGAGCGAGGGAGGGCCTCCCCTGGAAAGAGTGCGCCAGGGGTGTGGGTAAACCTGCACCAGCTTATACGAGTACCGGTATGTGCCATGCAGTTTGTGCAACAAGCATGCACGACATCATGGAGGCCGCCTGACCATTTTGCCGCCTTGGCACACAAGACAACAAGGCAACTGAATTGCGTGGTGCTTTGATGCTCCCATTGCCGCTGCAAACGCAGGGGGTGTGCCGCTGCTGGCGGACGTCATGGGGCCGCCTCCCCGCGCGGTGCTGCGGTGGCAGAAGGAGCAGGAGGAGCAGCAGCAACAGCAGCAGCAAGAACAGCAGCAGCAGTCACCTGCCAAACAGGGGGCCGAAGCGACCGGGAAGCAAGGGAAGGAGCAGGGTGTGGAGCAGCAGCAGAAAGCGCAAGATGCGCAGCGGGCAAAGGTCAAGGGGCAACAGGCCAGGGGGCAGCAGGGCGACACGGGTCAGCAGCCAGCAGCGGCTGCTGCTGCGGGGAGGGGCGGTGGCGTGAACCGTGGCACCAGCGTGAGCGGAGGCGTGTTAGGAGCGCCTGTGGTGGTGGTTGATGGCGGCAGTCCAGAGTCCAGGTGATGACGGGCCTGAATGCAGTACGCGTTGCAACGAGCAATAGCCTCGTTACAGCAGGAGACCTCCTGCAACGCTCTGTGCGCTCAAACATTTCCAGGTGGTAGTAGTAGTTGTGTACCAACTTGTATCGACTTGTATCACCCCCGGATTTCCACATGTCCTGTGGTTGGCATGTTGTGCATGTCGTGCGGCTGTGGCAAACCTTTGTGGGAAGCAACAGAGGCGTGTTGTACCTGTGCCGCAGGAGGACTGCTGCCAACAGCCCAAGCTTACCCCTCAGGGAACCGTCGCTGAGCATCTTTTCCAAGGTACGTCCGCAGCCGTTTGGCCGTTATGTACGACATGATTACGGTGCACCCTCACTTGGCCATGCCATTTTTGGACGCCACGCACACCGGTGCGTTGGTACAACTTCTATGGCATACGGTGGCGCTGTTCGGTGGCCGCCGTCCGGCATGTCGTACCACAGGTGCAAGGGACCTCGTGCGGCGCCAACAGCTTGCCAGGCAGCCCCAAAGCGGGGGCAAGCTGCGCATCGTTATCCACGGAGCGCAGCCTGTCCAGGGTCGCACCGGACGGTGCCTCCTCCTCACCATCGCCACCCCAGCCTGGTCCCGACATTGCCACCAACCGCTCGGGCGTGCGGTGGATCATGCTGCCCGGCCTGGAGCTGGCAGGGGCTGCTGCCGCCTGCCTCGCAACGCTGACCCAGGTACGAAGCGCAGCTGCTGATTTTCTCCGCGTCAAGGGGTGCCCTGAGTGGAGACGCGTTTTTAAAAAAGCGTGCCGCGTTTCTGTGTGCATGGCAGCTATGCCAGGCGCAGCCGCATCATGCGTAGGAACAGTGGATTGGTACCGCAGGTGCGGTGCGCCCTGCGCCGCCGGCACGTGCCATGGCTGCGCGTGGGTATGCATGGGGGTGTGTACGGTGCGTGTAAATGGGTGTGCATGCGGTTACGCTTCTGGGCCTGGCAAGTGAGTTGCTGCTGGGCCTGGGCTAGGGGCCGCTGTTCAGCAACGCCAGGCCGCCCCTTGCGTGCTGGACACCCGCTATAACCGTGCTAACCGCTGCCGTACCGCCGTCCCCAGAGCCCCGAGTGCATGGAGGAGATGGACCGCCGCTGCACGCTGCAACGCATCCTGCCGCACCTGGCCGCCGCGACCACCCCCAAGACGGGCGAAGGTGGGTTGACACACAGGTCATGGGTTGTATACGGCCTGCAGCTGACACGAATGAGCGTGAGAGCGGTTATCATATTGGGAGGGCTGCTCCTGTTGCGGTACCGTACCAGTCTGGGCTTCGCTGTCTCACACGGGAAAAGTGCATGCGGACGCCGATGCCCGAGGCCCATCAATATCATTTGGCCGCCTCTCCTCGCCGTTGGTCCTGATCAACCTCCGTGCTCTCCAGGTACACCCTCCAATGGGTCTGTGTACTCGACCACCTTGTGAACTGTTGCTCTGTACGGGCATGTTGTACAGGCACCAAGAAGTCCAAGAAGGGCGGACTGGCGCTGTCCGCCGCCGCCACCGCCGCGCTGCGCCCCCTGATGGCGCTGCTCAAGTTCCTGGCGCTGACCAACGCCAACCGCTACCGCGTCGCGCGCTACGGCGCCCTGCCCGCCGTGGTCAGCCTGTACGGCGGCACGGCGGACTTCCTGCTGCGCACGCACTGCCAGGTGCGGCCGCTTGCGTGCTGTGACGTGTGCCGGTGAGCTAGGCGTGGACAGGTGTCCAGGCAGAGGATGTGATGATAAGTTACAGCTAGCAGCGGAGCAGTGACCGAATACCCTGCTTCTGGCTGTGCGGATTGGGAAAAAAGCCGTGCTGGCTGCGTCACAAGCACGCTGTGCGCTGGGCACTGCTGGGTGCGTCGGCTTGTGGACGTATGAACGGGTGCCGCAGCGCAGGTAGGCTGTGCGCTGCGGGCATGGCACGTAATGCACACGCCTTCAAGGGCTACGGACGTAATCCTTGATGGACAGATAGCCCCTGGACCATTTGCGTTCCAAACCCAACTCGTAGGGGCAAGTCGCCATATGCTAGCGCACTTCGTACAGCTGTTGTGCACCCCATTTCCCTGCCGTGGCCCTGCCCAAGCACAGGCCATCCTCAGCAGCGTTGCGCTCATTGCGGAGAACGGTCAGAGCCTGCAGGAGGCCAAGATGCCGGAGGAGGTGCGTGGGTGTGTACTGGCTGGGCAGGTGTATTACGGTTAGCTAAGACACAGTACGGTACCAATGCGCCGCCGTTGTAGCTGCCCGAGGAGGTGAGTGGCGATGCAGTTGCAGGATTGGAAGCATACCGTAGCACATTGCAAATAGGTTGTGGGAAGAAGCGAGGCCAGAAGCATGGGGCGGTTGCTAGGAGTGGTTAGCGGGAGGCTAACATGCCGGTCGAGGTGCGTGGGTTAAGTAACGGTGGCCGAGCGCCTTTGCATTTAGCCAAGGCCCAGCGGCGCAACAGCACATCCTGCTGCAAACTATGGCTGCGAACTTCATGCTAGGCTGCGTTGCTGCCTTCACGAGCACGGTTCGCGCTTGCGTTCCGCTTACCTTCCTGCCCCAGTGAACCCACTGTGGCAGGGGGAGTGTTCCCCTGGTGGCGAGGTGTGGAGTGTTCCAAGACCATCTCCTATAATGCGCGCGTGCCCGTGCCAGCCCCTCACAGCCTAGCATGCATGCTTCCTCCCACCTTCAAGCCTCTCCTCTTTACCGTGACACGTGTACGTACCCGCTGCTGTCACCTGTGGCTGTTGCCGCAGTTCCTGGTCCCCAACCCCATGCGTCTGGCCCCAGACGAGCGCCAAGTCCTCCGGATCGAGTTCCCAGGGGAGGGTGCTCTCGACTAGCGCTGTTTGCATCAGCCATGCAGCGCTTATTCATCAATTGCGCTGGAACAGGCATCTCTTCGTCTTTTGCAGCCCAAACGCTGTGGGCCCTTCATTCAACACGTTACAGTACCCGTTTGCTACGCTGGATTGCTGACAGGGGATCGTAGAGGGAGTCGGGCTTTGGGAAGCTCATTCATTGTTGGCTGGGTGCGAGGCCGCAACGGACGCGGCACATTATGAGGTCGGGTGGCTAGTCCGTGGGAGTGGTGGTAAGGCACGTGCCATGGCAACTTGGCAAGCGCAGGGGAGCTCTCATGAGCAAGCGGGCGTATACCGTAGGCTGTCTGGCTGAAAGAAGGGACACAGTTTTATGCTCCGGTTGTCAAAGGAGCAGGGTGCATCGACGGCCATGTAACATACAGCGCATCCGTGTACCACTTTACCTGCTGTGGACAGGCGCTCGGATTGCAGGTATCACCTACACGCCTACACCCCGTCCACACCGGTACGGTACCCGCTTCCATGGCAGTAGCCCCAGGCGCCCAGCCAGGGAATGACTCTGCATGAGAGCCTTTAGGAGCGCGAAGCTGCCAATTCAGCCATGCATTACGAAACAACCAGACCTAAGACCTCCCAGAGACACGCAAGTACAACGTGCACCGCTCCACAATGTTCGACCATTGCAATAGTTTATCGCTGCTATTGGACTGGTCACTTTCACCCTTCCGGTGTCATTAGTCCTGCGTAGTAGCACGGCAGGGGCGGACAAAGCGCCAGCCTCACGGCAGGGCTGCCTGACACGACCAACCAGCTGCAATGGTTAGTACCTAAGCAATGCAAAGTTCTGATCCCCTGTCCCTCCTGCCCCTGGCATCCGTCTTGCTACTCCTACTGCCCCTCCTGCCCCCGTTGGCCCTTTTCCCCCCCCCCCTCCCCCCCCGCCCCCCCCCTTCCCCCCGCCCCCCCCCGCCCCCCTCCCCCGCTCCCCCCCCCCGCCCCCCCCCCCCCCCGCGGCCC
>VFQN01006694.1_pt1 | contig 12933 bp, 15 predicted proteins | sample 3512371 | NCBI WGS metagenome assembly VFQN01 (sample SAMN10412370, study PRJNA504923) | tailings metagenome | isolation source: Replicate 2 from Balatoc abandoned mine | place: Philippines: Itogon, Benguet | collected 2017-08-28
ATCCACAGCGCTTTACAGTCATTCGCTCAAGCCTCAAGCACCAGCCTTTCCTCGCCTTCTCTCTGTAACCGGCGCCAAGGAGCTTCGCAGCTTCTTATCTGCAAATCCTCATCAAGATGTCAACCCTACGTCAGTTCAGCTGCCGCGCGATGCCGTCTCGCGCTTCCTCCGCGTCCCAGCGCCTCGCCCTCGTTCCGGGAACGCATACAGCGCGTAACCGCCTCCCGCGAGGACAGACGCCATCGAGGCTGTCCCGCACAGCCCCCACCACATCTACTTCTATTTCGCCGGCGTCCGAGGTCCCGCAGGCCCTCTACAAGCAGGGCCTCGGCGACCCCAACGACATGCGGACATCCCGCATGTCACAAACCGGCGCCAGCGCCGCCGCGGGCATCAGCGGCCCGTTTACATCCGTCAGTAGCCTTTCCTACGCAATCCCAACAACTCCCGCCGTGCCCGACAAGATCGTGGCCCGGGCCATCGCGTGCGTAATGCCCGCATCCCTCGCGACCGTCGACCACCTCCCCGCCCGCAACGCCGCCCTAAACGTCTCGGTGGTTGTCCTGGCCATCGGCATGATGCTATGGCGCATGCTGAGCTTCATCGACGACGCGATGACGTTCCCGTCCAAGTACGCGGTCGAGCGCGCGGCCAAGATGACGACACAGTACACGCCCCCGCAGCGCAGCTTCCTTAGCCTCCCAATCCTGCCGGTGGTAAGTGACTTTTGTGCAATATAAGATACACCGCGCAACTGGTGCTGGTATGGCTTATGCGTTCGCGCGCTTTGTCGGTACGGCAAGAAGCTGCGCGCTCCGTTGCAACGTTACCTGCGCAGCTGCTTCCCTTCCCCCACCCCACGTGTGCCCCAGGCCTGACCCCCGATCCTTCCCCCTCCCTTTCCCCCCTTCCTCCCGCCCCTCAGAGCCTGCTGTCAAGCCACTTCAACGCCGCCAACGTCCCCCGCGAGGAGCGTATGAAGCTGGTGGGCTCCTACCTGGCCCAGGCCGGCTTCGTTGTGACCCTGCTGCTGCGCACCCACGCCGACCTGGCGCGCTTCATGCCGTTCGTGCTGGAGGTCAGCCGCTTCATCGGCCACGTGCACCTTGAGTTCGTGCTGGCAGACGACGTGCGGCCCCTGGCGCAGGAGGTCAAGGAGCTGTGCAACCGGCCGGACATCTGCGTGGGCGAGGTGCGTGCGCGGACGAGTGGGGAAGGGAGCTTCAATGGCTTGTTGCTGGTTCAGGGATGCGCGTATCGGACTGAGCACGTGTATCAGCGCAGCGAGTGCATGTAGCTATCTTGTTATAGTACCACTTTCAGCCTATCACTTTGATTCTTGCTGCTGTTTTCTTACATTCGGCCATGCACACCAGTACACTCCCCTGATGTCAACTTGCTAACCCACGCGTCAGCACCGCGCGTGCATTCAACTCCAGGCATGATGCACGAGTCATCCCGCACACGGCCATACAAACACGCTGCTTCAACTGCAACTTTCTGACTCTATCCGCCACCCTCCGCCCCTCCTCCCTCCCCGTGCTCCCCCAGGTGTCTGCGCCCTCCGACAGCCGCATGGTCATCCAGACCAGCAAGGCGGCCTACGTGCTGTCGCTGGACGACCCCGCCACCACCTGCGCCCACCTGCACCGCGCGCTGCACCGCCAGGTGGTGCACGTCAACAACTGCAGCGGCCGCTTCAACCTCCGCCCCGACCCCAACCCCACCGGCAGCCTCGACGCAACCCTGGAGCAGATGCTGCACGAGGAGCGACAGCAGCAGCAGCAACGGCTGTGAGGCAGCACACACACGCAGCAGCAGCAGCTGTGAGAAAGGGGCAGCTGATGGCCCTGCTGATGGCACGTTCTGGGCTGTCAGTCGACGTGCGCCGCTCGGATAGTGCCCCAACGGCTTTGGCTCCTGGGCAGCTGTGCGGCAGCAGTAGTGGGGCTGCTGCCGGTCTCGTACACCACGCACGGCGTGCACTGCCGTGCAAGGTGGCTTGGTTGTGTCGCTCGTCAAAGAAGGAGAAGAGTATAGTATGTCCTCATAATTCCTCAGTTAGTAGGTAACTAGCTAGTGGGGGCTAGTGCAGGGGCGATCGGCCAAATTTGCACCGGAGCGCCCTCTGCCTTTGGGTGGAGAGCGGGTGGGTAATGGCCCAGGGCGCGAGCTGGCATGAGCTGACAAGTGGTGTTGGGTAACCCGCGTCAGCCCCCTCTAGGTGCTGTTCTGCATTGTTTGTTGGTGGTTGCGTGGTTGCAAGGTTGGGAATTCGCATTGGTTGGGGGCTACCGGTAGCCACATACTTTATTCGGGAGGCGCTGAGAGACATTGCGGCTTGAGGCAGGGTGGGGCACGCACTAGGCACTACCACTGCTACGCTCTGGGCACTAGGGGAGCTAGGGAAGCACAGGGAGACACATGATAAACAACATACCGCCAGCTAGAAGCTACAGACTGTTCGCAACTCCTGCCTTGGTTGCCTTGCGGCGTGAATGCGGACGGATGCAAAGTAAGGGCTAGTTACAGCGGGACTGGCCGTAACCATTGCATGCTGTACGTATGTGGAATTTGGGCGCTTAAATAATGCATGAGAGATGAGACAAACGAATGAGCGAAATACTCGGTTGACTGTTGCTCGTAACCTGATGCAGCCTGATGCATTGCGCTGCTCCGCTTGATCTTGCGGCTGGGTGGGGACGCTGTACGGCATATGCAAGTGTCCGTACATTGGAGCGCATGACGTTAATAACCGAATGCCTTCCCTGGACTGCGTACTTACTGCCATGTGACAACGAAAGGAACTTGCTGTTGGTTCCGGGCTCGCTCATTTGACTCGACTGGGCTGTACGGGGCTGGGGCTCTAGAAGTTGACTAACAGCTGTACAGGTACGAGGTACGCACGCAGCGGCAGGCGGGGCAGCGGTTAGTTTCCTGATTTGCATTCATGGCATGGTGCAGCGTGTCAGCATGCAGACGTGCTTCACTGCAGCTAATACACAAGCAGCGCTCTCGCCCTCAGAGCAGCATGCCTGGGCATGCCTGGTGCGCACTACGGATGTGCGGAACCGACGCAACAAGTTCCCATAGCCGTGAAGGACACGCACTTTGCACGGACAGCTACGTGCGGCTGTGTCCTTCCATGCCTTGCATAGCAGGAGCTGTACTCCCCGCCGGTCCCCGCCGCGCAGTGCAGCAGCAGATGCAACAAGTGCCAGTGAATGCAGGTGGGGGCCCCTCATATATCCCACGCACAGCGCACATTCCAGCCAGTTCACTCCGGATAGCTCCGTCACATTATGCCTTGCTTTCCTGTGCCGCACCAGCCCCGAGCCTCCACCCAGGGGCACTGGCTGGTGTACGGTAAACCGCCGTGGAGGCCGCGACACCCCTAGGTGCGAATCCCGTACGGTACCCAGGCAATCTTGCGCCCCGCCAACCCTATCCACTCACTCCGGCGCTCAAGCAGCGTTCACACCTGTAACCTGACACCCACGCCAATAGAATTCCACCCAACACCTCTCGCTGTCACCCCGAGCCACGGTCTGCCACACCCCCGTGCAGCACCAGCATCCAGTAGGCTCTCCGTCCTGCTGCTGCACCAGAGCGCCCTTGGCCCCCTGAACCAGCCATTACCCCGTGTCCTTCCCCAGTTGCCTCACGTCAGTTGCCCCGGGCCATGGCCTCCCACAGCTCCTTCTCGTGCTGCTCGGGGGATTTGAACCCGGGGTCGCGGTAGGAGCGCCACGAAAAGGCGTGGCAGCCAAGGCACAGGCTTTCGCTGGCCCACGTGCGCTGGCCCCTGCGGCGGGGGTCGGAGGATCAAACGGGGTCACCCAAGCAGCTTTCAAAGCCGGCAAGCCAGCGAGCCTCGTCCTTTATGGCAGCGGCGGTGGTCATTAGGCGCGGTCAGGCAACGCACGCTCCAGAGTGTTCATGATACTAGATGCCGCTAGGACACAGGGGCACTCACCTGCACCAGGTCTGTGGTCCAGTAATCCGCAGGAGGGATGTGGCGCCCAGGGTTGAGGGACGGACGTAGCAGGGCGCAAGGGGGCGTGAGCCTATGGTGAGCCGGATAGACTTGCACACCTCCTGGAGCTGCGAAGGAGGTGTGCCCATGTCCCCAAATTGTTTGCTCCGTTTCGACCCAAGAGTCAATCATGTACCGTACAAGTGCGGTCTGAAGGCAAGCAAGGCCTGTGCAGCTGTGAGCCAAGGCCCAGACTCCCAGTTGCCCCTAAGCTACCGGTAGCAAACACTCCCGAAGCCGCCACACGCTGCCCTCCGCATGCACAAAGTAGTGCTCCTTGGTGCCGCTGCCCCATTGACACTTTGCCCCACCTGCCACCATGCCCTGCTCCCACCTTGCCCCACGCCATGCTCCCACCTGCACTAAGTTATGCTCCTTGGTGTCGCTGCCCCCACCTGCCCCCACGCCCTGCCCCCGACACCCTCCCCACCCACCTGCACAAAGTAGTGCTCCTTGGTGTCGCTGCCCCCGCAGCCCAGGCAGGCGGGGAAGTCCTCGTTGCGCTTCCAGCGTGCGCTCCACTCGGGCACGGCCATGACCTGCGCGCGTGAGGTAAGGCACGTAGCAGCCACGTGGCAGCATGTCACGTAAGGGTTAGCACGCTGAGGACATCAGGACGTGTTACTCTGGCAGTTGTTACTCTGATACTTTCGTGTCGCGCAAGTGTAGGCAGCGGGCTGGAGACAGGCACGCAGCTGAGTGTGAGCCCAACGAAGCCGCAGGGCCGTGCGTGGTAACAGGGCAAAACATGGTGCCGCAGTGAAACACGAGCTGGAAAAGGGAGGGCAAGTCGGTGGCAATGGATCAGCTTTGGGAGGGCGGCAGGGCACCTGGAAGGGAAGCAGCACATGCAAGGCACGATGTCGCACACACTCATTACTAAGGAAACGGCAAGCAGAGGCGGACTGCAGTACAGCGGCCCACTCGGGCCTGCCACTGCGCACTGCCCATGTTGTGCGCACAAGCAGCCTGCAGCCTGCTGCAGCTCTCACCCGGTACCCGCTGCCAACAGACGGGTTGATCTCCACCGGGTCCCCGGACATGACCTGGGGGCAGAGAGAGAGCGGGGGTCGCTTACGATGGTGCCGCAGACCCCATCCCTGTGGCAAGGCCAGTGGGGCCTCGTTGAGCGCCATGGATACGTGTCGGATTGCAATGTCGAGGTGTGCAACAGCTGCACGAAGACTTTCTGTACGGTGTGCAGTACTCACTCCCAGGGTACACAAGTACCCCACACCAGTAGCGTGCTATTAGGGCCCGTGCTGCTCAACAGGATCTCCCATGGACGACGCAAAGCCCCAGCCCCTTACCCCGCTTGTGATGGTTGGATACGGTAGCTTGGTGGTTGGCTGGGCAGGTATAACCTGACGTGCCGCAGCAGGCTGCATGCAAGTCCGACCCACACAACCCTACCCGCTGCACGACTCACCTTGCGCCACTCCACCCGGTGCACTGGAGCCCGGGGCTCCGGCCCCACGGCCGTCTCCAGCGGCGCCTGCAGGCTGTCGCAGTAGCGGACGGCGCGGGCGGGAGCAGCGGCCGGGCTGGCCGGGGGCGGCACGGTCGGGGCCATCCTAGAGCGTGGCTACGTGGAAAGGAAGCGGGCGCTGTTCTCGCGCTCGCCGCAGGAGACGTGCAACTGCTTCGGGCTAAGATTTAATCGAGACAGCTTGAAGCAAGCTTTGTTGATTATTGTTGTTCCTAGTGTAGCTGCAGCATCAGGAGGCCTTGGGTTAAAACCTTCGGCCCTGCCTAGAACCGCTGCCGAGGTTCCATGCTTCATTTCCCGAACGCTCCGATGGGTGCCGCTAAGTTTCACGTAGCTGTCAGGCTCGCTCTGAAGTAACGTAGACGTATGCACCACAGACACCGGCAGTTGTGCTTGTCATATCGGTACTGCGCACGACGGCCTCTCGGGCCTCCAATGTGTCCCAGTACAACAGGAAGGGACAGCGGTGCGACCACCACTGCCTGACCATTGCTACACCGTTCTCAGTGACACACTCACGCCATGTGTGCATAAAACCCATGATCTTGACCTGCTATGCGCAGCAGCCAGCACCTCACGTCCTAACGCACAGGAACAAACCACTGCCACCGCCACAGCCCAAGCCACTTGCTTCGCCCTCCAACAATACCTGCTAGCCAGTATGCTATTTTGTCCACGCAACTGCATCGCTATGCACAGGCACAAACAAGGGTGCCTCCAGGCCTCCTGCGACTCCATGTGCCTTCTTGAGCCTCACCAAGGCACGAGCACCTAGGGCACGCGGCACTGGGGCGTAACCCACAGATGTAACCCCATTCGCCCCGTTGCCCCCCCATGCCACTTCACTTCAGGATTGACCCAGAAAGACAGAACCTCAAGCAAAGAACAATATTCACCTTCTTCATGCGTCAAACTTGGGGTTTCGGGCTTCAACAGACAGCAGTACTGTAAAGCCATTTGGTGCTATGTGGGCACCAACCACGCCACCACATGGCCATTTCAGCGCCACCAAACGGTCAGCAGGCAACTTGTCACTAAAGTGCAGAACAAGAGGGTCACCATTCATCCACTGCACGTTGCAAGACAAATGCAGTACTGGTCAAACCTAGTGCGAGGCGTTAGGAAGCTGGCATGCCGGCTTGCTCAGTTGACGTTGAGCCTGTGCGGGATACTCATGTACCGTACCCAGGTACGTGCCAGGCACGATGTAGGTGGTAAAAGGAGTTGCACCTACGCTAAAGACCAATCCAGCATGACCATACCGAAGGTAACAAAACATGCCTGACACAAAATTAGGCCAGTGCTGCTCCATAAGAGCGCCGTGTGCTAAGGCAGCAGCACAGGGACCGCAGTCATGCCACCGCTACTGAGCATTAAGACACGAGGCTAAGACATTGCATGATCCCTGCGATACTAACATGCACATGTCGCATAACTAGGCATGCCAAGGTGCCCTCTCGCAGCCCGTTACTATGTGGGCTTATGGATTATTCATCAAGCACATCCAGCAGATTGATTTTGCCTGCAACACGTACTGTACCACCTGCTGCAGCGACATCATAGCAGACGCGAATGCGCTTGACCCAAAATGTTAGCCGTTACCCAGTCTCCTTTCACGGCACGGCCTCAGACGTGAGCCATACTGCCGCGCTTGCTGCGACGAAAACGAACACACAGCACAGTCCCCGTTTCCCCCTTACCCACCCCCGTCCCAACCAGTTATAGCATTCGTCCGGGTGAGTGTCTGTAATGCAATGCTTCCCCTCAGCTAGCAAACCCACTCAGTAATTGAGCGTTTCCCGACACCTCTGCCTCATCGTGCTTCAACACTACCGTATACCACCTTCCCCAGCCCCAGAGCACAGCCTGAGCATGTCCACCAGACAGCTCGCAAGGCCTTCAACCGCCACCCTCCCCTTCCTTAGCCCCCTAAACACACCGTAAGCCCGCGCCCAAACAAACTTCTGAAACCTCCAACACACGTACTACTTGCGTGGCAAGGCCCCTATTTCCGCCGAGTACCATAGCGTCGATAGCCCCTAGTACGACACCTCAAACAGCCACATCCCCTAGAAAAGCTATTAGCAGGCACACGCTTTGCAGCGAGCGGGCCCAGCACAGGCGAAGTCTCAAGAAACCCTAACCCTTACCCTGACGCCCCTTCCCGACGTTCCACTCCTGTGTTCTTGGGTCCTCACAACCTCACCCCGCTGCAGCGGATGGGCCCAGCACGGGCGCCAGGGCCTCAGCCAGCTGCATGCACAGCACCCCAGGACAGCACAGCCATGCCAGGCTCATGCAGCAGGAGGGGGCGGGCCCAGCGCAGGTGAAGCCTCCCATTCCCTATCCTCACAGCTTCACGCAGCGGGAGCGGGCGGGCCCAGCACTGGCGCCAGCACCTCCGCCAGCTGCACACGCAGCAGCTCCGCCGTGGGCCCAAACTCCCCCGCGTACTCGCACGTGGTGGCGGCGTCCCGCGCGCCCGCCATCAGGCCGTACCACTCCACCATGCATTCGGCGGCTGTCAGCAGCACGGGGGCGGCCCGCAGCAGGCAGCTGCTGCTGTTGGTGTTGGTGGTGTTGGTGGCGGCGTTGCGTTGGGTGGTGCGGCAGGCGGCGGCGGGGGCGGGGGCGGCAGCCGCAGCGGCGGGGTCGCTAGGGGCATCAGCGTTGGCGCCGGCGGGAGCAGGCGTGGTGTCGTTCATGCTTGTGGTGGTGACGGTGGCGGTTTTGCAAGCAGCAGCAGCAGCTCCGGTGGAGGTGGCGCCAGTCTGTCTGGGGCTGCTAGGTGCAGCTTCCGGGTTGGACGGTCCCTCTCCGCTGCTTCCTTGGAGCCCGTTCGCCAGTGGCCCATTAGCGGCTGCTGCAATTTCCGGTGCCTTCGGTGCATCCCCACCACAGCCAGTGGCGTCCATGACGTCGTCGATGTCTCTTGCTGCCTTGTCCCCCTGAGCGGAAGTCCCGGTGGCGTCAGCGGCGGCGGCGACGGCAGGAGACGGCGCTTGCGCATCCGCCGTGACGACGGTCGCTGGCGCCGCCCTACCAGGGCTGGCGGCGGCGGCGGCGGCGGGTGCAGCGGCGGCGGCGCTGACGGCTGCCTCCCTAGCTCGCACCAGCATACGCATCATGTCGCTGAGGCAGCGGCGGAACGGCGGCAGCAGCGTCGCCGCCAGCCCGCCCTGCTGCTGCACCGCCGCCAGCGCCCGCGCCGCCGCCAGCTGCGCACGCGGCACCGAGGCCAGCAGCTCCCACGCCCGGCTCAACGAGGCGCCGTTGCTTGCCGCCACCGCCACCGTCACCGCCGCCGCCGCCGGCGACGCGATGGCATTGGGCGCGATGACGCGCCCGGCGGCGGCGGCGGCGGCAACGGTGGCGGTTGGCGTCGCCGTCGCCGACGCGGGGTGCGAGGCGAGAGCGCGTGCCCTCCCGGCGGCGAAACGGTCGAGCTCGGGATGGCCCAGCGGAGGCGACTGAGGGCAGACCAACAGAGTGCAGTCAGGCAATGTACGTACCGGTCATAATCGGGTTGCGCTGACAAAAGAACTTGGCACGACTCTGCACAAACAGGCTGGCTTTCAGAAGAGTGGAATCAGGCGTTCCATGCAAGCCTACGCCGCTTACCGCCAATGCCCCTGTAACGGTTGGGAGCTGCCCCGCCAACGGGCTCCCGTCCACCTCCATCGCCGCCGCCGTTGATGCTGCCAGCGGCGTCCCTGCCACCGCCGGCGGCTGCTGCGGCGCTGGCGCCGCCGCCGCCAGGCTGGACGCCAGCAGCGCCGCCGCCACCAGCGTGCTCCTGTCGCCGCCGCCGCCGCCGCCGGTCCCGCCGTTGATCCCCGCCAGCAGCGCCCGGGCCACGTCCGCGCCCAGCTGCTGCAACAGCACCGACACTCCACTACCCTCCACCGCCGCCGCCGCCGCCGCCCCGCCGCCGCCGCCAGCGCCGATCCCAGCTGCACCGGCGCCCTGGGCCCATGTGACGGCCGCCGGCGCCGCGTCGCGCTCAACCTGGCCCAGCACAGCCGCCGCCGCCGCCAGCGCGTCCAGGGCGTCGCCGCCGGCGCTGCCGCTAGGCTTCCTGACGGCCAACCCTAGGCCACTGGGTGCCCCCGTCAGCCGACGGCGCAGAGGATCCCGTCCGACGCTGCCGCTGCCGCCGCCACCGATGATAGCAGGACCAATTCCGTTGGCGGCGGCTACCGCAAACGGCCCCGCTGCCGCCAGCCGCCCCTCCGCCAAACCCGGCGAGCCGCCTCCGCCGCCACCTCCAGATCCGGCAGCTGCCAGCATCTGCCCTCCCAGCCTCGCTCCCAATCCAACGCCCACCGCGGTGTCGCCCAGCAACCCCGCAACGGTGCCGAACTCCGAGGTGCGCTGCCGCTTCAGCGGCTGCCTCACCCCCTCCATGTCCACCTCAACGCCCTCGTTCTCGGCCTCGGCAGTAACGCCCTCCGACATGGCCTCGTCCCCGTCCCCTTCATCCTCCGTGCCGCTGGCAGCCACGCTCGCCTCCCTCCAACCGCCGTAACCAACCGCCCCCGCCGCCCCAAAACCCCCGGGCTCGCTCCTTCGCCCCCGCCCGCCCTTGCCTGGCGTAGTGGCGCCCCCGCCCTCATGGCTGCTGTGCGACGGCTGCACCTGCGACACGTACGCCGCAGCCTGCTGCTTCCTCTGCTGCTGCTGCAGCATGAGCTGCTGCAGCTTCGCCTCCGCGTTTCTGGCCGCCACCGCCGCCGCGGAGCTGCCGCCAGGCGACCCCGACGCCCCAGCTGCACCGCTGCCTCCGCCGCCGCCGCTAACTGCCGGCGCGGCACCGCCAGTCGTCCCCGCCGCCGGCGCCGCCGCATCATACACCTCCCCCACTCCCAACTCCACAGTTAGGTCCGGCTCTAGCTTGGTGTATCGCAGCTTGCGGTTGTGCATCTTCTGGGTAATGGGGATCTGAAGTGACAGGCAGCCGTGCGATCCGGTGGGCCCGATGAAGCACTGCATCTCCTCAGTGCCGCTGTGGGGGCTGCCAGCGGCGGCGGCGGTGGCGGCGCCGACCCGTGGGTCGTTGGGTCTATCGTCGTCAAGGTACACAACGCGTACGGAGACGGTCTGGACGCCGGTGCGGTACGGCACGGGCAGCGCCTGCGTGGCGGCGTAGCAGAGAGAAGGCAGTTGCAAGGGTGTGTAGTCATTGTGGCAGAGCTGGAAGGAGTATGTCAAGCGGCAAAAGCACTGTGTTTTGGTCCAGTATAGCGCAGTGCGTGCAAACGGATGCGAGAGAAGGCATGCTTCAAGGGCCTTCTGCACTGCAAGGCCGCTTACCTGTAGGATCTGCGAAGGTAGCGGCAGGTGTTTCTTGCTGCCCACGATGCCCGAGCACGCACGCATGAGCGTGGGCTTGCCGCCGCGCCGCCGGAAGATGGTGATGGGCAGGTTCTCGCCGTTGGCGCCCTTACCGGGCCGCCGGAAGGGCGCGTCCGCCGCCGCAGCCGCCGCAGCCGCCGCTGTCTCTGCCCCTGACCCCGGGGCCGTGCCACCGGCGGCGGTGGCGGCAGCGGCAGCCACCGCGGCCGCCGCCACAGCAGCCGGGTCAAAGCCCTCTGCAAGCGCCGCCATTAGCGTGTTTAGGGGCACGGGTGCCGCGGTTGGGTTACTGCCCGCTGCTGCCGACACCACCGCGGTTGCCGGGGCAGCAGCGGAGGCGGACGGCGCACCGGCATCCACACCCTCGTCTAGCTGCCGCTTGTCACCCGCATGAGGGACAACCGGCCCTCTGTCGGCCTCGTGCTGCTGCATTAACGAGTTCGGCTGCTGCTCAGAGCCAGCCTCCTCCTTGACCTTAGGAGTTGCCAGCTCGCCCTCCGCTTGCTGCTGCAGCTGCTGCTGCTGCTGCTGCTGCAGCAGCGACACCGGCTTGCCCTCCACCTCCATGGCCTCCACGGCTGCGCCATGTCCATTGGCCGCAACCACAGGCGGCCCGCCGGCCGTCCTGCCCAACGACTGTGCCCTGTTGAGTCCAGCGGCGGCGGCGGCGGCAGCGGCGGCAGGCAGCCCGCCCGACGCCAGCGCCGCAGCAATGAGCTCATTCAGGCCCAGCATCGCTCCGCCATTCGCAATCGCGGTGCCAGCATTGGGAGCTTGCGCCCCCACGCCGTTGCTGCTAATGCGCCGGACGACGGGTGGTGGGAAGAGCGTCCCGACGGTGACGCCGCCGCCAGGCTGGAGGCGGGGAGGCGCAGGCGCGGCGGCGACGGCGGCGACACCTGGCGGCAGTGGCGGCGGCGGCGCGCCGCCGGTTGTTACGATAGGCTTGCTGCCACGTGGCGGCGCCGCCATGGGGGGACCCAAGTGCAGCTCCAGAACCATGTCTTTGCGCAGCGTGAACTTCTGGGCGGGCCGGCCGTACAGCCGCTCGTTGACGGGGATCTGTGGAGAAGCCGCGGAAGGAAAAGGCAATGGAACGCAGTCAGCGGAAGCAGCTTGCCGGCTAGGGCACGTGCCGTCCGGGCCACCACTGGCGCACGTAACGCCCCGCGATGCTCAGAACCGCAACCTGATGGCCATGCCTGCAAGGTTACGGACTTGGTGGCAGGTGCAGAGCCCTGTTCCCACCATGAACTGGCGGCTGTGAGCGGCTGTGCGACGCCGGGAGCGCAGTCTCCAAGCAACACGACAAGCATCGCACGGCTGTTGGTTGTCAGTCAGGGCGCACCTGCAGTGCCCTGTACCCTCCCGGGCCGTTTCCTATGACGCAGTCCATGCTCATGCTGCTGTCCGTGGCGTCGGGGTGGTGCGGCTGCGTGGCGCGGCGGCGGGGGTCGGCCGCCAGCTTGAACAGCACGGGGATGGTGGACTTGCCGGTCTTCTGGGCCGCGGGGATGGCCTGGAGGGCGGACACGAGGGCAGCAGAGTAAGGACGGGTAAAAGCGCAGGCGTGGTGTGGGCAGCACCACCGTGGCCTTTACACCGGCGGAAGCGCCCCGTGCCTCCATGCGCAAGGTCCTTCGCAACCACGGTCCCAACGGACGACGTGGGAAGCTTAGGAGCAAGTCACAGCTGCCTGTTTCCATACCGGCCTGTGCAAAGCATGTAGCACACACGCAAAAGTTGACAACAGCCGCAACCGCACTGTGCTATTTCGTGCTCCAGACGCCCGCACCCCCGCACCTGCACGATCTGGGCCGGCAGCGTCAGGTGTTTGGTATCCCCCAGGCGGTTGGACCTCGGGGTCAGCAGCTTGGGCCACTGCCGGTTGTAGCTGGCCACCGTTACCGGCAGCACCACCGGCTGCCCCGGCACCCCGTCCCCTAGCCCCCCCCCCGTCCCCCGCCCCCCCCCCCCCCCCCCCCCCGCCGCTCCCCCCCCCCCTCCCCCCCCCCCCCCCCCGTCCCCCCCGGTTCCCCCCGCCCCCCCCGCC
>VFQN01006695.1_pt1 | contig 12926 bp, 13 predicted proteins | sample 3512371 | NCBI WGS metagenome assembly VFQN01 (sample SAMN10412370, study PRJNA504923) | tailings metagenome | isolation source: Replicate 2 from Balatoc abandoned mine | place: Philippines: Itogon, Benguet | collected 2017-08-28
TGGAGTCACCCAACAGCAGAATGGCAGGCTCGTCCGCGTTCCCTGCCCGGAGGCAAGGCTTAGACAGATTCTCGCAAAACGAGTAGCCGGTGGTGAGATCGGAATTCCGTATCGCTGCCGGCACCGAGTATTTGACTGCCCAATATGCGCCCCCCGCCGCTGATAGCAGAGCGGCCGGCATCACGATGACTACCCATCGCAGGTGAGCTTTCCGAAGGAGCTTTTGGATCGGGGTTTCGATCCAAATACTCACCAACGCACTCACGGCAATCAGCATGGCCGCTCCGGCGATCTTCCAGGGAAGATCAAAGGTGGTCAGGTTTGACAACACAAAGATCAACGGCATGTGTAGGAGATACTGTGTGTAGCTGGCATGCCCAAGCGGGCCGACCCACCCATGTCGGGTTGGCTTTGACTTAAGGCCCCTGATCGAGATGAGCAAAAACAGCGTCGAGGCGACCGAAGCGGCAAGATAGCCCCGAAAAAAATAGTCGGCATTGTCGATGGAGTACCGGACGGCAACAGCTCCAATCGCCCCTGCCGCAGCGATGATGATCGCGATCGGCGCACGCGAAATGATGCGCGCGATCTCATGTCGCCCGTGTGCGAGCAGCGAGCCTGCAAGAAACTGGACGGCGCGGCTGTCCGTCCCAAAATAGAACCTATCCGCCGACATTTGCGTGTGTCGCAGGTAGAGCCAAAAACACAGGACCGCGAATGCTGCCAGCTTTGTTACGGCATGGAACCGCGTGGGCGCCAGAAGAGCCAGAGCAAAGACGAGGTAAAACTGCTCCTCGACCGCGAGGGACCATATATGGATGAAAATGTTGATATTGTTCTGGTTGAAGTAGTTGTCTGCGGCGAAGATTGAGTACCAATTGCTGTAGTAGAGGCCGCTCGGAAGTATGTAATCAGCGCTTTGAAGTCGTTCATCAAAGCTGCCTAGGGTGACAAGAACCGCGGCCGCAACGACCAGAAAGACGATCATTCCAGGGAAGAGGCGCGACATTCGCGCACGAAGGAAAAGCGGTAGCGTTGATCCGCCGGAATTGAGGACTGCGGCGGTGACGACGAAGCCAGACAGCACCATGAAAAAGTCAACGCCGATGTATCCCCAACTGAACCCTGGGACTTCCGCGTGAAAGGCGTAGACGGCTAATGCGGCGCAGATCCTCGCGGCATCAAGATATGGGTAGCGGATTGTTTGCAACTCGAACCTGCTGGTGCTCTCGCCGACTGCCATCTGAACAGCGCGCAACCCGATAGCGCGAGACGCCCCTCTTTTCAACTTTAGCCCGCTGCCCGTGAGCTGCCTGTGGAGGCAAAAATTTCTCCCATGACGACCGTTGCGGACGTGCAGCGCGCGCTGATGGCGCGCGGCTATGATCTGGCGCCGACGGCGAGCGCGAGTTGCCCATCATGCCGTCGTCGTCCAGATTGAGGGATCAAGCTATCGACTCCGGCAACAGCCCGAACTGATGCCGGAACACCTCCGATCAAAAGCCGCCATCACCCGGCTTCACTCAACGCACGGTCGTGCCCCATGGGGTGGTGTAGCTCGGCGGCAGCGAAGCCGCTCGGGAGCGCGCCCTGAAGAGCGCTGTAGCGAGCGAGCGGCTTGCGGTGGTCATCAATGTTCCCCGGTAGGGTCGGATTGCTGAGTACCAACTTCATTCGAGGAACGACCGATGACCGACGACATAATGGACCTGCGCACGCTCGTGGAGAAGACCCGCACCGCAAATTTCAGCAGCCTGCTAGGGAAGCGCTTGTTGGCCGAGACAGCCCCAGCGCGGTCAGTCAGCGCGCGTCACAATTAGCGCGCACGAGATCGTCAGGTTCTTTTTTCGGGCGGCATCGAGCGTCTGGTTCGTCGCGGGGAAATACGCTCGATCCAAGATGTTAAAGCCGGCCTCGCCAACGAATCGTTCCAGCCCCTCAGTCGTCTCAGGATTGAACAGATGGTCGGGCGCCGGGCTGTTGATTGGAATGTTCAGAAACAAACGTCCGCCGGGCTCAAGCAAATTCCGCAGCTTGAGGAGCGCTTCGCGCGGGTGCTCCATATGCTCAAGGACTTCGCTGAAGACCACACTGTCAAAATGTCCAGTGGCCCCGTCGAGGAAGTTCTGCAACTCGAGTGTGGGCAGGTTTGACAGCCCTAGCCGTCCGAGCGCCTCTCTCGTCACCGCCAGTGAAGCCTCTGATATTTCCCACCCCCGCACCGATCTGGCTTGGCTATCGGCAGCCGCCAGATAGAGAAATAGACCGTGGCCGGGACCGATCTCAAGATGTGTATAACCTGGCCTGTTGGTCGCAAGGAAACGGTCCTGATAGAACGACATGCATTGAGAGTGGTTGCTCCACCATAACTGCGTCATCAGCAGCCCGTTCATGTAGTGGCTCATGTACTCCTTGCGGGAGTAGACCTCCCGAAAGGCGTCTTCGAACGTTGAAAGACGGTAGTGGCCGTGCCTGCGGAAAAAGAGCTCCTCCTCGAGCATGGTATTGCAAATCCACCCGTAGTCCTCCGCATACTGGGTTTCAGCGCCGCTGATCAATGCTGACATATGTCCTGCCAGTTCTTCCAGGCTGGCGATTTCACTCGCAGTTAGGCCTTCGAAACGGCGTCGAAGAAATTTCTGCTGATCAGGAGTGACGGCAAGCTGGATTTCGAGAAGACGGGACAGATTCGGAGCGACGTCTCCGTTGATCTCGGACATTGGAACCCTGCCTTGATTGACCATGATTGGATTGGTATCAGCGCGTGCATAGCGAAGGGCCGCCGGGTGAAGCAAGGGAAAAGCGTCACCGTGCGGCCTCGACCGATCAAACGGAACTTGTCCAATTGCTGCAGCGCACCTTCACGCTAGACGATCAACTTGAGTTTGCCAGGCTTTCTGGCGACTGGAACCCGATGCACGTCGATCCGATCAAGGCCCGCCGCCTTATGTTCGGCGCACCTGTCGTCCACGGCGCCAATCTGGCCCTTTGGGCTATGGAAGAACTGTTTTCGATCTCAGCCCCTCGCATCACGTCTTTGACTATTCAGTTCATCCATCCCCTTCGTGTTGGCGATAGTGCACGCCTAACATTGAAAAACGATACAGAGATCTCGATCGTTGCTAACGAACGGCTCATTTGCAAAATCAAGGCTGGTTTGTCTGATAGGGTTATCTTGACACACGAGGTTCCCTTGCTTGGCCATCCTAGCCAGTTGGAACCGAGGGTCATGGGTGCCTCGGGCATCGAATCGGCACATGGCTCAATGCCGATTAGGATCGACTCTACAAAAGCAAGTTCCCAGTATCCTTGCCTCTGGAAGGCTGCGCGAGATCTTGTACTGTCGCTGGCGACTGCCTCACGACTCGTCGGGATGGAGTGCCCGGGGCTGAACTCCATTTTCTCCGGTTTGAAGGTAGAGCGACGTCTCTCGCCGGATCTGCCGCGCGAACATCTCGTTTGGAGCGTCGGCACATTCGATGAGCGGTTTTCCCGCGTCGAGATAAGAGCTGAATCGTCAACCATTGCGATGGAGATTGCCGCTTTCCTGCGTCCTCCTCAACAGGAGCAGCCGACTAGCGCAAGCCTGAAGGACTCGGTGGCGCCAGGGTTGTTCTCGCAACGTAGAGCCGTAGTGGTCGGCGGTTCTCGGGGTTTAGGTGAGGTTTGCTCGAAGCTTCTCGCAATAGGGGGCGCCGATGTGTGCGTGACCTACAATAGAGGCGGGAGCGACGCAGATGCCGTCGTAGCGGACATCGTGGCGAATGGCGGGAAAGCATCAGCTCGTCGATACGATGTGCTCGCCGAAATGCCTGACGATTTAACGGCGTTCGCGGAATCTTGGCAGCCAACACACCTCTATTATTTTGCCACTCCACCGATATTCGTCGCCACGCGCCGCTTTTCGCCGGACCTCTTTGACAGCTTTTGCCAGTTCTACGTCAGGGGCTTCGTGGAGGCGATACGGCGATTTCGAGGACCAGGGCCACTGTCGGTATTCTATCCGTCAACCGTCGCGATCGATGAGGTCGCCCCCGATATGGGAGAGTATTCGGCTTCGAAGTCTGCGGGAGAGGCGGTGTGCCGGCAACTGGAAGCATCGGACAAAGGCTTGACTATTAAGGTGGCCCGGCTCCCGCGCGTGCCCACCGACCAGACTTCGACCGTCTTTCCCACGGAGCCGGCCGACCCCGTGCCACTTGTGCTCGAGCTAATAAACGAAAACTAACTCACCCGGTAAGCCTCTGGCTATGCCGGAGCGAATAGAGGAGTTGTACGGCGTACTCCGAGTATTGGCCTGCTGCCGGTTTTTCGGACACCCAATAAAGCTAGCATAGCTTGCTTCTCGAACTCGACGGGGCTCAGATAACCCAATGTGGAGCGCAAGCTGCGCAACTTCCTGGGTCACAAGTTCTGGGCGAGGGGCTACTTCGTTTCGACCGTCGGGCGGGACGAGGAACTGATCCGCGCCTACATCAGAAACCAGGAACTGGCCAACTGGTTCTCGATGCCCCAATGTCCGCGCACGGCATCGGCTGCGGCCTGGGCGGACAGCTTGGCCGATGCGATGTAGTAGCGCGTCTCGACGCGACAGCGGTCCTTCAACTCGGTCCGGCTCTGGATGCGCACGATGGCGACGACGTCGGGCAGGCGCAACTCGCCGGGAAAGCGTCGGTCGCCGCAGAGCCAGTCGACCTCCCTTGCGACCGTGACGATGCGTTCTTTGATGCGGCCATGTCCCTTGTCGAGGCTGACGCAGCGCTCGTGCTCGGCCGCGGAGGCGTCGGTGAAGAAAGCCTCGATGTCGCGGCGCAAACTGGGCTGGTTGGCCTTGACGGCCAGCAAATAGTTGGCCCCGGCCCTCCGTACGGCGATTGCGACAGTGCCGTTGCAGGCGATGGCATCGATCGTTACGACGCTGCACTTCAGCCTGCCACCCTCGGCCAAGCGCTCCAGCAGCACCGGAATGGCGCCGAGTTCGCTCGATTTGTCGGCGACCGCTTCCTGTTCCAGAACGAGCTGGCTGGTCGTGGCGTAGGGCGAAACCAGATGCAAGGGCGCCTGGCCGGCGCTGCGGTCGTGGCTGCGCCGCGAGGTCTTGCCGTCGATGGCGACCAGTTCGGGGCGCTCCGGCCAGCAGGCGCACACCCAACCGGTGAAACAGGCCGAAAACAGCGCTGGATTAGCCCGGTTCATCATGATCGTCAGCCAGCGGCCCGACGGCACCCCGTGATGATACGGCAGAAAACGGCGCAGGAACTCAACATGCTGCTCGTCCCATTGCGCGATCCCGTCGTAGTCGTCGCAGTCGGCGATCGTCCCACACACTGCCAGAAGCAGCGGCTCCGCCAGCGGATAGGCAACACGATGCGGCTCGCGTGTGTCCTCGATCGCCGAAAGGTGCTCAAGCAACGCCCCCAGCCGCGACTTCTCCCCAAAACCACCTGCTGACATATCCATCTGTGGCCTTCCGATTCGAAAGGCCCTTACAAATTCACCAACCCCTGCAATCGTAAAGTCCCGTTAACCTGACTTCGGTGCCCTGGTCGTGATCGGTCGGCGCTTGATACACCAGCGTGGACAGTGTAATGCGACGCACCCCATCATTGCGTGTCATGAATCACTTCGGAGAGCCCTTTGACTGACCGGCTGATAACAATTTTTGCAGAGGAGTTGGAGATCGATGCGCAAGAGCTGAATGAAGACAGCTCTCCGGATACGGTTGAATCCTGGGATAGTCTCGCTGCCATGCGGCTCGTCGCGGCAATCGAGAGCGCATTCAAGGTCCGCCTTTCGACCAAGGAGATCATGAAGATGCGCTCTATTGGCATTGCGAGGACCGTCTTGCTCGAAAAGAACGTCACCATCTGATACAGGACGATCTGCCTTGACGGAACCGATGCTGAATGACCGTGCGCGAGAACTTTCTCGTACATGGCGAACCCATCTGCGTGGTAAGGCCGAAGTGCCGCATGGCGTTCGGATCGGCTTCGCGGGCAGCTTCACGATCGATCCTTTGGTGGATTATGCAGGGGCGCTTCTGCTTCAGGCAGGTTACTCCAATCCGCTGGTGGTGAACGCGAACTACAATCAGCTCGTGCGCGCGTGCATCAACCCCCAGAGCGAATTCGGAGCCGACGACCTAGACACGGTCGTCCTCTTATGGCGACTTGAGGATCTCGCGAGTTCTCCAGAAGCCGAAAACGCGGCAGCAGCATTCCAGATGCTGTTGGATGCAGTTGTTCAACTCCGGGCAAGCTTCCAAGGCACACTTGTTGTGTCGCTCCCAGCGCGGCCAAGGCCGGTGGTTGAGGGACTTGTGACCTTCTCACGCCCGAGTTCACTCGAAACGCTCTGGTTCGACGTGCTTTCGCGAGTTTCTACGACAGTTCGCGACATGCCCAACACGTATATCGTGGATATCGAGGCGCAGATTACGGAGCTGGGTGAAGCTGCGAGCCTCGACTACCGGAAGGAGCTTCTCTACCGCCAGCCATATAGCGAAGCATTCTACGTCCGGTTGGCTGAGCGCCTGCTCCGAATCCAATCGGCCAAGCGGTCAGAGCCGAAGAAATGCATCGTCGTAGACTGTGACAACACTTTGTGGGGCGGCGTCATCGGGGAAGACGGTGTCGGTGGGGTCCAACTGTCCGATGACTATCCAGGCCGCGCTTATCTTGAGTTCCAACGGCAGCTAAAGGCTCTGCGGGACAGTGGCATCTTCTTGGCGCTCAGCACCAAGAACAATCCCGACGACGTGAGGGATATGTTCGAATCGCATTCGAGCATGGCGATCACGCTGAAGGACGTATCTGTCTCGAAGGTGAACTGGCGGCCGAAGTCTGAGAACCTCAAGGAAATCGCATCGGAGTTGAACATCGGGCTCGATGCACTCGTGTTCGTGGACGACAATCCCTTCGAGATAGAAGAAGTCCGCACTCACGCCCCAGAGGTGACTTGCATTCAAGTGCCTCAGGACATCGAGGATCTGCCTCTGGCAATTCGTAGCGCTTCATCGCTGTTCGATCGGCTTGAGATCACGGCTGATGACCGCAAACGAGTCGACATGATGCGCCAAGAGATGGAGCGCCGCGACCTTTCTCAGAAACTCACTGAGGCGGAATTCCTGGCGAGCTTGGGCCTGAAAATAGGTCTCTTTAGGCCGGCACCGTCGGATCATGCCCGTGTCACCCAGCTGATCAACAAGACGAATCAGTTCAACGTCACCACGAGGCGCTACAGCTTTGAGGAAGTTGCAGCGATGGCTGCAGATCCTTCGATTGACCTCTATTGCGCAACGGTGAGCGACAAGTTTGGCGATTACGGACTTGTAGGGGTCGGAATCGTCCGGAGCGAAAACGGCTGCTCGGTCTTCGATACACTCTTGATGTCCTGCCGCGTGCTCGGTCGAGGCGTGGAGACTGCGATGATTTCGCACGGTATTGAACTGGCAGCGCGGCAGGGGAACTCATCCATCAAGGGGCAATACATCCCGACAAAGAAGAACGCCATGGTAGCAGACCTGTTCGAAAAGCACGGGTTCGAAGCTGCGTTGGAAGCTGTCGGTTCAGAAAAGGTTCTCTTTCGTTCGACTGCTCCTCTTCACGTGCCTCCGTTTTTGACCGTTCGCCCTCTGCCTGACGACCAAGCGAAATAAAGAGACATTCATGGGCGGCGGCTTCTTCGGATTCTTCCTCGACCTCTTCTTTCTAATTCCTGCGCTGCTAGTCGTGCGAGCCGTCTATCCGAGCCCCATTCTCTTTAGGATCGCGGCAGCAGTGGCCGGTCTGTACCTGCTCTATGGCCAGGCTCCGAGGCTGGTCCCATTTTTCGTCGTCTATTGGGCCGTGGTCTGGGCCCTCCAAGAGCTCGCGGCAGGTGCGGAACGGTGGCCTTCAGGAACCAAATCAACGGCGGCCGTCGTAACTATCGTTGCGATCCCGCTCGCTCCCATGCTGGCCTGGAAGCTGGCACCTCAGGCGACTGTGCCATGGTTGAACGAAGTGATGGCAAAGCTGTTGTGGACCGCGACACCTGGTCTTGGTTTCGCGGATGCGCTCGTTGGCATCGTGGTCCCTCTAGGCCTTTCCTTCGCGACCTTTCGAGCGCTCGACCTGCTGCTGAAGGTCTACCTTGGTCTCCTGCCACCGCTGAGCTTCGACCGCGTCTTCTACTATGGCTTTTTCCCCCCCATCCTCGCTCTCGGGCCAATCGCCGAATACGAGGAGGTGAGAATGGACAAGCCGATCGCCCGGTTTCCAGCCGCGAGCGATGTGGCGATCGGCATTTTTCGCACTATGCTAGGCACGATAAAGATCTTCGGGATTGGCATGGTGCTCGAACGCGCTGCGGCAATGTGCTGGAGCAATGGCGAGGCGTCAGTAGCCGCCACTTGGATCGCGCTCATTCTGTATGGGCTGTTCTTCTATGCCAATTTTTCTGGCTTCAGCGAGGTTGCTATCGGCCTCTCGCGAATTCTGGGGATAAAACTCAAGGAGAATTTTGCCAACCCCTATCTCAAGACTAACCCCCAGGCCTTCTGGAACGCTTGGCACATGAGTCTTACGCGCTGGACACAACGATACATCTTCATTCCACTTGGGGGGATGCGGCCAGAGCGGCAGTATGCGGCGATCTTCGCCTCCATAATGGCCATAGCTCTGTGGCACGGGCTCGCCTTCCCAATGGTGATCTTCGGCATCTTCCACGGCTCGATCGTGGTCATCCACCGCTACCTGATGGAACGGCGGCGCCTCGCCGGGAAACGGCCGCTGACCGAAGCTTGGTACAGTCACGCGATCAAGTCGGCGCTTGTCGTTTTCTACCTCTCACTTAGCTTCCCGCTTCTGGTCCTTGGCACGAATGACGCGATTGCCTTCTATGGCCATCTGTTCTTCGGTCTGCCGATGTAGGTACGCCAATGCTCGATTTTCAGACGTGGATTGAACGCACTTTCGGAAAGTGGACCTATCGGCAGATCGTAGTCTCCATTGCACTGGTGATGTTGGTCATTGCCGTGATCGAGGTGGTGAGAATAGTCACAGCCGCTCCGGTTAGCTTGCTACCCGAGCGGCCGGTTGCCATCAAGCGGTGGTTAAGTCGCGATGACTCGCGGAGCTTTGTTTCGTTGCCCGCCCCCAGAGATGCGCGGGCGCATGACGGCTATTTCGATGTCGCGTGGATATCAGGTTCGCCAATTTCTATTCGCAATGCGCCACCGGAATGGCGGTTGGACGGCAAATCCAACTATGAGATGACCGACGTTATGGCTGGCTATCTGCAAACGATGGTCGGCAAGCCCGTAAGAATTCATGAATTCCTGCTTCAGGGAGTGCGCACCGGGGATATGCGCCGGGCGGTCCTGTTCGCAGCGCATCAGCCGGAGATCGATGCTTACGTCGTCGAGGTGAATTCGGTCTGGATGCTGAACGAGTTCCTGCAATTTACGCTTTCGCGACAGCGCGCATCCATCCTTCGGATGCCAGGGTTGACTTGGTTCGACTACGGCGTGGCAGCTCGGGTCCTGAGGGCACACGAGGTAGGCCTCGAGCTGCTAGGAGCGGCGGTACCAGTGGTGCGTGATCGGTTCGATTTTTTCGGCAGCTTGCCCATCATCAAGGCTTCGCCCTTTCCGTTCCGAAAGCCGGAAGCGATCGCGAAGGATGGCGGAATGATAGGCGCCTGGCAGCAATGGCTGTTTCCTGAGGTTTTGGCCCTGCCAACGCCGCCGGAGTCGGCATCGATGGTCAACTATCGAAACATCATGCTGATGAGCGACCTTCAGCGGGATTCGATCGGAATGCAGTTTTTTCTTGCCAACGCCAAGACCCTGGCTGAAACTGGCAAACCGGCCATAATGTTCATGCCGCCGCTTAACCCGAAGATCAAAGCTGATCCTGTTGCGATGGCGTTTGTAGAAAAGATGACCACCGCCTTGAACGATGCTTTCGGGCAACTTGATGCGGCCAACGTCAGCTTCCACTCTGAAACCATATTGGCTCGTCCTGAACCTCTCGCATTTCTCGACATACTTCACCTAAGCCATGGCCAGGGCGTCGTCGATTTGGTGGTGCAGTTGCTAGAGGGCCGCATCGGCGAGCCATTTGTCAAAAGGCCAGTCAAGGAAGTTTACCATCCCGCGGATACGGAGGCTTCGCAATGAACGTCACGAGAGCGCAAGGTCAGCAATGGTTGACTATGGCGATTTTTGTGGCCGTTATCGTCGTCGGGCTCGCGCTCATACTGTTTGCGAGCGGGGTGGGCACTGGCTTTGTCTATGATGACGTGTAAGGTTGCAAAATAATGCGCCGCCGGCGCGAGGCCAACGGCCCGTTGATTGGAGCAATCGGCGCGGGCTATTCGGCCGAAGCTTCCTAACGATGAATTCCAAGATCCCGTCCGACAGTCACATGGAGCAGGTCCCGACTAAGAATGCCGCGGGGAAGGTGGTGAAAACGTCGGACGCCGCAGGCGGCCACCCATAGTGCCTGACCAAGTGGACAACGGGCTTGGTCAGGTGCATCGCCCCGGGCAGCCCACAGAGCGGCGACAGGACCTCTTCGCGGAACTGAAGCGTCCGGCGCGATAGTGCCGGCAGGAGTCCGCCCATGACCCCGGCGAGCGCAATTGCTCCAGAAGGCGCGGCACGGTGACTTGGCCCTGATGGTACTACGCCAGCATGAAGCGCTGCAGCCCGGGCCCGAAATGGCCCGAAACGTTGACTGGCAACGGCGCCGTGAGCATCGTCCCGTCCGGCGTCAGCCAGCGCTCGCGGCGAAAGCGGATCACCTGAGGACGCAGCACCAGATCCTGCACCACGAAACTGGCATAGCCCTTGAAGCGGCAGCCGGGCGGCACCGATCCGGCCGTCACGATGCGTTCCTCGTCGATGATCAGCCTGGCATGCTTGGTGCCACGGCCACGATGCCGGCCTGCCTCACCCTTGCTCGCAGGCGTGCTCGCCTTCTCCATGCCGCTCGGCTTGCTGGGCTTGATGTCCGGGCGACCCTTGCCGCCCTTCAGGCGGGCGATCTCATCACGCTGTTGTGCAACCGTCCGCTCCAGTTCCGCCACCCGACCCAGCAGTTGGATCACCAGCGTCTTCAGATCGGCGTTCGACAGCGACTCGATGTCCGCAGGTGGCGACATGTCCGAAATGAATCAGAAATGCCTTTCGCCGGGAATCTGCGGGCTTCAACCCGAGTCAATCTGCCGCAGTTGCAAAACTCCTGCCGCCACGACTCTTGCCCCTCTTGCCGCAATCAAAGCTAAGCTGTTGTCGCAAAGCAACTTTCTCTGATTCGGAGCCCCGATGCACTTCAACTCCGTGAGATATCCGGGCTAGCTGGGGCGATGCCGGTGGCGGGCGCCACCGGCGCAATTCCCCTACGCCCGGCCGCCAACGCCTCGGCCGCCGCGAAACGTCGCCGCGACCGCTCGGCAAGCACCGGACGAAGCGTCTCGAGCCGCTGGAGAATGGCCGATTCGTCGATCAGTCCAAAGGCTACAGCCCGGTCCGACCAAATGGAATCCCAGACGTCTGCCCCCTCATCACAATCGATTCATCCCCAGTCGGAGAGGGCGACGAGATGAGCGAAGATATTCAGCCTGCCGGCCTTCGGTTCCACTGGGCGCGCAGCGTCATCGGCGACAAGACTGCGCCACACGACTTCGCAGCTCTGGACGATTCCACTGCTCGAACGGACGGGCGGCCGATCCTTGGACCCGCAGAAGAGGCGACCGACGCCAAGGACGAAGCCGCCCGTGAGTGCGAGGCGGCCTACTTCCGGTTCGTCGCGGCGTTAGTTAAGTTAGAGGCGGCCGCCGCGACCTGATTATCAAGACAGCGATTTCGGTGGATGGAGAACAGACCGGGAAGGCTTTCCCCCGTGAGGTCTCGCAAATTCACTCTTCGTTCCGTATCCGGTGCATGAGACTGCGTGGCACGGGTGTCGCTGGAAGTGCGGAGCAATGCTGAACTGGCGGAGAGGATGGGATTCGAACCCACGAGAAGCTTTTGACCTCTACTCCCTTAGCAGGGGAGCGCCTTCGACCACTCGGCCACCTCTCCGGTGACGCGCTGGATAAAGAAAAGTCGGGCCACAATCAACCTGTCGCGACGCTTCGCTGCGTAAAATGTTGAGTCCTGTAACGGCGAAACCATCAGTCCTCCTCTCTCTGCGCTCTGGGCGGAACTCGGGAGAAGTGCAGGCGGGGCTGTCCGCTCGATGGAATCGCCTCGGCCGAATCGTGTGGACCCCGATTCGAAGGCGAGCAGGGGATTTATGAGGGCTCGGCTGGGCTCGCCCGTCACTTCCGCACCCGTCGTGGTTAATCGTCTGTTATCGAGGGGGCTCAAATCGTGTCATTTGTGCAACAGGGCATTGGGATAGAGCGCGAGAGGGGCGGCGGAACTCGCGATGATTGTTGAACGGCCCGCCGCCATCGGTAATGTCGACTTTGGAAAGGGGGCGCGCAACCGCTTCTTTTCAGATTGGGGATGGGGCAGGGAACGCTGTCCTTCAGCAAAAGAACCCAGACCCGTTTTTAAACTTTGACTGGAGGTCAGAAAATGAACATTAAGAGCCTTCTTCTCGGCTCGGCTGCGGCACTGCTCGCAGTTAGCGGCGCTCGCGCTGCTGACGCGGTCGTCGTGGCGGAACCGGAGCCGGTCGAATACGTCCGCGTTTGCGACACGTATGGCGCAGGCTTCTTCTACATCCCCGGCACCGAGACCTGCCTCTCCATCAGCGGCTATGTCTGGTACCAGATCGGCACCAACAACTACGAGCCGGATTTTCAGGTTATCGACGGCGTTCCGACTGACGTCAGCAACGACACGCCTCCTTACATCGGCGGCCGTGCCGGTGAGGGCTGGTACAAGTCGACCCGCGCTCGCGTGAACATCGAATCCCGTTCGGAGACCG